>Ga0209474_10000277_pt1 | contig 59796 bp, 48 predicted proteins | sample GraSoiAngelo_145_FD_185902 | JGI IMG/M metagenome (GOLD analysis project Ga0209474, IMG submission 185902) | Grasslands soil microbial communities from the Angelo Coastal Reserve, California, USA - 14_1009_05_20cm (SPAdes) (version 2) | ecosystem: Environmental > Terrestrial > Soil > Grasslands...
CGGATTGGGCATCGACGCTGCTGTAACGAGCACGCAGGATCCCCATTTGAAGGCCGTTCCCGTCGTTGCCGCTTATGGAAGTTATCAACATTTCTGGATGGATAGAGTGCGGTCCTCTGTTATGTACGGATTTGTGCAAGTCGACAATACCAATTTCCAGCCCGGCACTGTTTTCCACCAAAGCAACTACACATCCGCAAACGTTATCTGGAATGTGGTTGGATCGTTGCATGTTGGCACAGAATTTCTGTACGGCTGGGTGGTGAAGAAAGACGGCTCAACGGGAAATGTTCCCCGACTCATGCTGAGCGCGAAATACAACTTTGTGAAAGCTCAGAAAACCGCGAACTAGGCTGAGCTGAATCTGCGCCATGAAGCACCATAACCCGCAACAATCTGGAGGAAGGTGATGAGTATTGCAGCAACTGCACAAGGCACTCGTGTTGATCAGTTCTTTACCGCAGCAGAAGCCCGGTTTGACCGGTGGCGGACACTGTTGGACGCAGCGCGCGCCTGGGAGGCAGGAAAAGAGAAAGATTCAAGTTCGACGTTTGCTGCCCTCCAGGAATTGAAACAATGGGAGGATTACTTCGCTTATCCCGGTCCCATTCTGATGCGCAGTCTGGAGGAAAGCATCGCCTCTGGTGATCTGAGACGAACCGTTCGATTGGTCCAGTTGATCCACGTTGCTCTTCTTACGCATTCATATCGCAGTAATCCGGCTGAGTGGGACGGAGAAGAACAGCCGGTCAGGTTAGGAGAGGGTCTTCCCGGCGGAGACGACGCTGCCGCTCACCGCCCATATTTTGAAGTGCTGGTCGTTACACCTCTCCGTCGGGATGCCTGGCCCGAAATGGCACAGGAGTATAAAAAGCTCCGTCGTCCGCAGGACAGGTTCATTTACGAATTGGTCTTTGTCGGGAGCTTTGAAGACGCAGTACTCGCATCGATTGTGAACGGCAATATCGAGTCGGTAATCGCATCCGATGGCGTTCCGTTCGCCTCCTCTCATGATGCACCGGTTTTACGTGAGTTTCTGCTGGCGAATCTGCCCTCTCATGCGTTCAGTACGCGTTCTGGCGAGCAGACTCTGGAGCTCGCAAGAGCGCTGAAGCAGATTCGTCCGGAGCTCGACATTTTTCTTCTCAGCGGAAGCGAAGTGGAAAAGATCGCAGGCGATGCCACCGCTGCGGAATATATCCGACGGATTTTCTATCAAGTCGAAGAACCGCTGGAGCTGCATCTCAGCATCCTGGATGCAATTGCGGACCGATTTGAAACTCCTTATTTTGACAATCTACAGAAATATGCCCAACGTCCCATGGGCACCTTTCATGCGCTGCCGGTAGCGCGCGGGAAATCGATTTTCAAGTCGAATTGGATTCGAGATATGGGCAGGTTCTACGGCATGAACCTGTTCCTCGCGGAATCATCCGCTACCACAGGCGGTCTCGACAGTCTGCTGGAACCCACCGGGAACGTAAAGGTCGCCCAGGAGAAGGCCGCTCGAGCCTTTGGGGCGGACCATGTATTCTTCGTCACGAACGGCACTTCAACGTCGAACAAGATGGTTGAGCAGGCGTTGCTGGGTCCCGACGATATCATGCTCGTCGATCGAAACTGCCACAAATCACATCACTATGGTGCGGTTCTTTCTGGAGCACTTCCTCTTTATCTTGAAGCCTATCCTCTGAGGAAATTCTCGATGTATGGAGCAGTTCCTTTGGCCTCCATAAAACAAGCCCTACTCGAACTGAAAGCCGAAGGAAAACTGGACCGTGCTCGACTTCTTGTCCTCACCAACTGCACTTTCGACGGACATATCTACAACGTTGAACGCGTGATGGAAGAATGCCTGGCCATCAAACCTGACCTGATTTTCCTGTGGGACGAAGCATGGTTTGGATTTGCCAGATGGACTCCGTTCTATCGCCGGCGCACGGCGATGGGAGCTGCAGCCATTCTGGAGCGTAAGTTTAAAGATCCCGCGTATCACAGGGCCTATGAGGAGCAAAAGAAAAAGTTGGGAGATAACCTCGACCTCTCGAATCCAGAGGTACTAAAGACGCGTCTCTTGGCCGATCCTGACAAAGTACGGCTGCGAGTGTACCAGACGAACTCGACACACAAATCAATGTCTTGCTTGCGTCAAGGGTCGATGGTCCTGGTCAAAGATCAGGATTATCACACTGTAGAAGAGCAGTTCCATGAAGCGGTGTTCACTCATGCCTCTACTTCGCCCAACCTCCAGATCATTGCATCGATCGATGTGGCACGCCGCCAAATGGAGTTGGAGGGATACGAGCTGGTAAATCGAGCGATTCAATTGGCTCTTGACGTGCGCCGTGAAGTTAATTCGCACCCGTTGGTTTCAAAATATTTCCATGTTGCCGGAGCGGACGAGATGATTCCGGAAGAATTCCGCGCTTCCGGATTCGTGGATTACCTGGTTCCTGGCACAAACTGGTCCACCAGTCTGAAATGCCTGCGCGACGATGAAGTTGCGCTCGACGTGACGCGGCTGACGTTAGTGTGTGGAAGTGCCGGTTTCGACGGCACGCAATTCAAGAACATACTCGCCGCAGATTACGATATTCAGCTAAACAAAACCTCCCGCAATAGCGTGCTGCTGCAAACCAACATCAATAACACTCGCAGCGACATTGCACATTTAATCAAAGTCCTCGTCGGAATTTCGCAACAGATAGACGTGAAACTTCAGCGTGGCGGCAAACAGGCACAGCAAGCCTTCGCGGCACGCGTAAAGTCTCTGATGGAGGATGTGCCTGATCTTCCAAATTTCACTAGCTTTCACAACACGTTCCGACAAAATCCGGCGAGCACAACCAGCGAGGGCGACATGCGCTCTGCTTTCTTCGGAGCATATCGCGAGGAACAGTGTGAGCATGTGAAGCTCTCGAGTGCGGAAATCGATCGGCGTCTGAAGGAGGGTCCCGAGCTGGTCTCTGCCAACTTTGTGATTCCCTACCCGCCTGGATTTCCGATCATGGTTCCCGGCCAAGTGATCAATCGGGAAACGATCGAGTTTATGCGCAAGCTGGACGTCAAAGAAATCCACGGATTCGCTGCGGCGCTTGGCTTGAAACTGCTCACGCCAGCGTATCTCGAAGCTGCCGGCGGTCGCGGCAAAGGTATTGAACAGCCAAAGCGCGTGGCGCGGAGTTCTGCTGCTTAGGCACAGATACGGGAGATCTTCCGAAGCAGGTCGAGAGTAACTTGCGGGAGGGGTGGCTTGGCTGAGCTCTGCCTGCGCGTGGGACTGCTTTGTCCCCTTTTGAAACTGCGAAGCAAGGATGCTCCAGTTCATCACTGACAGGTTTACCAGTTGTTGGTCCTGCCGATTCTTCTGATTATGAATAGCGCAAACCAAGATTGAGAGCACCAGCAGCTATTCACTTCTGCGGCGTGGCTCTCAAACGAAGCCCTGTCAAAAAAAGCTTCGTCAAGCGGACTCTTGGGCTTCCTGCTCTCGACCTCTGCGCGGAGCGGGTTGAAATACAGAGGTGACTACATGTTTTCCTGGTTCGCAGCAACCCTCCGTCAATACCCGGAGATCGCTATCTTTCTCACACTCGCGCTGGGTTACTTTTTCGGCAAATTTCAATTCCGCGGCCTCGGTCTGGGATCGGTCACTGCCACGCTGTTGTCGGGTGTCCTGATCGGACAGATCGGAATTACGATTTCGACGCCTCTTAAGGCGACCGTGTTCTTAATGTTTCTGTTTGCTGTTGGCTACGGAGTCGGGCCACAGTTCGTTCGCGGCGTCGCGAAAGATGGAGGACCACAAGCCCTGTTTACTGTTGTCCAATGTGCGCTCTGCCTGGCGGTGCCGATCGTAATCGTCAAATTAGTCGGTTATGACCTTGGCTATGCAGCAGGACTTTACTCGGGCTCTCAAACAATCTCTGCGGCCATGGGACTCTCAACCGACGCAATCAACCGATTGGGGCTCGGCGCCGACCAAACGAAGGCGCTACTCAACTCAATGCCAATAGCTTATGCCGTGAGTTACATCTTTGGGACGGTCGGTTCGGCGATCGTCATCGGATTGCTTGGCCCTGCGCTGCTCCGTTTCGATCTCGCCAAAGCCTGCAAGGATTACGAGGAGAAACATGGCGGAACGAAGGATCTTGGTGGGGCGGGCACTGCGTGGCACCGATGGGAAGTACGGGCATTCCGTGTGCTCGCGAACAGCAGAGTCAACGGTTTGCGAGCTGCGGAAGCGGAATCGCTTGTTCCCAACGCGCGCGTTTTTGTCCTGCGCCTGCGTCGAAATGGAGTGATTGAGGAAGCAGCTGCAGACACAGTATTGCGCGAGGGCGATGTAATAGCAGTTGTAGGTGCTCGTGAAGTACTCGTAAACATTATCGGCGAGCGAGCGAAGTTAGCTGCGGTTGCAGGAGGGCGCGAAGGTACTGCGATTGGCGGGCAATCTGCACTAGAAGTTGATGATCCTGAACTCTTGAGCGTTCCAGTCGAGGGCATCGATGTTTGTCTAACTAAGAAAGAGGTGGACGGAAAGACTCTTGCTGAGATTGCGCACCAACCCGGTGCTCGCGGCGTTTTTCTGCGGAAGATTACGCGAGGCGCAGTCGCTACGTCCATTCCCATCCTGCCGAACACGAAGATATTCCGTGGCGACATTCTCAGCATCGCCGGCCGCACTCAAGACACCGCTGCAGCCATCAAGATGATTGGCGTTCCTGATCGTGCTACGGATGTGGCCGACGTGGCGTTCATCGGCGCCGGAATCGCAGTCGGCGCACTGATCGGCGCGCTAGTTTGGAAAGTAGCAGGCATACCGATAACCCTTTCAACTGCGGGCGGCGCGCTCATCTCCGGACTTGTGTGCGGATGGCTGCGCTCGGTCCGGCCGACATTTGGCCGCATACCCTCCTCGACCGTATGGTTCATGAACTCCGTCGGCCTCAACATCTTTATTGCAATAGTCGGCATCTCGGCGGGTCCAGGCTTCGTGAATGGCTTGCGGACACAGGGCATAAGTCTCTTTCTGTGGGGTGCCGTTGCCACAACAGTGCCGCTTGTTTTGGGCATGTACATCGGCAAGTACCTCTTCCGGTTCCACGACGCGATCTTGCTCGGCATCGTTTCTGGCGCGCGCACGACGACAGCTTCCCTAGGGCTCGTCTGCGATCGGGGGAAGAGCCAGGTTCCGGCGCTTGGGTACACAGTGACCTACGCAGTTGGTAACACATTCCTCACAATCTGGGGCATGGTGCTGATCGTGCTCTTAACCTTCGGATCTTCCAAATAACAACGAGGAGAAAATCATGGACCTTATGGACCTCAGCAAGTTCGAGACGTTGAGCCCGTTCGAGATCAAAGACGAGCTGATCAAACTCGCTAAGAAAACCTCCCGTACAACTCAATCAGCATTTCTCAATGCCGGCCGCGGCAACCCGAATTGGATCGCGACCACTCCGCGCGAGGGCTATTTTCTGCTAGGTCAGTTCGCAATCACGGAGAGCAAACGTGTAATGGAGCACCCGGCAGGTCTTGGCGGAATGCCGCAGGCTCAAGGCATCGCCGGCCGGCTTGACGAATGGCTTGCGAAGCACGCAGAAATGCCCGGCGCTTCCTTCCTGTCATCAATGGTGACATTTGCCGTAAAGAAGTTCGGATTTGAGCGCGACGCCTTTGTGCATGAGCTCGTCGATTCCATCATTGGCGATAACTATCCGGTGCCAGATCGAATGCTCGTACACAACGAGCGCATTGTGCACGAGTATCTGATGTGGGCCGTCTGCGGAGATCCGGTTCCAACCGGCAAGTTCGATCTGTATGCTGTCGAGGGCGGGACCGCGGCGATGTGTTACATCTTCAAATCACTGAAGATGAATCGCCTGCTGCGTCCGGGCGACACCATTGCACTGGGCACACCCATCTTCACGCCCTATCTTGAGCTGCCTCATCTCGAGGACTATGGTTTGAACTTCGTCACCATTCATGCTCCTCAGGAAAACCGTTTTCAGTTCACTGACGCAGAACTCAAAAAGCTCGAGGATCCCAAAATCAAAGCGTTCTTTCTCGTAAATCCAGGTAACCCGACGGGAATGGCGCTGAGCCGCGAGGTCATCGGTAAAATCGCAACGTTGGTTAAGACGAAGCGTCCCGATCTTTTGCTCCTCACGGACGATGTGTACGGTACCTTCGTCGAAAACTTCCGATCGCTACTCGGTGAGTTGCCGCACAATACGATCGGAGTCTACTCCTATTCGAAATATGTCGGCTGTACCGGATGGCGGCTCGGGGTCATCGCGATCCACGAAGACAACATCTTTGACAAGATGATTGCGAAGCTTCCTGAAGCCGATCTGAAAGCGCTCGACAAACGCTATGGCGCACTCACTCTGGAACCGCGCAAAGTCAAGTTCATCGATCGGATTGTTGCTGACAGTCGCGACGTAGCTCTCAACCATACGGCTGGGCTCGCACTGCCTCAACAAGTAATGATGAGTATGTTCTCGCTTGCCGAACTGATGGATACCTCCAAGAAATATCAAAAGGCATGTATGGAGATCTTGCATCGCCGTGCCTGGGCTTTGATCGGAGGCCTGGGCTTGGAGGTCACGCCGAATCCGTTGTACGACGCCTACTACGGATTAATTGACTTCGAGTTCTGGGCGCGCAAGAACATCGGCGAAGAAGCGGTTGAGTATCTCAAGAAGAATGTGCATCCGCTGGACCTTGCTTTTCGTTTGGCGGAGGATCGTGGAATTGTGTTGCTCAATGGTAGCGGCTTCGAAGCGCCAAACTGGTCACTACGTGTGTCATTGGCCAATCTCGACGACGAGGCGTATGAAGAGATTGGGCGCGGCGTTCGGTCGATCGCACGGGGATATCGAGATGCACACGAAGCTGCGAAGCGGGCCGAGAAAGCCAGGAAGGCAGTCGCCTAGCCGGAGCTTACGCATTGCGATGGCTATAACTCGTGCTCTTCATTGAATCCAGGAATTAGACTGATTTCAAAAACCGTATAGCGATGCGGCCAATCGTTGCAGTCCACGATCCTGAGCAATGATGTCGAGATGAATGGAGGTCCAGTCAGCCAGAAGCAGATTTTCATGTCCCTCTCCGTCGTACGTTTTCACATAGCCGCTGCAGGTTTCGTAGCGATCGATGCGAAGAGGTGCTTCTCCCTTCAATGGCGAGAACTGATAGCCGATGGTCACTCTGGGAATCGCAAAATGGGCATCCCGTGCGCTTGTACGGCCACCGTGTGCCACAGCATCCACATGAAAGGAATCGTCGACGCCCCGGTTCCTTGCCGACTAATTGGGCCATGCTGGGTAAAGAGCCACAAGTTGGACAATAGCTTCGGAGCCAGCGCTCTTCATCGCGCCATTTACGAAACGCTTCTATCAGGGGGCTAGGTAGCGGGACAGTCCTTTCCAGCCAATGTTCGCAGCAATCCAGGAACAGACGTAGAGAATGGGGCATCGTAGAGTAGCCAACCCACAGCAAGGCTAGCCGCGTTCACGCCGCCCAATTCGGTATTCAGAGTCTTGCTGGCCTCTGAACGAAAAGGCCTGAATCTGGCAAAGATCAAGCGTTCACTTAGGACATCGCTGGAAAGTCTCTAGCGTTGAGCCTCCGGAACTGGAACGACACTGAAGGCGGAAGGCATGAAACTGACCAACGCTGCGTGTTGCGTTTTGATCTTCGTGCTGCCGCTGTTCGTGCTTGCCGCTTCCGGCAAGCACTCCAAGTCTCAGAATTCCCCTCAACAGACTGAATCGACGCCCCAAGCGAATTCCGATTCCTCCAAGGGCGAACATTTCACCGACAATCCTGCCGATCCATCGCTTTATGCCGGCACTGACACATGCAAAACGTGTCACGAGGACATCGGCAAGACCTACGATCACAGCCCACACTGGAAGACAATGCTCAATCACCGTGGCGTGCAGTATCAGGGATGAGAGGCCTGTCACGGACCGGGCAAGGCACACGCCGAAGCAGGCGGCGATATTACAAAGATCATCCGCTTTAAAGAACTCTCGCGCGAAGAATCGAGCAAGCGCTGCCTAAGCTGCCATGAGTTCGGAGAGGAGCACGCCAACTTCCTCCGGTCGGAACATTTAGAAAATAACGTAGGCTGCATTGACTGCCATTCGGCACACCATCCCAAAGTGGAACGTGCTCTTCTGATGATGGCCCAGCCAATGCTGTGTTACGGCTGCCACCTCGAAATCAAACCACAGTTCTCCAAACCCGTTCACCATCGCGTGGACGAGGGCCTGATGTCGTGCAGCAATTGTCATAATCCGCATGGCGGGTTCATGACGCGCCGGCTGCGTTCGACCGCTGCACAGGATCAGGTTTGCTTTGGCTGCCATACAGACAAGGCGGGACCTTTCGTCTTTGAGCACGCGCAGTGAAGACCGGAGGCTGCGTCTCCTGCCACACTCCCCCATGGTTCGTCGAATCCGCGCCTGCTGAAGCGCAGCCAAGTCAATGTGCTCTGCCTGGAGTGCCACACGCTCACGGTGGATTCGGCGGCTCCCGGCATTCCGTCATTCCATAACCAGGCGCAGAAATACCAGGCCTGCACTCGGTTATGAGCAGCACATGGAGCGATCTAAACAGACTAGTTTCTGCCTGTCCTGCCACCTTATGGAGCCCTACGGGCGCAGCCTGCAGGTTGATGATCCAACCTGGCTTCCCGCTTCCCAGTTCCAGAACAACCGCGTGCCTCGCGAGCAAGCTTGCTACACCTGCCACAGCGATTACGTCATGTACGGCAGCATGAAGGCGAAGTGGCGCGGGCTTCATCACATTTACGCGCAGTACTTAGGGAATCCCAAGCCTCCGCTCCATCTTTACCGTCCCTACAACAACCGCGAGTGTCTGCACTGCCACGCCGGATCGCGGACCTTTGAGGAAGGCGCAACTCACAATGCCGATCCTCAGATCATGGCCGATATAAAGAGCAACAGGATGTCATGCTTGACCTCCGGGTGCCATGACCAGATTCACAACACTACCAAGCTCAACGAAGTGAAGTATTGGAACGCGAAATGAGTGTCGAAATTCAAATAACCGAGATCGAACGGCGCCTACGGATTGCGGGAGCCCTCATATTCCTCGGCCTGCTGATCGAGGCCCTTACGCTGCAGTGGAACAGTCCTATGACCTTTCTTGTGTTTTTGGGATTAGGCGGCCTTCTCATTGGTCTTGGGGTAGTCTTCTATCTCTTTTCCCTTGTATCCTCTTCTACCCCTGAGGACTCCTCGAGAGCCCCTCGGCTGCGAAACAGTCGGGACTCAGATCGCATAATCGCGGAGAACTAAGAGATCGTCCCAACCTGCCCCACTTTCGCATACGGTTGAAAAAGATCAGATTAATGAGTGACCGGTCCATCCTTTATTAGGTGTTATTCAGGTTTGCCCAGCCACGAATACTGCCAGCCGACAGATACACTTTGGAAATTGCCGCCGAATCTCACGTATGCACCTCTGCTATAGCTGAATTTCAGAGACTGGTGGAAGTTGATCGGTACCGAAACCGTTCCTCCGATTCTGGAATTTGACTGCAGGCTGATTGGGCTTTCAATTCCATTCAGAGTAGTTCTGCCTCCACGCCAGAAGTTGCAATCCAGCGATGCCCATAATCGGGGCCGCACATCGTAACTCAAATGTCCTTCGAAGGCGACTACAGGTTTCTGAGATTGCGTGTTTTTGCCGGCGGAAAATTGGTTTCGCGAAAAGAAGTCGTGATTCGTCGTGAAGAACGCTACCCCGCCATATGCATCCACTATCCAATGACCCCAACGCCGGGAAAGCCCGAGTTCCGGCTTGAAACTCCAACGGTTCCCCCCTGGATTGATCAGCTTGGTTGGATCGTATTGGCCTGTGGGAGCAACTATCTTCAGACTCGCGCCTATTAAGGTTCTCTGTTTCCAAGATCGAAACTTTGGTGGCGGCAATGCCGGTCCGCCCTTGAGATTCACGGAGAAGCGAAAAACCGTATCTACCAGGCCGGAGCGGTACGCGTTGGTTTCCGTGCCAATGACCTTCCCGCGGAAGTTTCCTATGGCATAAGGAAAAGAGGCGGTGACGTTTGATGAGCGTCCAAAGAAACTCAGCGCGTGATAGAAGCTGATGGTTGACACATAAATTCTGCCAGTAGAGTCGGTAATTGGGACGGCGCCCTCGAACAGAATGTCGCCACTAAAGAAGGAGCTTGTCAGAACGACTGCATTCGAGTGAACAGGAGTTATTACATACGCTCGTGGAACCAAGTCCTGCGCAAAAGACGGGCTCACAGAGGACACGATCATCGCTGCAGCGAGTGCGAATCTGAGGCGCATCTGGGAGCTCACTAGAGCGACTCAAAATGACCCCGCTGCTGAAGCACGAGGACGCAGCGCACGGCTTATGCGATTTGCCAATTCGCGAGCAAGGCTATAAGGAACGGAAATGAGGATCGGTCCAACCACGAGGGCGGCGCCAGGACGTACTTCGTGAAATATCAGCGCCTGAGAAATGATATCGAGGAGAATCGCAACTGCTACAAGATCTCGAACTCCGACAACAGCGGTTCGCAGCGCATGCTGGCGATGCGAACGGTGGAAAGCAAGCATCCAGAGAAATGGAGGCAGGTTCGCATGAACATCTTTTTTCCCATGTAGAACGCCAATGGTGATGGCGACGATCGGCTGCACGATGAAGCGAAGTTTGCCTGGACCGGTTAAGCGGGCCAGCATGTCTTGAAAAAACTTCTCGGTGAATAAATAAGGATCACCGCTCTGTACCAGTCTATAAATACTGCTTGGGACGGAGATCAACAGCGCCGCAGCAACTATCGCGAACAAGATCGAACTGCGGGAAATTTTCATGAGAATCGATGGGGAGTTTACTCACTCGCAAAGCTGCTACTGTTGCCATCCTCCGCCCAACGCTCCATATAACTGCACAAGGGACAAACGCTCATTCAGTTGCGCCTGAGCCAACGTCAACTGTGCAGAAAAGAAACGAGTGTCGCTATCTAACACCTCGAGATAGCTGGTAACGCCACCTTGATAGCGGGATTGCGATAGAGCAGTGGCATCTTGCGCCGATCGGGTAAGCAAATCCTGCTGTTCCCGAAACTCCTGGTCTTTTCTGTAGCCAACCAGTGCATCAGAGATTTCCCGGAATGCCTGCTGGATCGATTGCTGATAAACCAGTACGAGTTCTTCTTTCTGAGCCTCCGCCAATCTCACTCCCGAGCGAAGTCTTCCCGCCTCAAAAATTGGCTGGACTAACTGCCCTCCGAAACTCCACGTTCCCGCGGGGCCTGAGAAAAGACTGGTCAGTGCAGAACTCTGGTATCCAGCGGTGGCGGTTAGCGTGATCTGAGGAAAATACGCTGCCTTTGCAACTCCGATGCGAGCGTTGGCAGCAACCAGCGATTCTTCGGCCGCTTGGATATCGGCTCGTCGCTCCAGGAGTGCTGAAGGAAGGCCGGCAGGAACTGTTGGAGGGAAGGTGTTTTCCAAGAGTGTCTTCCCGCGAGGAAGTGCTTCCGCGTTCTTGCCGATTAGAATGCTGATAAAATTTTCTTCCTGTTCGATTCGTCGTTCCAAATCAGGAATGATTGCTGCTGCTTCGTACACTAATTGTTCCGACTGCCGGACATCCAGCATTGAAGTAACACCACCCGAAGCGCGAACTTTCACCAAGCGAAGTGAGTCTTGCCGTGACGCCAGCGCGTGCCTCGAGATCTCCATCTCCAAGTCAAACTCGCGCAGTTGAAAGTACGCGCTGGCCACACTACTAACGAGGGTTGTCATAACTGCTCGCTTATTCCATTCGCTAGCCAGCAATGCGGCGCGGGCAGCCTCAGTTGCCTTTCGGAACTTTCCCCAGAAATCCAGTTCCCAGGCCATGGACAGACTCACGCTATTAGCGCTGGTTTCAAACACTGGGAAATTCTTGGTTTGTTGGAATCGGTCGTTAGAGGCTGCAGCACCGCCGACAATCGTCGGAAATTGGTCTGCCCGACGGATGCCTAGCACTGCCTGAGCCTGGAGCACACGCGCGGCAGCGATTCGCACATCGTAGTTCTCCGCTAACGCGCTACGGATCAGCGCTTGCAACTGCTCGTCCTGAAAAACCGTCCACCATTTCTCGTCTCCCAGCGATGCAGGACTGGTCTTGTCGGCATCAGCAGCGACCCCGCGATACACATCGGGAACTACAACTTGCGGTCGCTTATATTTCGGGCCGACGGTGCAACCAGCAAGGAAAATTACCAGTGCGATCCAATTCTTACTGATCATCCTTAACTGCCTCCTCATCATCTAGGCCGCCGCTGCTTTGATTACAGGTACAGGTTTCTTAGCGCGGTTGCGGTGAGCTAGTCGCGCAACCACATCAAAGCTCACTGGAATGAGGAAAATGGCCAGAACTGAAGCTGCGAGCATGCCTCCTATGACACCAGTGCCGAGTACCTGCCGCGAAATGGCTCCGGCGCCGGCGGCTTTCCATAGCGGCACGCAGCCAAGAATGAAGGCAAAAGACGTCATTAGGATCGGTCGCAGACGCAGCTTCGCTCCGATCAGCGCCGCTTCCTCTGCAGACTTTCCTTTGTCGAACTCCACTTTCGCAAACTCCACAATCAAAATGGCATTCTTCGCACCTAACCCGATCAGCATGACCAGCCCGATTTGGGCGTACACGTTGTTCTCGAGTCCGCGCATCCACAGGAACAGGAATGCCCCGAAGACGGCGACAGGCGTCCCCAGCAGCACACTGAAAGGCAGTGACCAGCTCTCGTATTGGGCTGCCATTATGAGAAAGACAACGAAGAAGGCCATCCCAAAGATCGCAGCCGGCGAAACTCCCTGCGCCGCCTTTTGCTCCTGGTACGACATGCCCATGTAATCGAAGCCCATCTCGTTTGGCATCGACTTGCGAAAGACATCCTCCAGCGCAGCCATGGCCTGTGCCGAGCTGTAGCCAGGCGCTGCTGCAGCATTGATCTGTACACAGTTGAACAGGTTGTAACGCATCATGAACTCAGCGCCACTGCGCGGATACGTTGTCGTGAGCGTACTGAGCGGAACCATCCCCCCTGCAGCATTCCTGACATAAAACTTGCCAACATTTTCCGCCTTCGCGCGAAAGTCACCATCTGCCTGGACATACACCTGCCATTGCAGACCGAAACGATTGAAGTAATTGACCAGCGCACCGCCCATGAAAGCCTGCACGGTTTCATACAGGCTGCTGAGTTCGATCTGCTGGGTCATCGCTTTTGCGTTGTCAACTTTTATGCCAACCTGGGGCACTCCAAACAGAGCCGTTGTCATCACTCCAGACAATTCGGGGCGCTTGCGCGCTTCGGCCACGAACTGCTTCGCGTTCTTTGCAAGAAAGTCCACGCCACTCCCCGACCGGTCTTCCAGAAGGAAAGTTGCTCCTCCTGAGGTTCCCACGCCAGGAATCGCGGGTGGCGGAAACGAGAACGCAATTCCCGAGGAAACTTTGGAGAGCACGCTTTGCAAGTGGGCCTTGATACCGTCGTAACTCGTTTCCGGAGTCTTGCGTTCCTCCCAGGGCTTCAGCGACACAAAAAAGAACGAGCTATAGGTGGCGTTTACGCCGCTCAACATGCTGTATCCCATAACGGAACTGACGTATTCGACTCCAGGCGTCTCCATAAGCGCCTTCTCAACTTCCTTGGCGGCTTCAGACGAGCGCTGTAGGGAGGAGGCATCGGGTAATTGCAGACCGGCGTAGATGTAACCCTGATCTTCGTCGGGTAGAAAGCTCTTGGGAGTCTTCTTGCCAAAGAACATCGCACCGACGGTTAGCAAGCCAAGCAGAAGAAAGGCAAAAGCAGCCTTATGAATAAGGTGCGCGCACCAACTTACATACCCATCGGTAGTGCGCCCGAATACACGGTTGAACCAGCGGAAGAAAGCGCCGAGGGGACCTCGCGCGGGTTTTCTCGGACGCAATAGCATGGCTGAGAGCGCGGGACTGAGCGTCAGCGCGTTAAAAGCTGAAAAGATTACCGACACGGCAATCGTGACTGCGAACTGTTTATAAAGCTGGCCCGTGATGCCGGGGACAAATGCTGTAGGAACAAAGACTGCGGCCAGAATCAAAGCAATGGCGATCACTGGTCCAGAGACTTCCTCCATGGCTTTGATAGTCGCGTCATGAGGCGACATTCCATGTTCGATATGGTGTTCCACTGCCTCGACCACGACAATGGCGTCATCGACTACGAGTCCAATCGCAAGCACAAGGCCAAAAAGAGACAAAGTATTGATGGAGAAGCCCAGCATGGGGAAAACAGCAAAGGTTCCGATCAGGGAAACCGGCACGGCGAGTAGTGGAATGAGAGTGGCCCTGACCCCTTGGAGAAAGATGTAGACCACTACAATGACCAGGACCAGAGCCTCTACTAAGGTCTTGTAGATTTCGTGAATACCCTCGCTTACCGCGAGCGTTGTATCCAGTGCAACAATGTAGTTCAGTCCTTGCGGAAATCTTCCTTTCGCCTCGCCCATCATCTTGAGGACGGCGGCTCGCGTCTGCAAGGCGTTGCTTCCCGGAGTTAGATATAAGGCGATGAGCGCAGCGGGCTGGGCTGGCTTACGTTCGTCTGCCACCCCTAACCGCGCGAGATAGGAATAGTATTGTGATCCCAATTCGATTCGCGCTACGTCCTTCAACCGCAGCAGCGACCCGTCGAGCTGAGCACGGACCACGATCTCACCAAACTCTTCCACTGTTGGCAGCCGGCCGGGAGCTCGCACGTTGTAAGTAAATTGCTGGCCCGACGGAACCGGCTCTCCACCAACCTGCCCAGCCGGATTCACTTTGTTTTGCGCTTTGACTGCGCTGGTGATGTCAGAGACCGTCACTCCGAGTCTGGCCAGCCGGTCAGGATTCACCCAAATGCGCATTGCGTAAGGGCCGGCGCCGAAGATCTGAACCTGCGAGACACCCGAAACTCGTGTGAGTGCATACTGCAAATTAATGGTGGCGTAATTCGCCAGGAAGATATTGTCGTACGTACCATTTGGCGAATAGAGATCGAGCAGCATGAAAGGGGCGGTTGTACCGGGCTGCACAATCACGCCTTGCTGCACCACTTCACTGGGCAACTGCGAGTTGGCTTGTCCTGTCCGCATTTGCGACAGGATCTGGTCGGTGTTGACATCTGTGCCCAGTCGGAAGTCGACGTAAAGGCTGCTTCCGCCTCCCGAACTGGCACTCAATGAATACATGTAATTCATGCCGGTGACGCCAGACATCTGTTGCTCAATCGGCGTCGCTACCGACTCTGCAATCGTCTGCGCGTCGGCTCCTGGATAGGTGGCCTTCACCTGGATCATTGGATCGGCGATGTTGGGAAACTGCGCCGTTGGCAGGCCGAGCATCGCCACGATGCCGATCACAACCATCAGGATTGCAATCACGATTGCAACGATGGGCCGGTTGATAAAAAATTTCGCCATGGTTAATTGCCTTCGGCCGAGGGGACCACGTACGGTTTCGGACTGACGGGAACTCCTTCTTTTACTAGCTGAGGCGCTTGCGCTGCGAACGTCTGTACTCTCTGAATGCCTTCGACAACCACTCGTTCGCCCGGCTTCAATCCCGCCGCAACAATCCAGCTGGTGCCGACGCGATCTCCCACTTTCACGGGCCGGATCGTGGCCTTATTGTCAGAGCCGACCACGATGACCTGGTATTGCGATTGCACCTCAATCACGGCCGCCTGAGGAATCAACAAAGCATCCTTGGCAGTAGTAGTTTGCACGCGCACGCGCCCAAATCCTCCGGGTCGAAGGATCGCGTCCTTATTTGCGAATGCAGCCGCCAATTGAATTGTTCCCGTGCCCGCGGTGATTTCGCGGTTTACAAAAATGATCTTTCCCTTAAACGGATAAGGAGCGTCGTTCGCCTGCAAATATTCGACAGATACGGGTGTCCTAACATTTCCCCTGGTTAACACTTTAGAAATTTGCTGCGCGAAGCTGAGATACAGAGTTTCGCTGATGTTGAAGTAGGCCCAAATCGGGTCGATTTGCGAAACTGTGGCCATTTTCGTCGTAGTTCCGACTAAGTCGCCGATCTGAGAGTTTGCAACTCCGGCGATGCCGTCCACCGGCGAATAGACCTTTGTCCATCCCAGGTTGAGCTCAGCCTGCTCTTGCCCCGCCTTCGCTGCCGCCAATCCTGCTTTAGCAGAATTCACATTCGCAACGTCATCATCCAGCTGTTTTTGCGGGATGGCGCTCTGGGCAGCTAATGGTGTATCGCGTGTGACATCGTTGTTTGCCCTGGTCATGGTTGAGTCGGCCCGGCCCACTTCTGCTTTGGCCTGATCCAGCGCCGCCTGAAGAGGCCGCGGATCTACTTGAAACAGCAGTTGTCCCTTCTTAACCAGCGATCCATTCACATAGTCCTGGCTGAGCAGGTAGCCTTGCACCTTGGGCGTAATGTCGGAATTAATCGGCCCGTTCAGTTGCGCTACCCATTCGCCGTAAACGGGAACATCCCGTTGCTCCACCTCCGCAACTTGGACATCAGGCGGCGGCGGACCCGCTGCTTGCTTTTCAGCACACCCTGCAAGCAGGAGGCCCAAAAGTCCACCCACAAGCACCTTAAGGTTGATAGAAGAGTGTGTGAAGAAGAAAGATTGGAGCTTGGATGGGATCCGCATCAGAATCTCCTTCTGGTTAGAGAGCGGCTTGGCCATGAAGCAGTTGCTGAGACATGACCTTGTCTTATCTCCGAATAGGGATTCTGCGGTTCGACCAAGCAGAACGTAACTAGTAAATGTTGCAGTATTCGTAAATCGACAGTACACAACTAGAAGTATTGATGACGAGGCTGTTCAGGAATTGACTCGCCTGCAGAGTGACTTCGTAGGTCTGTCGCACCTGCGAGTGCCTGAAGCAATCACTTGGTCGGCCCGCAGACTTTTGGCGCGCGGAGATTGTCTTCAAAGGTAATGGTTTAAAAAAAGGTTCGGCAGAGGTCTCGAACAGACATGCCGAACCGCTCGAGGAGAGAGTACGTAGTCAGCGTCGTGCAAATCGCATGCAAATTGAAGCGCCAGAGAATAACAGGCCAAGCAAACCGATGAGCGGCACGGGACTGCCGGTTTTTGGCAATTCGGCCGGCAAGGTCACTGTGCTCGGCCCGTGAGAAACTTCTACGCGAGCAATCAAAACGGGCGCATCGCTCGGCAACGGTGGCGGCGGAGGCGGCATAGTTCCCGTTACCTCTCTCTGATGTTCGACAACCGTTTCGGGAGCTTCAGTAACTTTCGTCGCAGAGACAGTCATGCCCTTCTTGAGGTGCCACACGTCCTTTTCTTCTCCGTTAATCTTGAATACCTGACCATCGGGCACTGTGAACTGCTGATTCTCTCCGTTTCCATAGTAAGAATGACGGTCTTCGGCGGGGTCACATGCCATACTTTGCCGGTGACGGTTTGCACCGTAGTGACCGTCCGCGGGGTTGTCGTCGTGGCGATTGTGCGCTCAAGTTTCATTCCGGGCTTGAGCTCATGAACTCCGACTTCTCTGCCATCGACTGAGATCCTGGCATTCTCTGCAACATGTCCGATGTGGCGGACTTGCCCGTCTTCCATCTTCACCCACACGTCATTGCCAGAGACGTGCTCGACTACGGCACGGTCCACTTTAAATTCCTTGGTCGATGTTCCTTCCGTTGTACTTGTGGTTGTTTTAACTTGGGCCCTCGTCGCAATCGTGAATGCCAGAAATATCCCAGTCGCAACGATTAAGCGGCCCAGAGAGGTCTTCCATGACGATTTCATTGATTTTTCTCCTAGTTGTTCTCGTTGCTCACGGCGGGAGCTTCAGATGCTGCCTGGGCAGTTGTGGCCGGAATACCCTGCGTAAGTGAAGCGTGTACGATGAAGCGATTTGGCGCGCTTCCGACGAAATAAAAGGGATAGCAAGTAACCAGCGTTATTGCGGATTTACTGCGCGGCTGAAGCACTGAACTGTCACTTGGTAAAACGATTTCAATCTCATCCACAGCATAGGACGCGTGCGCATCGCCGCTTTCGAGCTCGACAAGGTCCCCCGGCATAATGTCTTTCAGCCCGCGAAAGAATCCGTCGCGATGTCCTGCGATCCCGATGTTGCCGGATTCGAGCGGACGCGCTGTTCCCACGATGTGCCCGACTCCTCGATTCAATGTCACCTCATCTGTTCCCTCCAAAACAGGTACTTCCAGCCCAATTTTCGGAATTCGCAATAGGGCCACAGGCGCTCTGGAATCCGACAATAATGCCTGTTGGTATTCCTCAATTCGTTTCGGAGACCACAGGCTGAAGTTAACGGAGGACCCGCGCTGATGTGCGCGCGAATGAATGAAGCCGTCAACACGGATTCCGACATAGACGGCCAATAACGCAACGCCGACAAGCAACAGCAATCGATCCAGCCAAAAGCTTGGTTTCATTCCACGCGCAATGTAGGCAACCGTAGGCGTGAGTAGAACTGTCAAAGCTGACAGCGACGAGGCGATTTGCGGGTTGGCAGGCTCTAAGCAGCTACGTCTGGACACTCAGGCTTGAATTAATGAGTGGCGCAACAAGGCATTTCCCCGCTGGCATCAGATCTGTCAGTTTCGCCATCGAACGCTCTGTCGCGTCGATTTTGCCGCCTAGCGCAATTGCGTTTGATTTTGCGAGGCAGAGTCTGCTAACGTGTAGATGCCGCTGAGATTATTGACGCCGGAGCGCCTATGATCGAAGCTGGCCCCTGCCTACAAAGCATCCTTAATACCCGTCTGTACATTTTGTCAGCCTGCCTGGGTGCTGCCTTAGCGTTTACCGCTTCGGCTAGCGCGCAGTCTGAAGATGAGGTGCACGTGGTGCCGCGGCCCGGCACGATGGAAGCTTCTGAGCGCGCGACGGACACCGGCCGCCCCCTGGGCTCCACTAACCATTTAAAGCTTCGACCGGAACGCCTTCGCGTTGACGTCGACGTGGTTCTAGTGCCGGTCGTCGTTACAGATACGCTCAACCGCCCAGTCACTGGTCTCACCAAGGACAGCTTTGAACTCCTCGATGACGGAGAAAAGCAGAAAATTCACTTCTTTTCCTTGGACGATGACGCCCTCTCGATGGCTTTGGTCTTGGATATCAGCAATAGCATGGTTAATAGGGTCTCTGTGGAACGCGAGGCGTTGGAAAAATTCTTCCAGAACGCAAACCCTGAAGACGAATATTTCGCAGTTGGTGTCTCCAGCTCACCTTTACTGCTCGCAGACTCCGCGCAGGGGATCGGCGACATCCAATCGCAACTCGCCCTCGTACAACCTGCTGGTTATACCGCTCTACTCGATTCGATCTATTTTGCTTTGAACAAATTGCGATCCGCGCGCTATGCGCGAAGAGCCATTTTGATCATTTCCGACGGCGGAGAGAACGATAGTCGATTCAACTTTCGAGAAATTAAGGCTCTTGCCGAAGAATCGGACGTAACTGTCTACGCGATTCGCCCTGTCGATGCCCTGCCTGTGTTCCGCACGATCGAAGAAAAGTTAGGAAATCGCCTTTTGTCTGGGATTACCGACGTAACTGGTGGACGCACAGTCTCTCTGGGATACAGCGACAATATTGCCGGTGCGGCCGCAGCAATCAGTACGGAACTCAGGAACCAGTATGTACTCGGGTACCATCCGACCGAGCGTTCCCACACTGGGAAATCGCACAGAATTAAGGTGCGGATGGCGAAATCCACAGATTCAGTCGCCGTGCACCTGCAGTATAGGAAGCAATACTCAAGCCGATAGGTTCTACTTTTCCCAGAACACTTCGTCGGGAACAGACTTCGAGGGTGAGTTTTTTCAATTCGGATTGACAGCTTGGAAGGCTTGGAACTCATACCAAATGTGTTGTCTGTCGCGTTTCGTATAGGGACTCGAAGGCCGCAGACCAACTCTTCTCCCTGTCCAAACTGACAGCATTTGTTTTTAGCGCCCTACTGTTAAGATCGCTCTGCTTCAATTAACAGACATTCTTCGCTGTGGCAGCCGTTTTTCGTGTTACGCTTCCCAGCCTCCGGTCCCAATTCCCTACGGAGGTAGAGATTATGAATAAACCGACTGTGTTGCTCGCGGACGATCATATGATGATCGCCGAAGCATTTCGACATCTGCTTGAGCCCCAATACCATGTTATCGCCACCGTAAGCGATGGCCGCGCTTTACTGGAAGCCGCATTGGAGTTGAAGCCAGATGTGGTTGTCGTCGACGTCGGCATGCCGTTGTTAAATGGCTTGTCTGCGGGCCAGCAACTCAAACAGAGGATGCGAAGAACAAAACTCGTGTACGTAACTATGAACGAAGATCCTGACGTCGCAGCTGAGGCACTTCGTACAGGCGCATCGGCTTATCTGTTGAAAAGTTCAGCAGCTTCAGAATTGCTAAAAAGCATTCATGAGGTTTTGCGAGGCGGGACTTACGTCACGCCTAAGATTAAAGCGCTCATCGAAGACTCATTCATCCGTTCCAATAAACCCAAAACGGCTGAGAAGAAATTGACTCCGCGTCAGGTCGAAGTCCTGCAGCTGTTAGCTGAGGGAAAGACTATGAAGGAAGTCGGTTCGGTCTTGTCTCTTACAGCGCGCACCGTTGCATTTCACAAGTACCGCATCATGGACGTGCTGAATTTCAGAAGTAACGCTGAGTTGGTGCAGTTCGCTCTCAGGAACAATATTCTCTCTAATGATCCATTATCTGTGAGCAAATTGGCTGTGCGACCTGCGGCTTCCGACCGGGCAGGATCCGAACGAAGAAGCGCCTAGCTACCTTGAGGCATGCGACTTTACTTCGCGGTCGCCTCTATTCGCACAGACTTCGAGAATGGCGTTGGGCGTAATCATCTTTTCAAACCGTGCCTGCAGATGACTGAAACGTGCCTCGCGATGGTTATCGAGTGTCACACCCAGTACTTCGAGTATTAGCCACGACAGGCAGGCTTCCACTTACCGACTAGCTTATCTGAGTGACACTAACTTACTGTTACGATTGCCAGTGTCACTCTCCTTGGACTACGCTTACGGTCTTGTCACGGTTCTGCCCAGCATTTCCGTCCGTGACTAAGCCTGCCGGGGCAGTTACCTAATCGATAGGTACGCGCCGCCACAGTGAAGCCTCCAGTTGCAAAAACGCTCGCGCAAGTCCTGCAGTACCCACCTCAGCCTGTGGCTTATGACTACAGGGACAACATGACCACAAACGCCGCGAAGGCCGCGCCCGCCCCAGCGCGGCCTCGCGTACTGCTCGCCGACGATCACACGCTCGTGGCAGAAGCCTGCAAAAATCTCTTGGAAGCTGAGTTCGAAGTTGTGGGAATTGTCGCCGATGGGCGGGCGCTGCTTCGCGCTAATGCAGTGCTGAAACCCGATGTAATCGTTAGCGACATTGCCATGCAGTCTCTAAATGGTCTCGATGCCGGGGAGCAAGCCAAGCTGGCAAACCCCGAAGTGAAGCTTGTATACGTGACAATGATCCCTGATCCGGAGCTTGCGGCTGAGGCTTTTCGCCGTGGAGCCTCTGCTTATCTCCTCAAAACCTCAGCCATCCCCGAATTGATCATCGCGGTCAAAGAGGCTTTGAACGGTCGCCTATACATTTCCCCTCAGGTCACGAAAGATGCGCTATCGGAATTTTTAAGAAGCCACAAACGTGATTACGGAAGCAAATCTCTCACCCCGCGGCAGCGCGAAGTGTTGCAGCTTCTCGCCGAAGGTCGTTCGATGAAAGAAGCGGCCAGCGTATTAAATCTCACAACGCGCACGGTCGCGTTCCACAAATACAGGATCATGGCGACTCTCCGCCTCAACACAAATTCAGAGCTCATACAGTACGCAATTCGGCACTTTATCATTCCCGGATAACATCTCGCGCTACCAGCGATTCTTCCTGAATCCTTTTCCAGAATGCGTCGCTGCCGCTCGCTGCTATTTCTGCCAGTTGGTTCTCCTGGTCTAATCAGATGAAATCGGCGAGTTGCACACACTTCGCTCCTCGATACATGTCACCCGGGAGGAACCCCATGCGCGCACGAATACCATCGCTTTACTTGGTCATCATTGGTGGCCTGCTGGTGGCGTGTTCCAGCAAACCTAACGACGACAAAATCGCGCAGGAGATTCAGGGCAAAGCTTCGGCCGATCCCATTGCGCAAGGGTCGGAGCTCTACGTTAATTCGGATAAAGGAAGAGTAACCCTTACCGGTAAAGTGAAAACTCAGGCTGCGCGAGAGCAACTTGAGAGCATTGCGAAGCACGAGCCTGGGGTTGTCAACGTTGACGATCAGACTTCGGTCGAACTTACTTCTACAGCAACTTCAGAATCAACACAGTTAGCTTCCTCCTCCGGCAGTGCAGCGCCTGCGCCAGAGATCGCGCCCCCCCCACCGCCGCCTCCGCCTAAGCCACTCGTCGTGCCTGCCGGAACAACGCTGACAATTCGCACGAATCACGCCTTGGGAAGTAAGACGAGTCAAACTGGCGGGGTGTTCACAGGGTCCCTTATGACTGCTATCACCGTCGATGGAGAAGTAGTCATTCCAGCCGGATCGGAAATCACCGGAATCGTGAAGGAAGCTAAGAAAGCCGGGCGCTTTAAGGGAGGAGCCGTCTTGAGGCTGGCACTGCAGTCTGTCACGATCAATGGCCATCCCTATAACGTTCAAGCCGAAGAAGTGGCTCAGACCTCAACTGGCAAGGGCAAGCGAACGGCGGGGGTCATTGCTGGAGGCACCGGCGTGGGTGCCGCAATTGGAGGGTTAGCGGGTGGTGGAAAGGGAGCGGCGATTGGCGCTCTCACTGGCGCAGCGGCAGGCACTATTGGCGCTGCGACAACCGGCAAGAGAGACATTGATCTACCAGCGGAAGCAGCTTTGAGTTTCAAGTTAACTCATTCGCTCACGCTCAGGCGAGCTTAACCAAAGGCCGGACTCCATTCAGCCCAAAGATGGGTAGAGGAGCTCGAATAGGAGAAGCGAAATGAAAGTAGCACAGCAAATCATACGCAAGTTGATGACCTTAGTCTGCGTAATGTTAATGGTCCCGGGAGACACCTCGCTACGCGCCCAGGAGAACGGGCAGGAACAAGCTAAGATCTCAAATGAACAACTTGATTCTTTAGTTGCTCCTATCGCTCTCTATCCTGATCCACTGCTGGCTCAGACTCTGGCGTGCTCTACTTATCCGCTCGAAATCATTCAACTTCAACAGTGGTTGGGAAAAAACAAGAATCTTAAAGACAAAGCTCTCGTTGATGCGGTGCAAAAACAAGATTGGGATGCGAGCGTTCAGGCCATGGCGGCGTTTCCCGATCTAGTCAAACAGCTTTCTGAAAATATCAAGTGGACCACCGACTTGGGCAATGCGTTTCTGGCACAACAAAGCGACGTTATGGACGCAGTTCAACGAATGCGCGTAAAAGCCAAAGATAACGGCAATCTAAAGTCCAACGAGCAGCAAAAGGTAGAGACGAAGGTTATCGAGAGTAAAAGTGTTGTCGTAATACAGCCATCTTCTCCCGAAGTAGTCTACGTGCCTAGCTACAATCCCACGGTTGTTTATGGCACACCTGCATATCCGTATCCTCCAATCGCGTATCCACCTCCGGGGTACTACGCAGCGGGAATGGCGATTTCATTCGGTGTTGGTATGGCGATGGGAGCAGCTTGGGGAGGCTGTTGCGGCTGGAATGCTGGATGGGGAGGGAACAACAACGTTTATGTCAATCGCAGCAATAACTTCGTAAACAACTCCAATCGCAATTACAACCGGCAGAGCGTTAATCGGGGGAATGGCAATACATGGCAGCACAACCCGCAACATCGCGGGGGTGCTCCGTACTCGAACGGCCAAGTTGCTTCAAGATATAACGGCACTACTCGAGGATCTTCTGCAGCGACTCGTCAAGCAAACGCACGCCAGAATGTTCAACGGTCAAGTGGTCGTACGCAGGCCGGCACTGTGGACCGTGGCGCCCAGAACAGTTTCAGAGGTGGCGGTGACCGGGGTGCGTCGGCGGGGACCATGGACCGCGGAAGCAGAAGCGGTGGTTCGGGTGGTGATCGCGTCGGTAATCGAAGTGTTTCTCCCTCTTCGGGCTCTCGCGCGTCGGGTGCCTTCGGAGGCTCGGGGGGAGGCATGAGCGGTAGTTCGGCACGGGCCAGCAGCCAGCGCGGCGCTTCTAGCTTCGGCGGTGGAAGTAGAAGTGGAGGCGGTGGCAGCAGAGGCGGCGGTGGTCGGAGAAGGTAAACAGTGTCAAGTGATTAGTCTAAGCACATGAGAATGAAAATGAAAATGTCGAATGTCGTCACATACAGGCTCCTAATATGTTCACTGTTTTGCCTAGGCGCTGCAACGCTGTGCGCTAAACCTCAAGAACAAGCTACCGGGCCCATTCAGCAGAAGTCGTTTGCTACGCCTCAGGTTGCCGTGGACGCTCTCATCCAAGCGGCAGCATCGTATGACGTACCCGCGTTGCTGGCAATTTTCGGTCCCGATGGGGAGGACCTTGTTTCTTCCGCCGATCCCGTTCGCGATAAGAATGCTGCGAGCGCATTTGCTGCCAAGGCAAAAGAAAAGAATGTGGTGACCATCGACAAGAAAAACCGAAATCAGGCCACTCTTTTACTCGGTAATGACGCTTGGCCGTTGCCGATCCCTCTAGCCAAGAAGAATGGAGCGTGGTACTTCGATGCCAAGGAAGGCCATGATGAGGTCCTTCGCAGGCGTGTTGGCGCAAACGAGTTGGACGCAATCCAAGTCTGTCACGGTTACGTCGAGGCTCAACATCAATACGCTGCTCAGGCCCACGATGACATCAATCAGTACGCCCAGAAGATCATCAGCTCTCCAGGTAAACAGGATGGCCTGTACTGGAAAAACGAAGACGGCAGCTCCGGAGGCCCGATCGGTGAGGCAGTAGCGCGCGCAATCCAGGAGGGGTACACCTCCAAGGGCCCATACCACGGTTACTACTTCAAGATTCTTAAGGGACAAGGCCCAGCAGCACCACTAAGTCGGCTCGACTATGTTATTCAAGGAGTAATGATCGGTGGATTCGCATTGGTTGCCGTGCCGGCTGAATACCGAGTGACGGGCGTGCAGACATTCATAGTCAATCAAGATGGCACGATATATCAAAAGGACATGGGTCCTGATTCGCTTCAAATCGCCAAGCAGATGGATTTATATGATCCCGATAAGTCGTGGCGACCAACCGACGATCAATGGCCGAAGTCTGCGACGGGAACTCAAGTAGCTAAAACAACGAATTAAATCAGTCCCTGGCAATCGGGTTGGCTACTAAGTAAAGCTCTGTTGAGATGATCGCTTGGCATGATCTTCGCGCGCTCCTGCGCGGGCTTGGATAGAAATGCTACTCCGAGCACGTCAGCGAGAATCTGCAATCACTGTCGATAATTTGTGTGGCCCAGCAAGTCCTGGGACCGCTGACGCTGTCGGTCTTTTCTCTTCCTGTACCTCTACGGATCATCAGTTCTTTCTGGGTGGGCTGCTGAATGGCCGACGAGGCCGCTCGCGGCGGCCCCGCCGTAGCTGAACAATATGCCGCTGAGCACTATTGTTACAGCCGTTCGGTCACTCTAGAAAATGTTATCAAACATAGCGACTAGGACAAGTTACAGCGCTCGGCGGCGACCGGATAATCGCTGTTACTCTTGTCAGTATTCATTCCACTCACCTTATCTGAGACTCTCAATTGCAAAACCAAGCTGACATTCTTTACTAGCCCCGTGATGCCAGCTGTAGGAGAGTATTCCATGCTCAGAATCAAAACGACAGCTGCTATTAAGAAGAGTCTTCTTGTGCTCGGAGCGATGCTTCTCACAGGCATTGTCGGGATCGCTCAAGAGTATCCAAAGGCAGAGCTCGCCCTGGACTACTCCTATCTTCATTTCGCGCCGGCCCAGCAATTTACTACGAATCACAGTATGAATGGCGGCGGCGGAGCATTCGTTTATAATTTTGCCAAGAATTTTGGCGTCAAGATGGATCTTCAGGGGTACAACGGCTTCACCAACACATTCAATATTCCTGCCACTGCAGCGCTTCCATCGGGAGCAAACGGATCGGTCTCAGGCAACCTGTTCACATATTTGTTCGGGCCGCAACTCAAATTTCGCGGCCAGCACGTGCAGCTCTTAGTGGACGCTTTGGCCGGCGCAGCACACAGTAATGTTTACGGCAATGCCTTTAAGACGCTCTGTCAGCCAGTGGTAGGAGCATGCACTGGCGTCTCGGGTTCACCTTCAAACAATGGATGGGCTATGACGCTCGGCGGCGGACTTGATTTCCCAATCAATCGCAGAGTGTCGCTCCGAGCCGTTGAGGTTGACTACTTGTTGACCCGATTCGGGAACTTCTTTACGCAATCCAATGCTAATCAGAACAACTTTCGTTATTTAGGAGGGCTCAATTTCAACTTCGGCCTTCCGAATCCTGGCGTGCCCTCAGCTTCTTGTGTTGGACATGACTTAGAGGCTCTTGCAGATGATCCACCGCTTGGAGTATCGGTAGAGACGGCCGACTTTAATCCGAAGCACCCGCTTACCTATCAGTGGGAAAGCACTGGCGGCAAGGTGGTTGGCGATGGGTCTTCCGCGAAGATCGACGTTGCCGGTGCGGAACCTGGGACGTACCAGGTCACATCGAGAGTGACTGATCCAAAACAGAAACAGAACAATATCGCTTCCTGCAATGTGGCCTTCACCGTGAGGCAACCGCGTCCACCCGTAGTGAGCTGTTCCGCATCGCCGAGCAGTATTGTTGCCGGTGCGGCAACGCCAATCACCATCAACGTTCAGGGCAGTACTCCCGATGGTCGTCCCATTCAGTCGCGAAAGTTTTCCGCGAGTGCAGGATCGGTGCAAGAAGGACAGACCAGCGCCGGCGCAACAGCAGGCGAGTGGGCATCCGTTGCTACTTTGGACACATCCGGCGTGCAGCCCGGCAAGCTTGATGTAAATGTGGGCGTCACCGATGCACGCGGCCTGAGTTCAAGCTGTCTGGCTTCTGTCGATGTGCAGGCGCCACCGCCGCCACCTCCTCCTCCAGTTGTGGCTCAGAGTGAAGTTGGCAAATGCGACTTCTCAAATGGGAAGAAGCCTGGGCGTGTGGACAACGCATGCAAGGCCGCCCTGGATGACGCTGCCCTCAAGTTGAAGCGTGAACCAGATGGCAAGCTTGTTATCGTCAGCTTTGCTGACGCGAGCGAAGAAGCCAAGACGTCACAGCTTGGCGGTCTGCGCGCGTTCAATGCAAAGAGTTACCTCACTGCTGGTGAAGGAGGCCAGGAAATCGACGCGTCACGCATTGAAGTTCGCAAGGGCGACGGAGAAGGAAAGAACGCGATCCTGTACTGGGTGCCCGCAGGTGGCGCATTCACCGGCGACAATACTACTCTGCTCGACGAAGACCAACTCAAAGCACTTGCTCCTACGGTAATTAGAAAGGCAAGAAAGCAAGCAACAGCGGCAGCACTTCGATAGGTAACCGACCGATTTACTTGCGCCTGTCAACCAGCAGTATGCGCAAGCCCCATAGGCCCCCGCGGTATCGTTTTGCGGGGGCCGGTAGCGGGGGACTTCAGCAAAAGATCTGCTCTGCGTTCATCTACTTGTTTCATCTCCAGAGAACCCTTCCAACGCCTGAGCACGACCAACTGCCAGAAATGCCAGTTTCTGGCGATGGCGCGAATTGCAACACTAGTTTCATGAATCTCGACTATGCGCTGTCCTCTGCAGTTATACCCCTCAAAGATCGAAGCAATGGTCACAAGCATGACCACCAGACGGCTAAGTTAAAAAGAACCAAGTACGAGCAGGAGCTCCACAAGCTTCAAACCAAACTGGTCGAGATGCAGGACTGGGTAAAGTCCACTGGCGCTAAGGTTGTAGTAGTTTTCGAAGGCCGTGATGCCGCCGGCAAAGGCGGAGTGATTCATCGCATCATGGAGCGCGTTAGCCCACGCGTCTTCCGACATGTCGCGCTGCCTGCGCCAACTGAACGCGAGAGGTCGCAGCTGTATGCGCAGCGATACATCAAAGAGATGCCGGCCGCCGGCGAGGTTGTCCTCTTCGACCGCAGCTGGTACAACCGCGTTCTGGTAGAGCACGTGATGGGGTTTTGCACCGACAAGCAATACGATGACTTTTTAAGAATGTGCCCACCCTTTGAAGCCCTTCTCAAAAACAACAGCATCATAGTCATCAAATATTGGTTTGAGGTCAGCGAAAGAGAGCAGCACAAAAGGTTCCTCAGGCGAATCGAAGATCCAATGAGGCAGTGGAAACTCAGTCCGATGGATCTTGAGTCACATCGTCGCTGGTACGACTACTCGCGTGCTCGGGATGGGATGTTTGCGGCGACTGACACGCCGGAGTCGCCCTGGTACGTTGTGCAAAGCGACAATAAGCGGCGTTCTCGACTGAATTGCATCAATCACCTCCTTACTATGGTGCCGTGGAAGCAAATTCCGCATGCCAAGGTCACACTTCCAAAGCGGCAAAAGCCAAACGGGTATGAACCGCTCGATTGGCCTTATCGTTTTATATCCGAGAGATACTAAGTAATGACGAAAGCAGATGCGATCGCAGAAGCTTGCGAATCACGGCTGAACGAACGATCCTCGCAATCGTCCATTGTGGCGGGAGTAGCGCTTGTCAGTGTGGGAATTCTGTATGTTGTTGCTCTCGGGACTGCGGCGTGGCTGTGGCCATTTTGGGTTGGAGGGTACTAGCTCCGCTATGAAATAGTCTCCAGCCGTTCTACTCAAATTTCGAGGCCTGCCCGGAACAGACGTGACTAGCCTCGAGATGCTGATTCAGTTAAACAATGAATTGAATGAATCGGGAAATAGAACTTCACTTTGCGCGAGTAGCCGATCCCGTCATGGATCTCTTTGATCGCGCGGATTTCTGGACACCGTGAGCGAAAGACGATTTTTCCAGGGATCAATTCCGCAGTTGCGCAATTTATCGAAAAAGGACGGCTAGAAGCTCGGGCTGAAAGCGCGTTAGCGTCAGGCCTTATTCAAGGTTCTATTATCTCCACAAAAGACACCCGCAGCCTCGAAACTGCGGGTCAGAGTCCAAAGCAACTTATCCTGCAACCAGTTCGCGTGTCAGCCGAGCGCTCAGTTCGCCCTTGGAGGTATGGAGCCAATCGGCGGCACTTAGCCGAGCGGACACATCGAGCATCCGAGCTATAATCCCCGTCCAGCCGGTTTGATGACTGGCGCCAAGGCCCGCGCCATTATCCCCGTGAAAGTACTCGTAGAACAGTATGTAATCCTTCCAGTATGGGTCCTCTTGAAACTTCTTTGTGCCGCCATAGAGAGGACGTTTACCGCTGGCATCAGGAAGAAAGATATTTGAGAGTCGGTGTATGATCTCGTGAGCAACCTCAAATAACGTCATGTATGTTCCGGACCCGGTAGGGCACTCAACTTTGAAGTCCTCGCCGTAGAATTGATACAGATTTAGCAGCGCTCGGATCAGTAGGGCATTTACCGGCATCCATACCGGCCCGCGCCAATTGGAGTTGCCGCCGAACATGCCGTTGTTCGATTCCGCAGGCAGGTATCCGACCTTGTACTCATGCCCATTTAGATGAAACACGAACGGATTCTTCTCGTGGTAGCGCGAGAGCGAGCGGATGCCATACGGACCGAAGAACTCGTTTTCGTCGAGAAGGTACGACAGAACGCGTTCCATCTTTTGCTTGTTGCAGACCGCAATTAACCGGCGGTCCGCGTATCCCACAAACTTATCATCGGCAGGGGCAACATGTTTGAGCAGTTCGGGATGGCGCTTCTTGAAGATGTCAATCAGTTCAACCAACCGTGGATGGCGCGCCAGTGCTCCGCTTGGTTCGAGCACCGTGGAAGCGCATAGGGGAAGCAATCCGACCATGGACCGGACCTTGAGCCGCATGGATTCCCCATTCGGCAGGTGAAGCACGTCGTAAAAGAAGCCCTCGGTGGTGTCCCACATCTCGTCATGGCTCGCTCCAATTCGATCCATGGCATATGTAATCCAGAGGAAGTGCTCCAGAAATCTGAAAGCAACATCCTCGTACATCGGGTCGTGATCCATCAGGATGAGCGCGATTTCCAACATGTTCTGACAATAAAACGCCATCCATGCGGTGCCGTCCGCCTGATCGAGGTGCCCGCCTGACGGCAGTGGAGCACTGCGGTCGAAGACTCCGATATTATCCAATCCCAGGAACCCTCCGGCAAAGACGTTTTTGCCCTCTGGATCTTTTCGGTTGATCCACCAATTGAAATTCAGCATCAGACCCTGGAACGAGCGTTCCAGGAAGCGTACGTCTGCCCGGCCGAGGTCCTTTTCGATGTTAAAAAGGAACAATGTTGCCCAGGCATGTACCGGAGGATTCACGTCGCTGAAGTTCCACTCGTAAGCGGGAAGCTGCCCGTTGGGGTGCGAATAAAGCGTGCGCAACATCAACAGCATCTGCTCCTTTGCGAAGTCGAAATCTACCATTGAGAGCGCAAGCGTGTGAAAGGCGAGATCCCATGCCGCATACCACGGATACTCCCACTTGTCGGGCATAGAGATAATGTCGCTGTTCAACATGTGGAACCAGTCGCGGTTCCGGACGTTGCGATGATTTTCTCCCATTAAGGGATGGGCTTCGTGTTCGGCTAGCCATCTATCGAGATCAAAGTGGTAGTACTGCTTACTCCACATCATTCCAGCCAAAGCCTGGCGATGGATGAGGCGTTCCTCCTTGCTCAAGGAACGTGGGGTGATTCGATCGTAGAATTCATTCGCATCGGCGATGCGCGCCGCGAAGATCTGATCAACTCTGCTAATGGCGTCGAGACCTACCTTAGCGCTCAACCTTAGCCGGACGACCTCACTTTCCCCTTTTGGTACGCGAAGAGCGTACACTGCCGCCGCTTTCGTGCCGAACTTGCCCGGATTTACCGCTTCTCTCTTACCGGAGATCAAGTACTCATGAAATCCGTCTTTGACATACGGTGACGCATTTGATCCGCCCCACAACCGTACGGCGTTGGATTCATTTTCTGTAAACAGCAGCTCAGGGTTTCCCTCACAGTGTAGGACTCGATCGCCAAGCTGGGCATGCGCCGCAAAAATCTTTCCTCCGCCATTCAGTTGGCGCAGCGAAGGTCTATTGGTACCCTCCTCCCATGACCAGGTATTGCGAAACCAGAGCGTCGGAACTACGTAGATATCTGCATCTTCCGGTCCCCGGTTGTGCACCGAAATACGGATAGCCAAATCCTCGGGACTCTCTTTCGCGTATTCAACGAAAACATCAAAGTAACGATCGTCATCAAAGATACCTGTGTCCAGCAGTTCGTATTCCAACTCTTCGCGAGATCGGCGACGATTCGTTTCGACTAAGTCGCGGTAAGGAAATTCCTGCTGCGGATACTTATAGAGGTACTTCATATAAGAGTGCGTTGGCGTGCTGTCGAGATAAAAATAGTATTCCTTAACGTCCTCGCCGTGATTACCTTCACTGTTAGACAAGCCGAACAAGCGTTCTTTCAGAATGGGATCGCGTCCATTCCAAAGAGCAACGGCAAAGCACAGTTGTTGTTTATCGTCTGAGATCCCGGCAATTCCATCTTCTCCCCACCGATATGCGCGAGAACGCGCCTGATCATGAGTGAGGTAGTCCCAGGCATTGCCGTCGTTACTGTAGTCCTCACGCACCGTGCCCCACTGGCGCTCGCTGAGGTAAGGTCCCCACTTTTTCCAGGGCACCCCGTTCTCACGTGCATGGTTGAGCCGCTTTTGCTCCGTTGTTTCCGTGTATTCAATCGGTATTTTTTGTATCGGGTTCATTGAGTAAGTTCCTGTTTGGGGACGAACTGAGTCGGCAGGCAGACGAAGTCCATAGATGACTGCATTGGCAACTCGCTGGCGCTGCGAAGCTCTAAGCGTCGGATCCAAGCCCATTAAAAATCAAGAGCTTGCATCGCTGAACTGTCAGGATTTACAGCGGGCCCTCAGGCGTTATCGAACGAATCCTCGGACATGCTGTCGGAACGACCGCAGAAGTGGAGATCGATAGATCGGCATAGAGGACAGGTTGCTGTACTAAAACAAACGTCTGAATCGATCCAGACCAATGAGTCGCAGAGGAGGCAGCGCCAAAGCGTGCAAGCTTTGCGCGCTACAGGTTCGGAAGATCGCGTCATCTCGGTGCGAATCATGTGTGCCTCCCGTATGCTTGAATTTCAACTAAGAATCACACACAAGCTGCTTCTCGAGGTGCTGTCAAGAATGCCGTACTGTCAATGCTCACAGGCAAGACACAAGCGCAATCAATCACAGGCTTTGCTGAACGAACACAAGGAAAGTTGATTTTCATTCTGTTGCAATTAACAGTTCCGAAACGACTGGGGCATGGAGCAGCATTTCGTAAGCTGAGCGGGATAGCCGGGCCGCAACGCGAGCAGTTGCGGTATTTAGGGGAAAATTCCGCGACTCGGGAACCGCACAGGCGCTCGCTCAGCTTACTCGCGTCATCTGCAAAACGCCTGGAACCCTCCCGCACGCATCGGATCACGGCACTTCAACCTTGCTCCACCACTAATCAGATATACCTGGTTCAACTCTTATAAGCTATTCGCCGGCCGGAAAGCAGACTGTGAATAGTAAACTGGGCCTATTCGTGGCTTTCGGTGACTGGATATTAGACGCGACCTTCCTCTCTTGCCAGTATCAGTCGGAATGTGGTTGGTGCAATCTACAACTTCGACCGCTGAGCGGAAGGGACGGATTCATGAATCGCCCTTGCATTCTGCTAGCCGACGATAATTCCAGCATTCTCCAACTAGCTCGTCGGCTTCTGAACACAGAGTTCACAGTAGTTTCTTCCTTGAGCGACGGTAGAACCGTGCTTAGCGAAGTACAAAATCTCCATCCAGATATCATAGTGCTCGATATTTCAATGGGAGAGCCGAACGGAATCGAGGTCGCCCGCAGTCTTCGAGAGAGCGGCTGTAGCGCCAAGATTCTGTTTTTAACTGTTCATCAGAGTCTGGATTATGTACAAGCCGCTCTCGCAGCGGGCGCTTGCGCCTACGTAATCAAATCACGTATGAACAGTGATCTCGTGCCGGCGGTAAGGGCAGCGTGTTCGGGTCGCTTGTTTGTGTCACAACCCCTTGCCGCGCGAAACGACTGCAATGTTCGGCAGTAGCGTCGGGGTCCGATAACGAAAGCAGTGGGCAACTCCGAAGGAAGTTGAATTGATTAAGCGATCTGCCATTAATCGCACTCAAGCCACTCCTGCGCGCACTTGATGGACGTTGCCGTCAGCAAGTGGCACACGGACATCAATTTGGGTGCCGTACGCAGGATCAGATTGAATTGATATCGTGCCCTGAGCCAGGGCGGCTCGCTCTCGCATGCTAATCAGCCCGATACCGTTCTTGCTCAACGCGGCTTCGACATCGAACCCCTTGCCGGAGTCGCGGACGTTTAGGCCGATCTCTTCTGCCGTTCCTAACAGCTTCACTTGGAAGTGCCGGACACCGCTGTATTTCACAGCATTAGTCAAACCTTCCTGCAGGATCCTGAACAGGCAAATCGAGATCTCTGGCGATATCGAATTGGGAACATCGGCTCCGGCAAAATCAATCTTGACCTTGTGCTGGTCCGCCAATTCTGTGCAGAAGCTCTTGCAGGCAGCAACAAGCCCGAGATATTTCAGCTTGGAGGAGTGGAGGCGGTGAGAGATCGCCTGGATTTGTGATCCAACATAATGTATGCGATTCAGAACGTCGTCAATATATCTCTGAGCCTCAGGGTCTAGACCGGAGAACTCCTTTGGGTGGTCGAGTTCAATGGCAAGCAGGGCAATTTGCTGACTTATGTCGTCGTGAAGTTCTCTCGCAATGCGGGTGCGTTCCTCTTCTTGCGCCTCAATCAGCCTGCGACTAACGCTTGAGAGCGCTTCTTCTGCAAGTTTGCGCTCGGTTAGATCGAGGCACGAGCCCATGTAACCCTCGAAGGTTCCATTGGGATCAAATCTTGGTACGCCGCTATCAAGAATCCATCGATACTGTCCGTCATGCCGGAGCAGCCTGTACTCCATTTGGAAGCCCTGACGCCGATCGAAGGCTCTAGTGTAAGTCTCCATGCACCCGCGCCGATCTTCAGGGTGAACACTTTCCGCCCACCCGTTTCCTAACTCTGCCTGAAGAGGCCGCCCCGTGAACTCAAGCCAGGAATGATTAAGGTAAGTGCAAAGCTTATCGGTGCCCGACATCCAAATGAGAACTGGAGTGGTATTGGCTACCGAGCGGAAGCGCCCCTCACTTTCGCGCAACTTCTGTTCGACGTGCTTAAGCTCAGTGATGTCTATCGCCATACCCAGCACTCGTTCTGCATCGCCATTGCTTGAGTAGCAGAACTTTCCCCTAGATCTGACCCAGCGCTCGGTTCCATCATCGCGAACCACACGGAATTCGGCGCCATACGGACTTCGGGTTAGCCTGGCATCAGCAATTGTCTTCGACACGAACTCACGATCTTCGGGGTGAATCCGATGCATGAAATCGTCGATCCTCCCAACAGAGTCGCGTGATGCGATTCCGAAAAGATTTTGCAGATTTCCGAAGCGACGACTTCGTCCGCTTTTGAAGTCCCAATCCCAGACCCAGGAGTCGCCCACTTCCATCGCCATTCGCAATCGCTCAGAGGTAACGGCAGTCTCGGCCTCTGCTTTTCTTCGTCGCGAACGCTCCCACACCAGGCGAGTAATAAGGAGCGTCTGAAAGAGCATCAGCGAAATGCCACCTATGATGTACGACTTGTAAGATTCCCCAGCTGTTGGCCCCCGATACAATCCAAGGCTCGTTAGGGGAAGGTCACTGTGCCTGAGCCTCCATCGATACGTTGGACGTGAACCAAACATGACATCCGGAATACGACGAACTTGGCTTATCGGCGTAGCGGAGCTGGTTGGGCATAGCAGACCGCTCGCGATCAACAAGACTAGCGCCAACTCGAGCATACGCCAGGCACGCACACGCTGTCTGATTAAGCATTCGCTGTGCAGGCGTGAGTGCATAATTGCGATCGCAGCGACAATTCCAAGCGGGAGCCTCATAAACAGCCTCGAATACCGGTAGCCAGAACTTCTGCACCTAGTTTGCAGCAACCAAAAATCGACGTAACTCTACCCCGATTCGGGATCAATTGCACTGATTTTAAGGCGGCAGCCAGCGGCATTTTGGTCCGTCAAATTTCGTCTGCAGGGCACTGAACATTCACAAATTAAAATCCATGCCTGCATAGCAGGACAACCACTGGCAGAACTAGCAGCGTCCCGAATAAGGGCGGGTATCCGAGAGTTCAGCGTTTTTCCATTGCGAGTATTACTTGCAGGTTTTCCGCTGGATTTCCACGCAGAGTGTTACTTACGTGATGCGAGATGAAGCCGGGACTGTCAAAATTGCCAGTGCGCGCCTTGGGGGGTTCAATTAAAACAACAGAGTAACGCGAAGACGTAAATTCGCTCGGATTGAATGGCCGATCAAAAGCAACATCAACGAACTAAAGCCGCAGACTGGCAGGCGGATCACTACATCCGGAGCGTACTGCACTATTTGGATTCCTCCACCGACTACCGCGAGTGCCTGCCCCAGTCAGGGCCAGGGCGGTTTTTGTTTCCTCCGAAAGGTGAATTCGCTACTTTGGATAACGAGCAATTCGACTGGAGCAAGACCGCCGGCAAGATTCTCCTCACGGTTTTCATTTGTACAATTCTCTTGTTGTGGATGCGAAGCTGAATTGAAAGGCCGAGCTTGTGCAACAGAGATCAATAACGGCCCAATGGACCGCGTCGAACACTCGCTCGCGTGTCTGATTTTGGCGCTTGCAGCTGGCTTCGGTGTGCGTAAACATCGTTGAGTATTTTGAGGCTGGCCCTGCTCAAACCAGCGAATTTGAGTAATTGGCGATGGTAAGTTTCAGACTCATGATTCTGTCGAAGAGCAGGTGCTGTTCTCCAAGTTAACACCTGCGAATTCTTAGGTTGTGCCTGCATCTGATTGGCCGAGCAGGTGTGAACGCCGTATGTAGGCAGTTCCATCAGGGTTGTAGCCCGTCCATCCGAGCACTCCCCTGGGCTATAGCAACTATGCATTGCGATGCGGGTTGTGAATGAAGAGGGGGCTGCGTTGAGCGCAACCATCACACGGATTCTCGTCGTAGATGATTTCGAACCCTGGCGCCGTTTTATTTGGTCGGGTGTCTCCAACCAGCCAAACTTGCAGATCGTCGCAGAAGCATCCGACGGGCTAGAAGCACTTCAGAAGGCGGAACAGCTGCAACCAGACTTGATCTTACTGGACATCGGACTTCCAGCCCTGAATGGAATCGAAGCCGCTCGCCGCATCCGAAGGCTCTCTCCCAACTCCAAAATCCTATTTGTCAGCGAACACCGTTCCATCGACATAGCAAAGGAAGCCATCCGGGCAGGTGGCAGTGGCTACCTTGTCAAATCGTCCGCTGGGAATGACTTGTTGCCGGCCATGGCAGCCGTTCTTGAAGGCAAACATTTTGCCAGTCCCAGCCTGGACGCCCAGCTCTTTATCGACAGCGTGACGGCTGATCATTCTTCCCGCGAGGATGTCAGCGGAACGTCGGCCGGAAACAAGGTTGAGGTCAGCCGTGACCATCAAGTTGTGTTCTATCCGAATGATGAGTCTTGCATCGACGGATTCGCTCGGTTTGCTAAGTCCGCCGCGGATGCCGGCAATTCCGTGGTCGTGGTCGCAACTAAATCACATCGTCCCGCCATTCTTGAGCGACTGAAGAAAGTGCTAGATGTAGACGCCGCCAGGGAACGGGGCAGCTTGATTATTGCGGACGTCGACGAAGTGTTAGCAGCGTTTATGAAGGAAGATACGCCTGTAGCAGCTCGCGTCGATGCAATTGCCCGCAACCTGATCGCAAAAGCAGCCAAGGGAGCACCGACAGAGCATTCTCGCATCGCCATTTGCGGGGAACTGGCTCCGACTCTATTAGCACGAGGAAAAACGGAGGCTGCTATCCTCGTTGAACGGCTTTTCGACGATATCGCGATAGCCCATAATCTAGACCTTCTGTGTGCGTACGTGCTGGGCGCCTACCCGTCTGGGCGACATAGCCGAATCCTGGAGAGAATCTGCGCTGAGCACTCGGCCGTTCACATGCAGTGAGAAGAGTTCGGTAAGCATCTATAAAATAGGACACAAATCCCTGCTAATTTCCTGACATTTTGTTGGGTCGCGGACAGAAGATCGCTAAATGCCTCTAAATTCTGAAAGTTCCGGCAAAATCGAGAAAATCCCTGTTAATCTCCTGCTCCTGAAGAAGATTTAACGTTTTCGGGCAGATTTTGATGATTCTTGAAGCGGAATCTGAAAAATTCCCTGTTATTCGGAAAACCCAGCCGCGCATCAAGCCAAGATTCTGGTTAGATCGAACCCTGCAGCATGATTCCCTTGCTGATAAATCGCTTACCAGAAAATACAGACTCTAGCGCCGGCAACAGCTCATCAACGATCTGCGACTTGAGCAGGTATCCCAAAGCTCCTGTACTCAACGCAGCGTTCGCGAGGTGGGAGGAAGACTCGCTCGTCAGGAAGACGATCCTGGCATTTGGAATAATGACTTGAAGTTGGCGAGCGACCTCGATGCCGTTAATGTCAGGCAGATTGATATCAAGTAGCACGAGATCGGGCTGCAGCTCCTGAGCCCTTGTAAGCGCCTCGGCTCCGCTTGCAGCCTCGCCATGGATCTGCCACTCCGGTGTCACAGTGAGAAGTGTGTTGACAAAACGCCGCCAAACCGCAAAGTCATCAACCACCAAGATTCGCTTCAATGCGTTTCCACGCGCTCTGCATAAATCTCAACATTCGCGGTTGCCGACGCTACAGCGCCGAACAGCCGGCAAATGACTTGCTCTGGTGCAATCGGCTGCAGAGAATAGCGCCTAAAAAGTAAAGGGCAAGGACCATGGCGGTCGTTGCCCGAGAGCACTGTTGCAATCAGGAAGCTTTGTAGGCCCTTTAATATCTAGATTGTCAAGGCGCTTTGCCGAGGGATTCGGGCGAAGAGACGTTCTGAAGAGGTAAGTACGAGTTTGCCGCGGCGTTTGCTTAAGATGCCCTTGCGTTGCCAGTCGCCTAGTAAACGACTCGTGCTGAATCGGGTGATGTGGGCGGCGTCAGCCAATTCCTCATTCGTGATGTCGAGTGCTATGCCATCTTCCACCGGCTGACCAATGTCTTTCGCCAAGTGAAACAGTACGCGTGCGAGCCGTTGCTTAGCAGAGTGAGAAATCAGGGCCAGATGGGCGGTGACATACCACTTCAAATAGTCCGACGCGGTCGCCAACATATTCTCGAGCAAACGTGGGTGCCGCAAAACGACGCGTCGAATGTCGGCGCGACTCCACACTAACAATTCGCTGTCCTTTACTGACTCTGTACTGACTAGATATAGGTCGGGATCGTGCATGAGAGTCATTGCGCCAAAGACATCGCTTGGCAGTATCCAGCGGAGAATGACTCTGCGCCCATCCTCGGTCAAAGTGAAATATCGAGCACGTCCGCTCAGAAGCAGAAAGAAATGATTAGCGGCTTCTCCTTCAGTAGACAAAACCGCACCTCGCGGATACTTGCGACGTACTCCGGCAGAAACAACACGCTCAATATCCGATTTGTCCAAACCCTTGAACAGTGGCGGCTGTGGCTCGGCGCCGCTTGCAAAATCGGAATTTGCACACCTGAGCACTGGAATGAATGTTATCGGCAGGCATGCAGGAATTCACACTGCGGATAGTGACAGTATTCGCGGACCTCGTAATTCGGCGAGGCTGTTCGACATGAACACCTCCGTGCGGAATGATTGCCGAACTGTTGAAAGGAAAGCTGCGCTGGCGATTGGGTCGGATCCGCAATTGTCCGAGGTGCTAACCCGCGTCTTGCCGGAATGGGAAGTAAAGCGGGCGGCAGACAACATGGCGGCTCTCGCAGCGATCGCGGCTCGCCCCTTCGCGGTTGTGGTCACCGGGGAGGAGACACCTGGTCTCGCAGATTTGGAACTGCTGCGAAAGATAAGAGTTGTGCGTCCACACACGCGACTTATAGTCCTCACGACTGAGAGAACGTCGTCCGATGTAATCGCCTGCATGCGCGAATATGCGTTCAGCTATTTTTCTAAGCCTTTTTCAGCAACGTCGTTGGAAACGATGTTGCGCCGAGCTGCTGAAGACGCGTGCTGGGACGACGGCATAGAGGTCCTGGAAGCAATCCCAGAGTGGATCCGGATTGCAGCGCGATGCGACTTGGGCACTGCAGATCGGCTCCTGCAATTTCTGCACGAAATCACCGACTTACCCGAGGACGAAAGTCATCAACTCGGGACAGCATTTCGCGAAATATTGCTTAATGCCATGGAGTATGGGGGAACATTCGATCCTACTCAGTATGTTGAGATCTCATACGTTCGCGCGCGGCACATGGTCTTGTGTCGGGTTAAAGATCCCGGAGACGGGTTTTCTCTTGAGGAACTTCAGCATGCTGCCATAACGAATCCGCCTGACGATCCGCTCCGCCACACTATCGTCCGCGAAGCCCAGGGTCTTCGCGGTGGCGGCTTCGGCGTGTTAATGGCCAGAAGCCTCGTTGACGACCTCATTTACAGCGAAAAGGGAAACGAGGTTCTTCTCGTCAAGTACTTGGAACCTACTCAGCTGTCAGCTTGAATCTCCTGCTTCAACACCACCCATGTCGCTGACGATAAAGTAGAGCAATTTCTCCTAGGCTTCGCGTCCGATTGGGGGACCTGAACAAACCCGACTCGAAGTGTTGGATCCCAACTTCGAATAACGAGGTCGACGATGGCAGTCCTTCGTCGACCGAAGTAGTTGAGCGTGTGAACTGAGTATCTGTGCCGGAATAACTCGTGACCACGGCAAGAGGAGATCCATTGGGATCATCAAACGGAAGGCGCGGAAGACCATCGGCTATCATTTCCTGCCACGCTTGAGAGCGTTGCTCCTACTGCGTTGCCACTTCCGGGCAGTGCAATGTCTGGAGTTGAGATTCTGGGTCCAAGTGGAGCGCTCAGCGGTGCTCCTGGCGCGGCAGTCGTTGCAGTCCCGCCTATCGACGCCGACAGCACAATCGCGATCCAAGGTCGGTTGAGCATCTTTCACGTCACGCATTCTGCAAGCATCATCCTTGGCTGCCGGACCTATAGCGATGGCAGCTCATCGTAACTCACACACTACCGCAATCTGTACAACAGTCAAAAGGATGTGCCTGAAGCGAATACCAGAGAGTACGCCAAGCCAGAGAGTGATAGATAACTGCTAATACTACTAGTGGCTACGTCGACAGTAGTTAAGCAATATGCCTGAACGCGCTACTTATGAAGATAGACTTGATGCAACTCCGTCGACTAATTATGGCTGCTGCTCTCATTGCGATGGTACCTGTTCGCGAAGCATCCGCCCATGCAATTCTCTTTGAGGCTACTCCCACCCGTAACTCGATCGTAAATGGCAGCTCAGTAGCGGTAAAGCTCCGCTTCAACGTTCGGATTGATCCCGGCCGCTCGCGACTGGCTCTTGTTTATCCGGGCGGTTCACTGCATGCCTTGCAAGTCAAGCAACAACAGCCCGCCGACGTGGTTGCTGCCGATGTCTCCGATTTGGGACCCGGTCATTACGATTTGAAGTGGCAGGTACTTGCTTCTGATGGCCACATGACTCAGGGCGACATCCCATTCGCGGTGAAATGACTCCATGTGGAGTGTCGACCGGCTGGCGGGCGTGTACGCGTATCTGGCCGTCGTTCTGCGCGCTGCTATTCTCGTATTCCAATCCCTGATTCTTGGTGGAGTCATCTTCATTTGGTCGGCTCTGAGGAGTCCATCGGAATCCGTCTGGTCTCCAGAAATTGACGCTGCACGCACTAAGTGTCTTCGTCTGCTGCGCATCTCGGGCTTACTCCTCGTAGCGGCACATGCATTGTGCTTACTTGTCAATTGCAGTATTTTGATTCAATCCGCAGGTCTGTCGATTCCTGACATCATCGGCGCAAACTTCGTACTTGCTGCGTTCATTGCTATGTGTTCGGGGTTGCTGATTGTTCAGGCGGCAGTCATTTCGCGGCGCAGAATGTGGCCACCTTTGGTCCTTGCTGTTCTCATACTCGGCTCGAGTGTGATGACCAATCATGCTGCTGCGCGCATAGATAGCCGGGCTTCACTAATAGTCTTCACCACGCTGCATCTGCTCGCTGCAGGAGCGTGGATAGGAGGGCTGCCTTACGTGCGCATGGCAGTCTCGGCGGCGCCGGATGGGATCGCCTTCATCTTCGCCAAACGATTCTCGTATATTGCGACGTTGAGTGTATCGGTGCTCGCCCTAAGTGGAGTTGCAGCCTCGTTGAAATACGTCGACAGTGCGACTGCGATATATGGAACCTCCTATGGCGTGATGCTTGGAGCCAAGGCATGTCTTTTTGCCGCGCTGTTAGCGTTGGGAGCGATGAACCACAGGGGAATCAGAAACCTGTCTCCGGTGAAGCTCGCACCGCGGCTGAAGCGCTGCGTAGAAGCGGAAATTGTGATCGGTATCACTGCTTTCTTAGCGGCTGCATCTTTGACATCACAACCGCCTGCTGTAGATCTCAAAGCTGATCGCGTAAGCCTGAGCGCAATCTTCCAGCGCGCGCGACCAACATGGCCCAGGCTCAGGACTCCGGAGCTGAGAGATATCTCTCCTGCGACACGGCACCTATCAGAAAAAACAGCGGCGGCGGACCACATCGCCGATGTTGGCATAGCGCGTTCTGATGTCGCGGCTCCGAACACTGCTTCGGACATCGCCTGGTCAGAGTACAACCACAATTGGGTTGGTCTAATGCTCCTCGTGATCGGCTTATTTGCTTTTCTCTCACGGACAGGCAGAGTGCCGATTGCCCACCACTGGCCTCTCATCTTTCTCGCTCTTGGAGTCTTCATATTCATAAGAGCCGATCCCGAAAACTGGCCGCTGGGACCAAACCGCTTCTGGGAGAGCTTTGATCAAGTTGAGGTTCTACAGCATCGCGCGGCAGCCTTGATGGTGGTTGCATTTGCGGCATTTGAATGGCGGGTGCAGCGCAACAGAACGCGTTCACTCCTTCCGTCACTAGTGTTTCCGGCAGTGTGCGTCATTGGAGGGGCGCTACTCCTTACACACACTCATGCCTTTGCAAACTCGAAAGATCAGGTATTGGCCGAATTGAGCCACACCCCATTAGCGATCCTGGGCGTTCTCGCAGGCTGCATGCGGTGGCTCGAGCTGCGTCTCCCCTGGCCGGACTCAAGGATTCCCGGTCAGATGTGGCCACTCTGTTTCATGCTGATCGGGGCGCTGTTGTTGACTTACAAGGAAGGCTAACCGACCGTGGTTTGCGAGCTAGTTCTCTTGCTGAAGATGAGCCTCAGTTTGAAGCGGAATTGTAGCCGTAATCATCGTTCCCCTCTCGCTCGCAGAGAGGATGTTGCAATTACCATTCAGCACCGTCACACGCTCACGTAGGTTCGCAAGCCCGATCCCCTGACCAGGATATTCTTCATTCCCGATATCAATCGCATCATGCCCAATGCGCAGGACAGCACGTTCCTCACTTACTGCCAAATCTATGGTCACGTTGCGCGCGCGGCCGTGCTTCACAATGTTCTGCACGGCCTCCTCAGCAACACGATATAAGCAAAGCGAAGCATCCTCTCCGATTTTCTTAGCTTCATGTTCGGTAAAGCCAATCTGAATGCCACTCTGCTGCACGACGCGCTGAAATAAAGTCCTTAACGCTGCCCCAAGACCGGCATACTCGAGAACAAAAGGATGTACTTCGTGCGACAACTGACGGGTCGCTTCAGAAACCTGCGTAACTTCTCGGTAGAGAGACTTAAGATCGGCATCACCCGGCAAAAGCCCACCCGATCCCAATCGATCAATCTCGACCGCAATTAACGCCAGCCGCTGCACGATGTTGTCGTGGAGTTCTCTTCCCAGGCGCTGGCGATGTTCGTCTTCCAAGTTGATCAAGCGTTTGCGGGTCTCGGTTAACGATGCCAAAGCTCGACCTTGCTCCACTTTGAAACCTTGGAGCAGTACCAACGGCAAAGTGAACCCCAGGAGAAAGAAGTGAACAAAAAGTACGTTCTCGGTCATCGACGCTCTTGGCAGAGGGCCATGCCCGATCATCGCATTCCAGATCGAGATCAAGGCAACCGCTAAGAGTGACGTGCTCAGTACGCTCAAATCAAACCGCAGCGCCGCCCATAATAGGAAAATCAATGGCGCAGAGATGAGCGCCGGGATACTACTTATCAGATTCTGCGTCCCGAAGATCAATAGGCTCACAATCACTGTGCCGAGGAAGAGGAAGCTTGCTTCCAGCAATCTTGCGAAACTCAGGCCGCGAACCCATGACAACCGACGCACACCAAGCACCACGATGATTGGAACGAATATCAGCTCGGAGATCATGTTCGAAGAGAGGCGTGTGGTCCATAGCATCCAGTAGCCGCTTCCTTGCCCAGTGAGCACCACAACTGCTGCATCCAGGAACGACGTGGCGATTGGGGCGACAAACACGCCGAAAATCACAAAGATCACCGTGTCAAACAGACTACTGAGTGGTCGCAGTTTCGATCCGAACCGGCGTATGCAGGCTGCTCCAACCAGAGCTTCGCCTGCATTGCTGCAGAACCAACCGATCGCCCCAGCCGGAGGCACTCCTGCGCCCAATTGCGCGAGGAGGTGAGCCGGAAGAACCCCGACCAACAGGAAGACCCAAATTCGAGTCGGAGTTAGCAAGAGCACGGCCAGCAGGATTGCATTCGGCGGCCACAACGTGCCGATCGGCGTGCTTGCGGGCGTTAATAGAAAACCAAGCTTTGTTCCGAAGTAGTAGGCGAGTGCCGTAGCGAGTGCTAGAAAGGGAACCTGCAGGTGCAGGAGAACGGCAACCGCAGTTCGCGGTCTGACCTCCGCCCTCTGTGAAAGAGCGCGGTTCGATAACAAAAACTGCGCAAGGTTTGCCATTCCGAGAACTCTCGACAACCCGGTGAAACTCTTGAAAGTCTAATCTCTCAAGAATGAGGGACAGGATACTCCCAAAAAGGGAGATGGCCCAAGAAGATTTGTTAACGTCAGATTAAGATATTGCTTGCGTGTTTGTGAATTCTTTGAGTCCCGCAAACAGGCGGAGTGGCACATTGGACAGTTCCTGTCGTCGGAAACTCAAACGAACAGCATAGGTTTACTCAGCCGACGTGAAGGGATGGCCGGCGGCAACCGACTTCACCGCAGTAATTAGGTCTCGTACCATTCGCGGTTTGAACACATAGCCCAGAGCCCCCGCTGCGCGCGCGGTGTCAATCGTTTCCCGGTCATTCTCGACAGAACAGATAACAACGTGTGTCGAATGCCCGTTCCGGGACAATTCCCTGGTGAGCTCGATTCCATTCATTCGCGGCATTACGACATCCAGCACAGCGACATCGGGCTTGTAGCGCTGGATACATTCCAGCGCGGCAGTGCCGTCGGTGGCGGTAGCGATAACATCGAAGTGAGCTCGCAGCAGCAACACAATTTGATCCAACATTTTCTGGTTATCGTCCGCCACTATGATGCGCAATTTCATTGCATGAAGACACAAATCAGCAGTGTGCATACTATTCCAAGTTGCTGACCGGCGTTCCTTACGAATGTAACCAACCGTTGGTTACCAGGACGGGGTGGATCACCAGGTCCTGCGCCTGCGACGGCGCAATGGTGGCTTATCTAAGCTGGTTTTCGGAGCATTGCAACTTAGTCAGTGCGCGTTCTGCGCATCGTCCGATTGCTCCCTTTCGGGGCGCCGCAGTGGACAAGGTGAGGTCATGTGCGGATCTGCCCCCAAATGACGTGAATATCAACCGACAGTTCGGATCAGTGGATTGCCGGGACACGCCTGTTGCCCGCAGGATTCGCTTGGCCCTGTTTTAATTGGCAGTTTTCCAGCGTATTAAGGATCGGTAGTTTCTGAGACTGAGGTCTTCGGCTGGTTCGGCCAAATCGGTGCGCGGTATTACAAAAGGAGAGCACAGATGCGAGACATAGAGAGGTTGCTCTGTAAGGGCCTCACAGGTTCCATCTTCTTTTTATTGATAGTCGTCGGCACAATCGTCCAGGCTCAGGGACGCATGACGATCCAGGCGACCGCCATGGGAACGAGCACGCAATTGGGCAGGCTGTACAACGTGAATATCCTGATCGAGAAGTTTTCCACCGCGGATGATCAGCAGACGTTAATCGCTGCCTTCAAGCGCTCAGGCCAAGATGGACTTATTGATGTTCTCGAGGACATGAAGCCCAAAGGCCGGGTCAGATTCGCCAGTGGCGGCGTTGGCAATGATGTCAAATACATCATCGAATTGCCCTCCGACAAGGGGCGCAAATTGCGTCTCATCACCGACCGCAATCTCGCGTTCGGCGAACTGTACAACGGGACGCGCTCCCGGGATTACAGTGTCGGAGCGATCGAGCTGGTGCTCACCCCAGACGGCAAGGGCTCCGGCACGGTGCTGCCGGCATGCAAACTGAGGGTGAACAAGAAGACAAAGCAGATCGAGATCGAAACCTATCAGAACCCCTGGAAGCTGAGCAATTTCATAATCTCAAACGATTGAACCGCACCAAACAGGCAATTTGCTCTGGCGCACCAGTTATCGTAGTGCCTCGCGAGATGGTCACGTGCCGTGCGAGCTCTCGGTTTGATACGAGTCGCGAGTTCTGGACTTTCGCTGTGTCTGCTCTCAGCGTCAGTTTGGTGTGTGAATGCGGGCGCAAACGGAAATTCCGAAACAGGCTGCCCTGGAGAAAGCCTCGCGAAGGTGGGCTGGGGTTTTTCTGTTTGCGATCTGCTCTCTTGCAGCAACGGTCATGCTGGCGCAGGACCACCACGCTGATCCAGCGCATAGCTGGACGTATTTCGGCGAACGTGGGCCGGAGCACTGGGGCGATCTCAGTCCCGAGTTCGCTGCCTGCGGCGCCGGCCAGGCGCAGTCGCCGATCGATATCACCCATCCCAATGTCGCGCAGCTTCCGCCGATTCACTTCGCTTACTCTGCCTCGCCGTTGAAGATTATTGACAACGGCCATACCATCCAGGTCAACTACGCGCGCGGCAACACCATTGGTCTCGATGGCAAGACCTACGAGTTGGTGCAGTTCCACTTTCACCATCCCAGCGAAGAGGAGATCACTGGCAAACGCTACGCAATGGTGGCTCACCTCGTACATAAGAATAGTCAGGGCAAGCTTGCGGTGGTCGCGGTGCTGATCGAAGAGGGCGATCCTAACCCGCTCATCAGCACACTGTGGAACAATCTGCCGCCTACCAAGAACAAAGAGCTTGAGCGGAAGTCCGTCGAAGTGCATGTTGCCGATCTGCTGCCGTCAAACCACAACTACTACACGTTCGACGGCTCATTGACTACGCCTCCGTGTACAGAAGGGGTTAGCTGGTACGTACTCGAGACACCTCTGTCACTTTCGAAAGCGCAGATTGAGAAGTTCGCCAGCATCTATCCGCGCAACGCGCGGCCCATCCAGCCGCTGCACAATCGCGTCGTGCGGGAAAGTAAGTAGGAGAACTACTTGGCTTCGGTGGACCCTCTTAGCGAGAATATGGAAAGCGTCTGATCTGTAAGGCGCACTCACAAGCAAAAAGCGCGCCAAGCTTCTCGCTCCTGATCACTCCGATGGCGATTCCGGACCGGTGGCGCCTTGATCGAATATGCCGTTTGCCAAAAACGGGTGTGCTACTTCTTGCGATGCACGGTTATGACTCTGGCAGTGTGTCTTGCCGAAAGCAATCTCGCGTTTGGGCAATGGTTGGGAACGCAGACCGGTTGCTATGCAGATTCGATCGTCGCAAATCCGAACCGGCCTACGGTCGCGAATCCTGCTGACATCACGCAATACGGCGTATTGGAAGTAGAGTACGGCTGGGATCGGTTCTGGACTGAAGAAGATTCTCGAAGGAAGTCGGTTGGTGGTCTTGTGAAGTTTGGGATGCTGTGCGACGTTGAGTTGCGCTGGGGCACAACCTCGTTCTGTCGCTGACTGGTGCGAGTGGCACACACCAGAGTTTTGGAGACAATTGGCTTGGCCCGCAGATCCGAGTTCATCGGCAGACGAAACGAGTGCCCACTTTGGCCTTCGCTATGCGGTCAAAATACCATCGGCCAGCACGGCAGCTGGCTTAGGAACGGGACGCGTGGATCACCAACTTACTTTTTTGGCGGGAAAAGACCTCATGCATTTTCATTTGGACTTCAACGCCAGCCAATTCCTGATCGGACGCCCGAATGCGTCCGGGTTTGATCGGAACCAGCAACTGAATCTCGCGTTTTCACACTTCATCTACCGCAGTCTCCAGTTCACTGGGGAATTCTATGGTCAGACAGAACTCAACCAAACGTCCCCTGCGTTCGCTTCTACGCTGTGGGCGCTGACATACACCGTTTTTCCACGGCTGGTGATTGACGGCGGTTTCGAATCGGGACTCACTTCCGGCGCGCCACGTCTGCACGTGTTCGTGGGAGCGACGTATTCGATAGCAAATCTCTATCCCGTACGACCGCGAACACGATCGGGCAATCCAGCCAATTGATATGTAATAGAGCGACTGGCCCCGCGCTTATGCTATTGCATTTGAACTTTGCGTTCGGCAGACATTTAGCACCTTAGAGGTGGTCGTCACTTCGACATCCATTCTGGGCACAAACACGCGTTCTTCTAAATTGAACCGATTAATTCCATCTCCCAAATTCCTACCTTGCACTGCTATTTCTCACAGTAGCGTCCCGTACTCTCTGGATGCATTCTCAGCCCTGGATCCCGTTTTGTATCGGCATCCGTTTTGGCCATGAAATTGGAAACACACGGCGACGCGGTCCAGTGAGTTCGCAGCAATCGACAAGATTCAGATTTCAGAATGGAGAAAATATGTATAAGAGATTGATGTTTGGTGCAGTGGCTTTGTCCTTGGTGTCAAGCTTAGGCGCGTTTGCCGGTGATGACGTCAATGGCATTATCAAAACTCGAACCGGAGAAACATTGGTCGTCGCGACCGACGGGGGGACCGATGTCACCGTCGTTCTCACGGAAACCACCAAGACGGTAGACAAAAAAGGCCTCTTCGGCCTCGACAAACAACAACTGGGCGCCACCGTCCTGATACCTGGCCTGAAGGTGTCAGTCAAGGGAACCCCGGATGACCAGGGCCGCGTCGTAGCCAATGAGATCGTTACCGACGGCGACGATCTGGAAGCATCGCAGATGATCCAGGCCGGCTTGACTCCAACGGCGGATCAAGTCGCAAAGAACGTGGACACCCTCGCCGCGCACAATGGAAGGCTGGGAGCCCACGATGAACAGCTGGGCGCACACTCGCAAAATATCGCTGCCAATCAACAAGGGGTTGCTTCTAATAGAGGACAGATTCAGCAGAACATCAGCGCCATCGAGGCACAGACGAAGCGTTTTAATTCTCTAACAGACTTTGACGTCAAAGGCGAAGCTACGGTCAATTTCCCAGTCGGCAGCAGCAAGGTCTCGAAGGCGGACGCTGCAAAGCTCGATCAGCTGGCGCAAACGGCGAAGGGACTCACCGGTTACATAGTCGAAGTAGTCGGTTATGCGGACGCTACCGGCACTGCGGCCATGAACACCAAGCTGAGTGAAGATCGCGCCAAGCAAGTCGTAACCTGGCTGCAGCAGCAGGGTGGAATTCCAATTCGGCACATCGTTGCTCCCGGCGCGATGGGCGAGTACGGTGCAAAGGCCTCGAACGAGAAGAAGGCAGGCCGGGCCGAAAACCGTCGGGTTGAGGTAAAGGTTCTGGTTAATAAGGGACTTGCTGGAGCCTAGAACCTGCGTTCCTGGCTTTACCAGACGAGCACTCACGCGCAGCTTGGTGTCAGCCAAGCTGCGCGTGAGCCATTACAACCTTAACTTGGGGATGCGAACAATTTCGGAAATAAGCGGTGGCCACACGTACTCTTCCTTGATGTCGCCGCGTGACGCAGGCCGAAGCTGAGTCGCTCACGAGTGGAAGCCACGACTGCTGCCCGATGTGCTGACAGCAGACGATGTATGCCGGCGATGACCAGTTCGTTTTTCCCGAGGAACTGAAGCGGATTTTGTCGATCGCCTTGGTGGCATTCACCTTCGCCAGCATGGCACCCGATTCGAAGCTGGGGCCAAAACAACTACAACCAAAGAACTCATCGATGCCAGCATCGGCGTCGTCATCGGTGCTCTGGAATCGGGTCACAGCGAAGTTCTCACCTCCTACCTCTCAGCGATGGCGAAGTTTCATTACTACAGCTTCGGCAACGTTCTTCCCATTACAATGCAGAACGGGATGCGACTCGGGTCGCAGGCATGTACTTGTAGAATCAGCTTGGGCGCAGAGTCAGACGCGGCGAGAAAGGCATCATGATTTTCGCGCTGATGGTCGGAAGGAAGCGCAGCACGAAAGGCGACAACAACGATGAGCAAACTGACGCAAAGACAACAGAGCGCACAACCGATGCGCAGTTAGTCGGACTCCGTCCCGTCTACAACGACGTTCATCGGTACGCGGAAGCATTTCGATTCTTTGATCGAGCCATGAGACTAGCCAGTGCAAATGCAGATATCGGCTTCCGTTTATGGGATACGAGGGCAGATCCGAAGCAATGCTTGCTCTCGGCAGGATTCCAGAAGCCAAAGAAACCCACTTTTTGTGCTTCGTGTCCTGCCGTTGGTAATGCTGGTTCTTCTGGCTGGCTCGCGTTCGGTTTACGAATGCATTCAAGCACCCTCAGGCGAATCCGCCAGATAAAGCTGATGGCAACTTGGTAGCAAGTTCGGCCAGAATTGCTCAAATCTGACCATGTGAACTACGCCATTCTGTTCTGGCGCAAAAACGCCCGAGCGCTGGCGCTAGCTAATCATTGAGGAATTCAAAGACAGCTCCGCACTGTCCGGCTTTCCTGCCCTTCAATTCAGCCAAAATTTCCATATAGCGATTGAAGCAGGGTGAACAGCCGGTAAGATGTTCTCACCTCCTGTCCCGTTCCGGAACCGGATGTTCGGCCATGCGCTGCAGATCGGAATCACGTGGGCAATCGATGCGCTGAGGGTTGGGGAACGTTTCGGAGAGATAGGACTTGCGAAGCCAAGGAATTCGTCTTCGTTAAATTCCTCTCGTCTGTTCTTGGCATCGGATCGTATTGCCGGCTTCAACTCCTCACTCGGGTCTGCCGATTTGGGTGGCAATGATTTCTTCGCCTTTGTCAATTGTGCTCGGATAGCTTCCATTACACCGCTGTTGTTTTTGGGCAGAAGCGACTCACAACGCTCGTCAATGGTCAGAAGAACAAGAAGGAACTGCTGGTGAAATACGTGATCCGCATTGCGCCGGTGCCGCGTGCGCGGCGTAAACAATTGAGAAATCGAGAGAAAGAATGGTCGGGGAGAGAGGATTTGAACCTCCGACCCCCTGGTCCCGAACCAGGTGCTCTACCAGGCTGAGCCACTCCCCGACTTGTCTAAGTGGCAGGAAAATCGCGAAAAAATAGCGAATCCGCTGATCAGAGTATAGCAGGTAGGAGACCGCCGGGCCTTCTTCCTTCCTGTGCCCCTCTGCAATGTTTCAGCGGTGCTTAATGAAAGCTCCAGTATGCAATTCGCCGATGGCTTGGCGAATCTCCTCTTGTGTGTTCATGACAATCGGACCGTACCACGCTACGGGTTCCGAGATTGGCTTGCCGGATACGAGAAGGAAGCGGATACCTTCGTCGCCCGCCTGAACCACGATCTCGTCGCCTCGATCGAAGAGAATGAGCGAGTGATTCTTGACGTCGTACATAGGAGTCGCGTTCGGATCGACTCCAGACTCAGTAAGAACAGCGCGTGGAGTTGAAGCATCCCGAAATGTGCCGGAGCCGACGAACACATAAGCGAACGCATTGCGCGTGGTTTCGACCTTGAGCCGCTTGCGCTGGTTGGGTGCAACAGAAATATCGAGATAGTTCGGATCAGCAGCTACACCTTCCACTGGTCCGCGCTTGCCGCCGAATTCTCCGCAGATCACGCGTACACGTGCGCCATCGTCTTCCATGAGTTCAGGAATGGCGGTTGAGGGAATATCTTGGTACCTCGGATCGGTCATCTTGAGCGATGAAGGCAAATTGGCCCAAAGCTGGAAACCATGCATGCGGCCCTGCGTGTCTCCCTTGGGCATCTCCTGATGGAGAATTCCGCTGCCGGCAGTCATCCATTGAACGTCGCCTGCTGTCATTTTGCCCTTGTTGCCGAGACTGTCACCGTGTTCTACAGAACCAGCGAGAACATAGGTAATGGTCTCGATACCGCGATGCGGATGCCACGGGAAACCCGCGAGATAGTCCGCGGGATTCTCGTTGCGAAAATCGTCAAACAGCAGGAAAGGATCGAACTCCTTGGTCTTACCAAAGCCGAAAGCGCGTTGCAGTTTTACGCCGGCGCCTTCGATCGTGGGCGTGGTTTGAATAATCTGTTTGACCGGACGGAGTGACATAGTTTTTCCTCTTTCCATAAATCCGAAGCGCATGAATTTGATGATTGAGGGCTCTGAAGGATTCATACGGGAGTAGCTCCTGCTAAGCCGATATCCGCTCTTTCAGGCAGAGCACGTCGCGCTGGATCATGATGGCGGAATCCGAGCCTTAAGCAATAATGAGTTCCATGAGTGCGATCGCCTACAGACAGGCTTGCAAGTCCGACATTCCCGCTATGGCACGCCTGCGTTCGCTGGAATGGGGCGAAGAGAATTACTGGAGAAATCGAATTGACGGCTACATGGATTGTAAATTCCACCCGCAGCATGGCCTGAAACAGCGTGTCGTGTTTGTTGCAGTGCAGACTAATTTCATGGTCGGCTTCGTCGCTGGGCACCTCACGCGCCGGAATGACTGCGACGGGGAATTGGAGTGGATTAACGTGATTCCCAGCAGGAGAGGGAGCGGAGTCGCGCTGGAACTCCTTCGGCGACTGGCTGAGTGGTTTGCTGAGCACGGAGCACGACGGATTTGCGTAGATGTCGATCCGGCGAACACAGCCGCCCGGCGCTTCTATACAAAGCATGGCGCCGGTGATCTGAATCGGCATTGGCTGGTGTGGGATGACATTAGTGTTGTACTAGCCAGTTGACCTTTTCTCTGCTCGCATAATCAGTGCAGGCAATTATTGCTTTTCTGTTACTCTTGCGTTCACTTTCTGGAGCAGACACTCTTGACAACCTTCTCCATTTCAGTCCTGCGTGTGATTTCTTTAGCTGTTTTGATTGCAAGCGCGAACCTGGCGCTCGGCCAACAACAGAATGGTTCTTCTGCTGAGCCTACATTGCCCTATTCGCCGAGCCTGGATCTCACGTCGATGGATAAAGCTATCGATCCCTGCCAAGATTTTTATCAGTACTCGTGCGGCGGCTGGCAGAAGAAGAATCCAATTCCTCCAGACCAAACTTCATGGGGCGTATACGGCAAGCTGTATCAGGACAATCTCGTCTTCCTGCGCGGCATTCTTGAGGAAGCGGCCAGAACCAAACAGCGAGACGCCGTGGCTCAGAAGATTGGCGACTACTACTCCGGTTGTATGGACGAAGCGGCTGTGAACAAGCGCGGCCTTCAGGCGATCAAACCGGAGCTGGATGCGATTGCTGCGTTGAAGTCCGTGCACGGTCTGGCTGCTCTTGTAGCTAGCTTGCAGCTCGAAGCAGCGGGCACAACGATGTTTGCATCATCTTCGATTCAGGATCCCGATAACTCCGAACAGCAAATCGCCGGTATCAATCAGGGCGGTCTGGGACTGCCTGATCGTGACTATTACACGAAGGATGATCCGAAATCGAAAGAAACGCGCGAGCGTTACGTGCAGCACGTGCAAAAACTATTCGAGCTTCTCGGCGATTTGCCAGACAAGGCGAAAGCAGAAGCGCAGGACGTGATGCGCATGGAAACGGGGTTAGCTGAAGCGTCGCTCACACGCGTGGAGCGTCGCGATCCCTACAAACGCAAGAACAAGATGAAAGTGGCTGACCTGCAGGCGCTAGCTCCTAACTTCGATTGGCCGGTATTCTTCAAGACAGCAAGCACGCCTCCGTTCGAAATTCTGAACGTGACCGCACCGCCGTTCTTCAAAGCTCTCAACTCCGAGTTGGGAAACGAGCCACTCGGCAACTGGAAGAACTATCTCCGCTTCCACATCGCAAACGCCTATTCGCCTTATCTTTCGCAGCCATTCGTAGACGAAAACTTCGCCTTCTATCGCCAGTACCTGCGAGGCGCAAAAGAGCAACAGCCTCGATGGAAAAGATGCGTTCAGTACGTGAATGATGACCTCGGCGAAGCCTTGGGGCAGGCTTATGTGCAGAAGGTGTTTTCTCCCGAGCTCAAGGCCAGCACGCTGGATATGGTTCGTCGCATCGAAGACGCGATGGGGCAGCGCATTCAGCAGCTCGACTGGATGAGTCCTGAAACAAAGCGGCAGGCGATGTTAAAGCTGCAAAGCATGCGCAACAAGATCGGATATCCCGACAAGTGGCGCGACTACAGTTCGGTGAAAATCTCAGCAACAGACTTTGTCGGCAACATTCGCAACGCCAACTTGTTTGAGTCGCACCGACGCATCAATAAGATCGGGCAGCCGGTCGATCACGCCGAATGGGGCATGACGCCACCAACCGTAAATGCTTATTACAATCCGGCCATGAACGACATCAACTTTCCCGCCGGAGTGTTGCAGCCGCCGCTCTACGACGCCAAGATGGACGACGCTCCCAATTACGGAAATACCGGGGGCACAATCGGACACGAGTTAACCCACGGCTTCGATGATCAAGGTCGCAAATACGACGCCAAGGGTAACCTGCGCGACTGGTGGACGAAGGAAGACGCCGAGAAGTTTACGCAGCGGACGCAGTGCATCGAAGACCAATACTCAAAGTATGTAGTTGTCGATGATGTGCATATCAATGGCAAGCTCACGCTGGGCGAAGACGTTGCCGATCTTGGGGGCGAGATTCTTGCATACATCGCGTGGAAAGACGCAACCAAGGACAAGAACCTCCAACCGGCAGATGACCTGAGTCCTGATCAGAGGTTTTTTGTCGGCTTTGCACAGTGGGCATGCGAGAACACTCGTCCCGAAGATGCACGCCTGCGCGCTCTCACTGATCCACACTCGCCTGCCAGGTACCGAATTAATGGCGTCGTTGTGAACATGCCGAACTTCACGGAGTCGTTCTCCTGTAAGGCTGGCCAGCCCATGACGAAGCCGTCGGATCAAATATGTAGAGTATGGTGAAAGCTGCGGCTAGCAGTAAGACCCTGAAATCGCGTCTCGCAATCGGTCAAGCGACTCAATTCTTGGCAAATTCCTGGTCGGGTAAACTCCCGCGACGTCCATGAGCATCGCGTGCATGCCAACGTGTTGCGCTCCAAGATAATCGATTGAGTAGATATCGCCGAGATAAAGAGCCCGATCCGCCGCAACTTGCATCGCAGCGAGTGCCGCTTGAAATATTTTGGGCGAGGGCTTCTCGTATCCTAGGCTGCCGGAATCGATCACATGCTCGAAGTATTCGCCCAAACCGACAGACGCAAGCCGTTCCGCCATGTGCCCATCGGAATTCGAAATCACACCGAGTCGATACTTCCTTCGCATCGACTCAAGCACCTCTGTCGTCCCGGGATGCATTCGACTCCAGTTGGATGAGGTTCGAACGAGGTTCACTAACTCCAGTCGCAAAGAAATGTCGCTGATGTTCAGCGTGCGCAGCAGATGTGCGTAGTAAGTCTCCCAATACTGCTGATCGACCTTCCGAGTTTGTGAAACAAAAAGGTCCATCTCCTGACGCGCCACGCGTTCCGCAGCGAAGAGCTGGGCATCAGTCGGACGAATTCCACGCCTCCACAATGGAGCTAGTGTCTTTTCGTGATCGGGAAACAGCAGGGTGTTGCCTACGTCGAAGAACACCACTTCGATGGGCATGCTCTCAAGCTTATCGTGTTGCCGCTTCTTCTCTTCTTCCGGTGAGATAGAAGTGCACGGCAGGTGTGACGAGAAGGGATAGCACCATAGAAATGAGGATGCCACCGACGACCGCAATAGCGAGCGGCTGAAGCATTTCTGATCCGGCGCCCAGTGCAAAGGCAAGAGGCAGCATGCCCGCCACGGCCGCTATGGCAGTCATTGCGATTGGGCGCAAACGTCGTCGGCCGGCGCGCATCATCGCATCTTCTGGCTCAAAACCCGCGCGTCGGAATTCGTGTTCAGCATCGAGCAGCAGGATTCCGTTCTTGGCCACAATACCGATCACCATGATGAGTCCCATGAACGCGGAAACGCTGAAGTCAGTCCTCGTGATAAACAGTGCCAGGAAGACTCCGGCGGTCGAGAGAAGCGCGGAAGAAAGAATGGCAGCGGGCGCCGAGAAGCTGCGGAACTCGAACAGCAAGACTGCAAACACGAATGCCAGAGCCATGACGAACACGAACAGAAGATCGCGGAATGTCTGCTGCTGGTCTGCGTATTGCCCTCCATACTCGATTCGGATAGATGCAGGCAGCTTCAGCTTGGCAATTTCATTCTGCACTTTGGCCATGCCGGTGCCCAAATCTACTCCTTCGAGTCTGGCCGTCACTTGCAGGTCACGCTGAAGGTTCTCGCGCCGAATCTCCATCTGCCCCGGTATCTGCGTAACAGTCGCCAGCGACCCGAGAGTTCCAGTCCGGCCAGCAGAGCTTACTAATAAGGTGTTGTTCATCGCCTCGATGTTGGTGCGATTCGCATCCGGAAAACGGACGCGCACCGTGTAGGCGCGATCATTCACCACGACGGGAGTTGCCGCAGGCTCCCCTTCCAGAATTGCCGCAGCGTCGATTGCCACTTCGTCTGGAGTGAATCCTGCACGGGCAGTCGTGGGTGGATCGATCTGGTAATTCACAGCTGGCCCGCTCGTAGTGTTCTCAATGCCATTCTGAACGTCGACCACTCCCTTAATTTTCGAAATGGCATCTGCCACTTGTGGTCCCACTTTGGCAAGGAGCTCGGAATCGTTGGAAAAGAGCTTGATCACAACTGGCTCAGGAGCGCTGGTGAGATCGCCAATCATGTCCTGCAGCAGTTGTGGAAATTCAGTATCCAACTCCGGCTCCTGCTGCTTGATTTTCTCGCGCAGATCGGCAATTACTTCCTCGGAAGATTTTTCATGGTTTGGCTTAAGCTTCACGGAAATGTCGCCGCTATTCGCCTCGGTCACCGCCGCCAATCCAAGTTGCAAGCCCGTGCGGCGGGAAGTGCTTTGAACGTCCGGCTCAGAACGGATCATCCGCTCAACGTGGCTGATCACCCGGTTAGTTTCTGCCAATGAACTTCCCGGAGGCATGATGTAGTCGACGATGAAGCCGCCTTCGTCCATCGCAGGTAGGAGTCCAGTGCCGAGAGCTCTATAACAGAGGTAGGAAGCAACGATCAGCACGACACTCAAGGCCGCGAGCAGCAGCGGTCGTTCTAGAGCGCGTCGCAACCAGCGCTCGTAAAAGTCCACGACTGCCCGGAAGCGCCTACCATATGACGCCTCCTCAGCTTCGATCATGTGTTCGAGGCGCTCGCGCTCGCTCCAATTTTCCGAGACCACTTCATCGATTTCATGTTTGACCTTTCGACGAACAAAGTACTGGCTCAGATTCGGAGTCCAGGTAAGTGCCAGCGCAAGCGAGGTGAAGAGAGAGACGCCCATGGTGATTGCTAACGCACGAAAGAATGTTCCATAGACACCGTGAATCGCAATCAGCGGCAGAAACACGACGATAGGAGTGACAGTCGAGCCGATCAGGGGTGGTGTGACTTCTCTCAGCGCGCTGTAGATCGCCTGAAACGTTCCCTGTCCTAGATCGCGATGCAAAACGATATTCTCAATGACGACGATGGCATCATCGATGACTAGACCAACCGCGGCGGCCAGTCCGCCGAGTGTCATTAGATTGAAGCTTTCCCCAAGCGCCTTCAGCACTACAAAAGTGATCACGATCGTAATCGGAATCACCATTCCTGCGACTGCTGAACTGCCCCAGTCGCGCAGGAATGCGACGATGACAATCGAGGCGAGTGCCAGACCAATAAGAATGGCATCGCGCACGCTCTTGATCGAATCGCGCACCAGCCCAGACTGATCGTAGTAGGGTTCGAACTTGATGCCTGGAGGAAGCGACTTCCTAAGCTCGACAACCTTTGCGTTCACTTCATCGGCCACATTCACGGTATTACTGTCCGGCTGGCGATTAATCGACAGCAACACTGCAGGCTTGCCGTTTGCAGTCACGACGGTGTATTTCGGTCTAGTACCGTTGCTCACGGTCGCTACGTCCGCAACGTGAATTGGAATTCCAGCGTTGTTGATCTTGATGACGATTTCGCCGAGCTGCTCAGGGCTTCGCACTTGCCCGTTCACCAGGCCTAACACGAGTTGATGGCTCTCCTGAATAAGGCCGGGAGAGTCAACGGTATTGGTTTTGGCGACTGCAGTGAGTATGTCCTGAACCGTGACATTGGCGCTCAATAGCTTGGAAGGATTCGGCGTGATCAGATACTCCGGCTCTTCGCCGCCTTGCACCAGAACCGTCGCAACGCCATCCAGCCGGTTGATCTGTGGCTTTAGTGTGTAAGTGGCAAGTTCCCAAAGCTGCGTTTGCGGAACCGAATCTGATGTGAGGCTGTAACCCAAAATGGGAAAGCTGGCGAAGGTAAGGCGGTGTGTATCGATCTTTGCCGTGTTCGGCAGCGAGGTTTGCACCTGTGCTACGGCGGAGTTCACCAACTGCAACGTCTGGACCATGTCGACGCTCCAGTTGAAGAAGAGATCGATCTCCGCAGAACCGCGGCTCGTAATTGAATTCACGCGCTGCAGTCCGGGAACGCTGTTCACCGCGTCTTCTAGCGGTCGGGTAATCGTGACCATCATCTGATCGATAGGCATCACGCCATTGTCGATACCAATGATGATGCGCGGGAAGTTCACTTCTGGGAAAACGGCGACAGGGATCGTAAATGCGAGATACACTCCCATGATCGCCAGCGCGATGATTAAAAAGATGAGCGGCTTCGAAAAACGCGAGAACCAGTAGTCGGGTAGCGGAACCGCAGCGCGAGGAGCTTCGTCGATTGGCGTGATCTTCGTCGCCATGCTTACGGCTCGCTCCTGCCTTCGCCTTTGTCTTTTCCTTGATCACCGCCTTCTTTGCCGGGAGCGGCTGGGGCCTCGATCTTCACTTTGGTCTTGTCTGGCAGACCGTAGGCGCCGGTGCTCACTACCTGCTCTCCGGGCTTGACTCCGCTGACGATCTGCACCGAGTTGCTGGTTTGCACGCCGGTTTCGACTTCCCGTTTTTGCGCGATACCGTCACTGCCGATGATCATGACCGACTTCTTTCCTTCCTCATCGGTCACTAATGCTTCAGCTGGAACGATCAGGGCATCGGGAACGGTACGTGCGACCATCGCCAGCGATGCCGACGATCCGGCTTTCAGCACGCCCTGGGGATTGGCAGCTTGAACCCAGACTTCGACGGTTGTGCTGCCGGGATCGAGGGCGGGGCTGACGAGAATGACTTTGCCTTTGATTTCGTCTTCAACGCCCGCCATCTTGACGCTTGCATCGTCGCCCTTCTTCAATAATGCAGCCTGGCTCTGCGGAATGTGCGCCTTTGCGATCATTTGCGATAGGTTCATCACAGTGATCAGCGACGCACCTGCCTGGGGCTGCATTCCCGGATACAGCGGTCCGTCAGTGACGACGCCCTCAATCGGGCTCCGAATCTGCGAATACTGAAGCTGTGCCTCCGCCCCCTTTTGCTTGCCCTCTGCAGCGACGAGTTGCGCGCGGGCCGATTTGATTGCGTTCTGATTTCCTCCGGCTTTCAGTCCATCGAGGTGCTTCTGCGCCTGCTCGAACTGGGCCCGAGCCTGAACCAAAGCGACTGCTGCGGCATCGAGATCCTTTCGCGGGATCGCACCTTGATTGAACAGGTTCTGGCGGCTGTCGAAAAGCTTCTGCTGGGCATCCAGATTCTCTTTTGCCGCTCGCGTATCCGTCTCAGCTTTCTGCAATTCCTCAGGTATGGAATTTTTCGTCGCAATATCCGTCTGCGCCTGAGCCTGCTCCAGACTTCCACGACCTTCCTCAGCGGCTGCTGCGAGATCCTTATTCTCGAGCTCTACCAGCAACTGTCCCCGATGAACCTTCGATCCGCGGGTTACGTACGTCTTCAACACGGGGGCGGCGATCTTGGGAGTGATCGTTGCCTGATTGATGGGAAAGAGCAGCGCATCGGCCGTGACGGTTTGCGAAATGCTGCCTTGCTTCACTGGCGCAGCCTGCACCGACACAATCGGCTGCGGCTCACCCTTCTCCTTTGAACACGCCGCGAGCGGTAGAAGGACCAGGACCGCGAACCATCGGGTTGAACGCACAATGAGTCGAGTTGCCATTAAATTAGAAGACGCCCGTCAAGGTCTGCAGATTAGCGATCGCCAATCGGTATCGAGCTTGGCCGTCATCATAATTG
>Ga0209474_10000278_pt1 | contig 59748 bp, 55 predicted proteins | sample GraSoiAngelo_145_FD_185902 | JGI IMG/M metagenome (GOLD analysis project Ga0209474, IMG submission 185902) | Grasslands soil microbial communities from the Angelo Coastal Reserve, California, USA - 14_1009_05_20cm (SPAdes) (version 2) | ecosystem: Environmental > Terrestrial > Soil > Grasslands...
GTCCGCCGGTCCGCCGTCATGGTTGTCCGAATGGGAAGCGTCGCACGAACGTGATCTGGAGTGCCGGCCGGAAGGCCTGGGCGGCCGAGGGATAGAACCGGATCTGGGAGAAGGATGTCGCCTCCTCTTTGGCGCGCAGCACCAGCGTCGTGGCCCGAGTCGTGTCGGACGCCCAGAACTGCAACAGGTTCGTCACTTCGATCTGCACGGTGTCACTCATCCCCGCGCGAATCACGGCGGTATCGGTGCGCGTCGCATCGACGACGATCGGAGACTTGGCGCCGACGTCCGTGAACACGGTGTGTGCCTCGACCACGAACGAATCCGACGGCGCGCCCTGCACCGGGGCAACGGGAACGAGCGTGAGTGTCCCGCGGATGATCTGGGACGAGTCGCGGATGAAGTGCGGGAACGCGATGCGCAGGATGCTGCGGGCCGACGGCACACCGCCCACCGCCAGCGTGGAATCGGGGGGCGGGGGCGGCGGGTCGGACACGAAGCTCGCGAACGACGGGGCGCTGAGCGGGCCCGGCGTGCGTGCCACCGGCGTGCCGGCCGAGTCGACCCGCAGGTACCAGTGCCATACCAGCGACGCTCTGGGGATCGCGATGCTGGCGAGCGAGTCGGCCGAGACGCGGATGCCGTACGCGACCGTCCCGGAATCGGTTCCCACGTAGCGCGCCGCGGCCGTGTCGAACTTGAGCTGCAGCACCACGACATGGTTCAGGGTATCCACCACCGCACTGTCGCCCGTGATCGTGTCCTTGCGTCCCGGACGCGCCAGCAGCGTGTCGATGTTCACGCGTCGGACGAGCGAGTCGGTGAACGGCCCCGCCAGGTCGGCGAAGGTCGTGGCGGAATCAATCGTGATGGGCAAGCGGTAGAACGCGATCGACAGATTGTGCGCCCCGGTGTCGCGTCGCGCCAGGGTGAGCTGCAGGCGCGCCGAGTCCGCGCCCAGGATCGTGCCGGTATCGGCGGCGGCGAGGAGGTAGCGCTGGCCGTACCCGTTGAACCGGAAGATCGCCCGTCCGTCCACGAAGCCGGGGAGATCGGCCGCGAGCAGCTGCGGCGCGTGCAGCGCGGTTACATAGCCGCGGAACGATGAGTCACGCGAGATGATGCTCGTCAGGACCGTGTCGACAATCTGGATCTGACCAGAGGGACAGAACGACGGGCACTGACCGGGCGCGGACACGCGCTCCACGCAGGCCGCCGCCAGCAGCACCCCGCCGATCAGCGTCGCGCGCCGCACCATCATGGCGCGAGCGCCGTCTTCGCGAATGCGTCCGGCAGCAAATCACGCAGCACCCAGCGCCGCTCGGTCCGGGGCCCCACGGCGATCACTTCGAGATCGAGCCCGAACTCGGCCAGCAGCTGGCGGCAAGCGCCGCACGGCGACGCGGGCGGCTCCACATCGGTCGCCACCACGATGCGCCGGAACGCGCGCATCCCCGTGCCTCCCCCGCCCGCGACCGCCGCCCCGATCGCCATGCGCTCGGCGCAGATCGTGAGCCCGTACGACGCGCTTTCGACGTTGGTCCCCACGTACACGCCGCCGTCGCCCGTCTCGAGCGCCGCACCGACGCGAAACTTGCTGTAGGGACAGTAGGCATGCCGCTGGACCTCGCGCGCGCGGCGCACCAGCTCCGCGCTCACGTCCGCATCTCCGCCAGGAACGACTTCCCGGCCGCGAGCGGCGGTGTCACGCCGAAGAACTCGGCCACGGTCGCACCGATGTCGGCGAACGTGCGCCGCTCGCCCAGCGGGCGCGCCCGCACGCAACCCCCCAGCGCCAGGATCGGAACCGCTTCCCGGGAATGATCGGTCGACGGTGTCGTCGGGTCGTTCCCGTGGTCGGCGGTCAGGATGATCACGTCGTCTCCCGTGGCGCGGGCCTCGAGTCGGGGAATCCAGGCGTCCAGCTCCCGCAGCCCCTCATGAAACCCCGCGACGTCGTTGCGGTGCCCCCACGTCTGGTCGAACTCGATCACGTTCACGAAGATGAATCCCCGCTCGGTCTCGTCCAGCGCGCGCTCCACCAGCCGGTACGCGTCCCCGTTGGTCGGCGTGTGCTCACTCGTGATGTTCCGGCCCGCGAACAAGTCGTCCACCTTGCCGATTCCGATCCGCGGCACGCCGGCCGCCGCGAGCCGGTCGAGCAGCGTCTCCCCTACAGGCGCGATCGAGAAGTCCCTGCGGCCGGCCGTCCGCTGGTACGCTCCCAGGTCCCCCGTGAACGGTCGGGCGATCACCCGGCTGACCGCGCGGTCGCCCACGAGCAGCTCGCGTGCCGCGCGGCAAGCACGATACAGCTCTTCCGGGGGCACGGTGTGCTCGTGCGCCGCCACCTGGAACACCGAGTCCGCCGACGTATATACGATCCACTTGCCGGTCCGCTGGTGCTCCTCGCCCAGCTCCGCGATGATCTGCGTGCCGGAGGCCGCCTTGTTCCCCAGCCACCCCCGTCCCGTCCGGCGCGCGAACTGATCCAGCAGCTCCCGCGGGAAGCCTTGTGGGTAGGTCCGGAACGGCTTGGACAACAGCACGCCGCAGATCTCCCAATGCCCGGTGGTCGAGTCCTTCCCCGCCGAGGCCGGCAACGCCACACCATAGGCGGCCGCCGGACTGAGCCCGGGCGCGAGCCCGGCGATGGGCCGACACCGTCCCAACCCCAGGCGCTCCAGGTTCGGCAGCCGCAGCCCCCCCACCGCTCGCGCCACGTTCCCGAGCGTATCCGACCCGACGTCACCGTAGGCGGCCTGGTCGGGACACGCCCCGATGCCGACCCCGTCGAGCACGATGATGGCGGCGCGCTTCAATCGTAGATGCGCGGCAGCCGGGGGCCCAGCCCGGCCAGGAGCTCGTGCTGCACGGTGCCGCTCCAAGCAGCGAACTGGTCCAGCGTGTTCCCCAGCCCGTCCGCCTCACCGACCAGGGTCGCGACGTCACCCACCGCGGCGCGTCCATCTCGCACGTCGACCATGGTCAAGTCCATCGTCACGAGCCCGACCACGGGACAACGCGCACCGTTCAGGAGCACCGTCGCTTCGCCCTTGAGCCCGAGCGAGCGGCGCACCCCGTCGGCGTAGCCGATCGCCAGCGTGGCCACGGTCGTGTCGCGCGGCGCGGTCCAGGACGCGTTATAGCTCACGCTCTCGCCGCGCCGCACCTTGCGGACGCTCACCACGCGCGCCCGCAACGCAATCACCGGCTTCCCGATCGGCGACCCCGCGCCGACCGATGCTCCGTACAGCGAGATCCCGGGGCGGATCGCATCCAGCGCGAACGCGTTGCCGCGCAGCGCCGCCGCGCTGTTCGCCACGTGCAAGAGCGGCGGCCGGCGCGCCAGGCGGCCCACGGCGGTCTGGAAGCGCTCGAGCTGCGTTTCGGCCGAGCCGTCGCGCCGGTCGGCCGAATGAAAATGGGTGTAGCAGCCTTCGAGGTGCGGCGTGTCGAGCAGGCCCGCGATTGGCTCGATCTCGTCCCAGCGCACGCCCGAGCGACTCATCCCCGTGTCAATCTCCAGGTGGAACGCGCCGCCCCGCGATCCCCGCGCGATCCAGGCGCGGATGCTCGCCGGGTCACCGAGCGCCGGCGTCAACCGGTGCGTCTGGTAGGCGTCGAACAGATCCGGCCGGGGCGGCATGAACACCAGCACCGGGCGCGCGATCCCCGCCGCCCGCAGCTCGACCCCCTCGTCGATCGTCGCGACGCAATACCCCAACGGATCGACCGCCTCGAGGGCCTGGGAAACGGCGACGGCTCCTACCCCGTAGGCATTCGCCTTCACCACCGGGAGGAGCCGTGTGCCGGCGACCCGGGCCACCGCGCGGGCGTTCTCGACGACGGCGGCGAGGCTGACCTCGACCCACGCGCGGGACTCGCGCCCCCGGACGGACCCGTTCACAGGCGCGCGTATGATAACCCGCCTGCTAGATTCCCCGCCACCCCGGCTGCTTCGGAGACCCGATGCCTGGTGACACCGCCCTCGCCCGCGCGCTCGCGCTGGTGCGCGACCTGCGCGCGCGCTGCCCCTGGGACCGCGTCCAGACGCGCGACACGCTGCGCCCGTATCTCGTGGAAGAAGCGCTCGAGCTCGATCAAGCCCTCAAGCAGGACGACGCCGCCCGGTTGCGTGACGAGCTGGGCGATCTGCTGCTGCACGTCGCGTTCCAGATCGTGATCGGAGAAGAGCGTGGCGAATTCGACGCCGAGACGGTGACGCGAGCGCTCGAGGAAAAGATGCGGCGGCGGCATCCCCATCTATTCGAACTCGGTGACAAGCCGCTCTCGTGGGAGCTCGGGAAACGGGAAACGGGAAAGGGGAAACGCGGCGTCCTCGACGGCTTGCCGGCTGCGTTGCCCCCCTTGCTCATGGCCTACCGGCTGCAGGAACGGGCGGCAGGCGTCGGCTTCGACTGGCCCGACGCGACCGGACCGATGGAGAAGGTGAAAGAAGAGACCGTGGAGCTCGAGGCCGAGATGCGGGATGCGGGAAGCGGGATGCGTGAAGCGCTGCAGGATGAGATCGGCGATCTCCTATTTGCGGTCGTCAACCTGGCGCGCAAGCTGGCCATCGATCCGCGCGCGGCGCTGGAGGGGGCGAACGCCAAGTTCACGCGCCGCTTCGAGGCGGTCGAACGGCTCGCCGAGCACCGCGGAGTCGATCTCGGGCGCGCCGGTCTGGCGGACCTGGACCGGTTGTGGGACGAGGTAAAGGCGGCAGAAGGCGGCAGCAGGCGGCATGGGCGGCAAGGTACATCATGACGCCATGACCGCTGCCGCCCCTTGCCGCCGCTGCCGCCCTTGCCGCCTCTGTCACGGCCACAGCTTGTACAGGGTGCGGGGAAACGCGATCGCCTCACGGATGTGCGCGATGCCGCAGATCCACGCCACCGTGCGCTCCACGCCGAGTCCGAAGCCCGCGTGCACGAACGTGCCGTACTTGCGCAGGTCGAGATACCAGCTGTAGGCGTCCTCGGGTAGCTGCTCGGCGCGGATCCGCGCCAGCAGCTTGTCATAGTCGTCCTCGCGCTGGCTGCCACCGATGATCTCCCCATACCCTTCGGGCGCGAGCATGTCGTTGTTGAGGACGGTGCGGGGGTCCGCGGGGTTTTCCTTCATATAGAAGGCCTTCACCGCCTTGGGGTAGTTGAACACCATCACCGGGCGGTCGTACTGCTTGGCGAGCAGCGTCTCGTCCTCGCCGCCCAGGTCGCGTCCCCACTCGATGGCGCTCCCGAGCGCCGTGAGCTTCGCCACGGCGTCCGTGTAGGAAATGCGGGGGAACGGAGACCGCACCGCCTCGAGCGGTTTCACGTCGCGCTCGAGCTCGGCGAGCTCGGCCCGGCGCCGCTCGAGACAGCGCGACACGATGTGGCAGACGAACTCCTCCTGCAGCTGCATGTTCGCGTCGGAGTCGTTCCACGCCACCTCGGGCTCCACCATCCAGAACTCGGTCAAGTGGCGACGGGTCTTGGACTTTTCGGCCCGGAACGTGGGTCCGAAGCAATAGACTTTGCCGAGCGCCGCCGCCGCGGCCTCGACGTACAGCTGTCCCGTCTGCGCGAGGTAGGCGGTGCCCAGGTCGAAGTACTCGGTGGCAAACAGGTGGCCCGCCGCCTCGCCGATCGCACCGGTGAGAATCGGCGTGTCGACCAGCACGAAATGCCGCTCGTAGAAAAAATCGCGAATCGCCTGGACCACCTCGTCGCGCACGCGCGCGATCGCCACCTGGCGGCGGCTGCGGAGCCACAGGTGCCGGTGCTCGAACAGGAACGCCGTGCCGTGCTCCTTGGGGGTGATCGGAAAATCGACGCTCGGCCCGATCACCTTCACGTCGGACGCGGTGAGCTCGACGCCGCCCGGGGCGCGCGCATCGGCCCGCACCATGCCGCTAACCTCCAGCGACGTCTCCTGGGTGAGGCGGCCGAACGCATCCCACGCCGCCTCGGGCACGTCTTTCTTCGACAGCACGACCTGCAGGTACCCGGTGCCGTCGCGCAGCGTCACGAACCCGATCTTGCCCGACGAGCGCGTCGTCATGACCCAGCCGCGCGTGGTCACTGACTGGCCCGCGAGCGGCGGCAGGTCTTCGATGCGATGGAAGGGAGGCATGGGGTCGGGCATCTTAGTGGCGGGTGGAGGGACTGTCAACGATGGGTGCGCGGTGCGCAGTGCGCGGGTGAATGAAGGGTGCGCGGTACGCGGTGCGCGGTTATCTCCGGAGGCGACCGCGCACTGCGCACCGCGCACGCTTCGTTCATCCCACCCGGAACAATTCGAACCCCCGCTCGTATCTCGCCACGATCCGCTCCCGGTACGCCGCGTGCTCCGGGCGCGCCAGCGCCGGGTCGCGCGCGATGATCTGCCCCGCGGCGCGACGTGCGGCCTCGAGCAGCGGAAGGTCGGTGGCGAAGTTCGCGTAGCGCAACGGCACGCCTCCCGACTGGCGCGCCCCGGTCAGCTCGCCCATGCCGCGCTCCGCGAGATCGAGCTCGGCGATCTTGAATCCGTCGGACGTGCGGGTGAAGGCCTCCAGTCGCGGCGCCGCCTCGGGCACGTCAGACAGGAGAATGCAGTGGCTCGCGGCCGCGCCGCGGCCCACCCGGCCTCGCAATTGGTGCAGCTGCGCCAGCCCGAAGCGCTCGGCGTGCTCGATCAGCATCACCGTCGCGTTCGCGACGTCGATGCCCACCTCGATCACGCTGGTCGCCACCAGGACGTGCACGGCGTTGTCGCGGAACGCGCGCATGGTCGCGTCGCGCTCCTCCGGCTTGAGCCGTCCGTGCACCAGACCGATCACGAGCTCCGGGAACACCTTCGCGATCCGACCGGCCATCACCGTAGCGGCCTTCAGGTCGGCCTTCTCCGACTCGTCGATCACGGGGTAGAGCACGTAGGCCTGCCGGCCCGCCGCGCATTCCGCCCGGATGAACTCGTAGATCTTCTGGCGCGCCGCCTCGGTACGGAGCGCGGTCTTGACGAGCCCCCGCCCCGGCGGCCGCTCGCGCAGCTCGGTCACGTCCAGGTCGCCATACCAGGTGAGCGCGAGGGAGCGCGGGATGGGCGTCGCGGTGAGCAGCAGCACGTCGGGCGCGTCGCCCTTTTCCACCAGAGCGGCGCGCTGCTCCACCCCGAAGCGGTGCTGCTCGTCGATCACCGCGAGGCCGAGGCGGCGGAATTTCACCGACTCCTGAATCAGGGCGTGCGTGCCGACGATCACCCGCGATGCGCCCGCGGCGATCCGCTCACGCGCCGCCGCCTTCTCCGCCGCGCTCAGCCGCCCGATCAGCAGGTCGGGCTTGAGCTCGAGCGGCGCGAGCAGCCGGGTCAGCGTCGCGAGGTGCTGCTCGGCAAGCAGCTCCGTGGGTGCCATGATCACCGCCTGATACTCGTTCTCCACGGCGAGCAGCATCGCGAACAGGGCCACCACCGTCTTGCCGGTCCCGACGTCGCCCATCAGCAGGCGATGCATGCGCAGCGGGGCCGTCATGTCGTCGGCGATCTCGCGGATCGCGTGCCGCTGGTCGCCGGTCAGCTCGAAGGGGAGATGCTCCTTGAGACGGGTGGTGAGCTCCTTCTTGACGGCGAAGTGGATCCCCGCCCGTGCGCGCTTGGCGAGCGCGCGGGCGCGCGCGTGTACCAGCTGCTGGTCGAACAGCTCGTCGAACGCGAGGCGGCGGCGTCCGGGTTCCGCGTCCGCCGCCGCCGCCGGCCGATGCACCGCTGCCAGCGCGGTACGAAGCTCGGGAAGGCCCACGGCCTCGCGCAGCGCGCCGGGGAGCGGGTCGTGCACCAGCGCCAGCAACGCGTCGAGGTGCTGGTGGATGAGCCCCCGGATCTGACGATGCGTCAGGCCCTCCGTCGCCGGGTAGACCGGCAGCACGAGCCCGCGCTCGGGGCTCGCGTCCGCTTCGTCCGCCAGGATCACGAACTCGCGCGGCACCAGCTGGCGGCCGTGGTAGTAGCGCACCGGCCCGGTCACGAGCAGCAGCTGTCCCTGCTTGATCTGGCGCTCGAGGAACGGCTGTCCCGGCCAGGCACACTCGAGCACGCCGCCGCCACTTGCCCCGTCGTCGCGCAGCAACGCCCGGAACACCCGCAGGCCCTTGCGGGTGGGGAGAACGCCGGTGCTCGCCACCCGTCCCACGCACGTCACGTCCTCGCCCACGTGCGCTTGGGCGAGGGGCGTGACCGTGGTGGCATCGAGGTAGCGGTGCGGCGCGTGATACAACAGGTCGCCGACCGTGCGGATCCCGAGCCGCGCGAGCGCATCGGCCCGCTTGGGACCGACGCCCTTCAAGTACTTCACCGACGTCGTGAGCTGGAGCGTCACGACGCGTCCACCAGGCGCCGGGCGTACCCTGCCGCGTCGAAGACGGCGAGATCTTCCAGGGCCTCCCCCGTCCCGAGAAACCGCACCGGGACCCGAATCGCGCGCTTGAGCGCGACCACGCTCCCGCCCTTGGCGGTGCCGTCGAGTTTGGTCACGACGAGCCCGCTGAGCGGCACCGCCCCCGCGAACGCGCGGGCCTGCTGCACGGCGTTCTGCCCCACCGTGCCGTCGAGCACCAGCAGCGACTCGTGCGGCGCTCCCGGATGCAGCTTCGCCACCACCCGGACCATCTTCTTCAGCTCTTCGAGCAACCGGTCCTCCGTATGGAGCCGCCCGGCCGTATCGACGAGCACCGTGTCGGCCCCCCGCGCGCGCGCCGCCGCGATCGCGTCGAAGGCGACCGCCGCGGGATCGCCCGTGCCCGTGACCGCGGGGACGCCGAGGCGGCCGGCCCACGCCTGGAGCTGCTCCGTGGCGCCCGCACGAAACGTGTCCGCCGCCGCGAGCAACACCGACCGCCCGTCGCGCGCCAGCCGGGCGGCGAGCTTCGCCACGGTGGTCGTCTTTCCCACGCCGTTCACGCCGAACACGAGGATCACCGTGGGCGGCGTGGCCGCTCGCGCGAGCGCGCCGGGATCACCGAGCGCATCGACGACGAGCGCGTCGGTCACCGCACGCTCCACGGCGGCCCGAAAGTCACCTTCAGTCGCGCCCGAGACCGCGGCGAGGATCTGCTGCGTCGCTTCCACGCCGAAATCGGCCTCGAGCAGAATGCGCTCTGCCTCGGTCGCATTCGCGCCAGACGACCGGCGCACCACTTGCACGAGTCGGCGCCAGAGACTCACGCCTCCCGTTTCCCGTTTCCCGCTTCCCGGCCTCGTCACGGCAGTCCCTGGCGCCGCCGCCACGCCCACTCACCGGCGAAGGCGGCGATCGCCGCCACGAACAGCCACCAGCGGTCGCGCAGCGCGACGCCGGCGAGCCGTCCGCCGGTCGCTCCTGGTTGCGGCGCCACCACCACCCGGGCCGGGCGCCACTCGTCCGAGTAGGTGTCGACCGCGACCAGGCCGCGCTCCGGTCCCTCCGCCGCCGCGTAGCGGTACTGGCCCGGCGGCAGCCACAGCTCGGCCCGGCCCCCGGCATCGAACCGCAGCGTGTCCTGCTGCTGGCCGCGCGCCGTGGCGAGCGAGAGCACGACGTCGCGCGGGTCCCCGGCCGCTGTCCAGCGCCATTGGAGTGGCAGCCCGTTCGCAGTCACGGTCGTCACGGGCACGAACCGCTCCCCGCTCCCCGTTCCCCCCGCCAGCAGCCAGTCGGTCAGCCCGGCCACGAGGGCTCGATACGCTTCCGCGCTCGCGCCTCCCCGGAACGCCCAGCGGTACAATCCTCCGGCCGCGATCGTCGCGCGGCGCTTGCCGTCACGTTGCGACAGCGCGATCACCGCGCGCGGCGGCCCGCGCCGCGCCAGCCGGGCCGTGAGCGCGATCACGGGCGAGCTGTCGGAGGGGGAGGAGGGAGCGAGCTCGCCGAGTGCGGTGACGGGTGGCAGCGAGTCCCACGCGACACCGGCGAGCGCACCGGCGATCGGTGAGGTAACGGGTGGCTGGACATACCAGTCGCCTTCCTGACGGCGGCCGAGCGGCCACACCAGCAGGGCCCCCTTGGCCGTGACGCGCGCGAACGTGGCAGGATCACCTGCTTCGACCAGGAGCGCCGCGCCCTGCACCGCGCGTGCCACCTCGCCGGGCCGCACCGCCGCGAGGGTGGCGGCATCACGCCAGCGCGTGCCACCCGGATCCGCCGCCACGAGGACTTTCACGGGCGCCTGCGCGACGTCCTCGAGCGCGTGCGCCAGGAAGCGCGTGTCCCAGTCGGGCGGCGAGGCGAGCAGCACGATCGACGGTGCTGCGCTCACCTGGAGCACGAGCGTGCGCGCGTCGTCGCGGGGCTCGGAGTCGCCGGCGACACCTTCCAGCCGCACTTCGAGCGTTTGCCAGCCGCCGGGGGGAGAAGAGCCCGTGAACGGCCCGTGAACAGCCGGGGAAGGGGGCAGCGTGAGATCGGTGGACACGATGCCGCTGTCCGGTAGCACGATGGGCCGGGACACGGCCCGCCGACCAGATACGTTGACCGCGAGCGTCGCTTTCCGCCCTTCCCCCTTCCCGGGCCTGTTCCCGGCCGTATCACCGGCCTGTATCCCGGCCGTGCCGTAACTGACCCTGAGCCGGATGGTATCGCCCGCGGCGATGCGGGATGGGCCCGTGACGTCGGATACGAACGCGTCGAAGAACGGCGTCCGCGGGAGGACGACGATCCGTGCGGATCGTAGCAGGTCGGCGGGCGCGTCGGCGTGATCGGCGATGGCACCGTCCGTGACGATCGCCACGGGGCCGCCGCGCGCCGCGGCGGCGGCGAGCGCTGGCGCAAGCCGGCTCGCGCCGTCGCGCGGGGCCAGGGTATCGAAGGCCGTGACGCGCGCGCCGAATCGCCAGATGACGTCACCGTGCGCCAGGGCGCGCGCCGTGTCGAGCGCCGCAGCCCAGTGTCCGCCCCGCCCTGCCATGGAGAGCGACGCGTCGAGCAGGACGAGCCGTGGGGCGCCGCCCACGCCGAAGCGCCGCGCCGCCGGGTTCCAGATGAGGAGCAGGAGGGCACCGACGCCTGTCGTGCGCAGCGCGGCGAGGCCCAGCGTCACGCGGCGATGCATGTCAGTGCCTCGTGGAGAGTGAACCGTCCCTCGTGCAGGGCGCGTCCCACGATGGCGCCGGCGAGCCCTGCGTCGCGCACGCGCCGCAGGTCGTCGAGCGAGGCGACACCGCCCGACACGATCACGTCGAGCCCCTCCCCGAGTGCGGCGATGGCGCGTGCGCCGTCCACGTCGGGCCCCGCGAGGCTGCCGTCGCGGGCGGCGTCGGTGTAGATCACGGTGCGGGCGCCTTGGCCGCGCAGGCGGCGCGCCAGCTCGAGTGGGGCGAGCGCCAGCCGCACGTCCGAGCCGCGCGCCGCGACCCGGCCGTCGCGCGCATCGATGCCCACGGCGAGCCGTTCCGCGCCATAACGCCCGAGCAAACGCGCCACCAGCACGGCATCGACCGCCCCCGCGGTCCCGATCACCACCCGGGTCGCGCCCCAGCCGACGAGCTCGGCGACGCCGTCGTCGCTCGTCACGCCGCCCCCCACCTGGATCCGCACGGCGGCCTCGGCCAGGAGGCGGCGGGTCAGCTCGCGGTTCTCGCCCTTGCCGAAGGCGCGGTCGAGATCGACGACGTGCACCCAGCGGGCGCCGTCGCGGGCGAATTGCCGCACGGCGGCGATGGGGTCGGAGGCGGAAGTGGAACGGGCCACGCGCCCGCCCTCGATGTCAACGGCGGGATACAGCTCCACGAGCAGAAAGAAAACTAAAGGAGACTAATCGCGCGCGGCGGCGACGGCGGGTGCGGGCGGGCCGGTGGGCTCGAGCTGGGCCCGCAGCGCCTCGCGCGCGGCGCCGTAGGCCGCGTCGAGGCTCTTGGGCACCGGCGTGCCGGCACCCATGTCCTTGCGGCGCGGGTTGGTGGGCCGGCCGCCCACCAGGAACTCGTAGTGCAGGTGCGGCCCGGTCGAGAGGCCGGTCGAGCCGACGTAGCCGATCGTCTCGCCCTGATCCACCCGCTCCCCCGAGTGCAGGCCGCTGGCGAACCCCGACAGGTGACCGTACCGCGTCCGAATGCCGTTGACGTGTCGCAGCTCGATGAGGTTGCCGTATCCGGTGTCATCGTGCCCGATGCGCGTCACGATCCCGTCCGCCGTGGCGCGGACCGGGGTACCGTAGGCCGCCGCGAAGTCCACGCCCTCGTGATGCCGCCAGGTGTGCAGGATCGGATGATAACGGGAGCCGAACCCGCTCGACACGCGCCGGAACTGGAGCGGCGCCCGCAGGAACGCGCGCCGCAGCGACCGCCCGCGCTCGTCGTAGAACCCGTCGCGACCGGCCGTCGAGTCCTCGAAGTAGAACGCGTATTCCGGGGTGCGCGCGACGTCGACGCGCGCGGCCAGAATGCGGCCGAAGCGCCGCTCCCCTTCGGACGACTCCAGGCGATCGAGCAGCACGGTGAAGCGGTCGCCGGGGCGGATGTCGCGCGTGAAGTCCACTTCCCAGTCGTACACGTCGGCGATGGCCCAGGCGAGCTGGCGTCGCTCGGCGCCGGGGAGGAAGGTGTCCGAGACGGCTCGGTCCAACGCGTCGTACAACGACGACTCGATCGTGCCGGTCACCCGCAGCCGGGTGACAGTCCACGGGATCGTCTCGACCGTCTCCACCCAGCCCGAGTCGCCGCGGTCCACGGTGAGGCGTCGCTCCGGCGTCAGGCGGATGGTGATGCGGCGCGCGACGCTGTCGGTCTTGAGGCGGCGAACCTGGAACGCCAGGCCCGGCCGGAGCCGGCGCACGGGCAGGCTCTTGGCGGCGGCGAGGAAGTTCGCGTAGTCGCGCCCCGTCACGCCGGCGCGCGCCAGCACGTCGGCGAGCCGCTCGCGCCGGCCCAGCGCGTCGTCCACGTCGCGGTACGCCGCGTACACCAGGATGGCGGGCGCGGTGAGCGGCCGCCGCCATGGCCACGCGACCCCCGTGACCCAGACAAGGCCGCCGGCGACCAGCATGCCGGCGACGATGGAGTGGCTCGCCCGCCAGGACGACGGCATCAGTCCATCTGCCGGCGGATGAACGTGGGGATCTCCAGCTCGTTCAGCTCCGTCGGGAGCGGCGGGTTGGCGGCGGCGGTGCGCCGGCCCGGCTGCTCGGCCGGCTTCACGTACCCGGGAGGCGCGACCGCCGGCCGGCCGCCGCGCTCGCGGAACGGCAGCACGCCCGGGGCCCGGCCCGGCGTCTCCGCGGCGCTGCTTTGCCGGTCGAACCCGGTCGCAATCACGGTGACGCGGATCTCGCCGTGCATCGCCGGATCGTTCACGGTCCCGAAGATGATCTCGGCCTCCTCACCCGCCGCGTCCTTGACGACGTCGGAGATCTGGGTGACCTCGCCGAGCGTCAGGTCCTCGCCGCCGGTGATGTTGATCAGTACGCCCGTCGCGCCGGTGATCGAGATGTTGTCGAGCAGTGGCGACGAGATCGCCTGCTGCACCGCCTCCATCGCGCGGTTTTCGCCCCGCCCCATGCCGGTCCCCATGATCGCCGCGCCGCCGTTCTGCATCACGGTGCGTACGTCGGCGAAATCCACGTTCACGATACCGGTGACCGTGATGAGCGAGGAGATGCCCTGCGTGGCGTGCAGCAGCACTTCGTCGGCCTTTTTGAGAGCATCCTGGAACGGGATGCCCTTGCCCACCACGGCCAGCAGCCGCTCGTTCGGCACCACGACCATGGTGTCGACGTGTTTGCGCATCTCGGCGATTCCCATTTCCGCCTGCCGCATGCGCTTGCGGCCTTCGAACAGAAAGGGCTTCGTCACGATGCCGATGGTGAGAGCGCCCAAGTCACGTGCGATCTGGGAGATGATCGGCGCGGCGCCCGTGCCCGTGCCCCCGCCCATACCGCAGGTGACGAACACCAGGTCGGCGTTCTGGAGGGAGTGCAGCACTTCGTCGCGGTTTTCCTCGATGGCCTGGCGGCCGATCTCGGGACGCGCGCCGGCGCCCAGCCCGCGGGTGAGCTTCTTGCCGATCTGCACCTTCACATCGGCCTTGTTGTTGAGCAGGGCCTGCGCGTCGGTGTTCACGGAAATGAATTCGACGCCCTGGAGTCCCTCGTCGACCATGCGGTTCAGGGCGTTGCCGCCACCACCGCCGACACCGACGACTTTCATCCGGGCGTTCTGCGAGACGGTCTCTTCGAGCTCGAAGATCATGGCTCCCTCGGGTGACCGATCAGAAGAAGTCCTGCAACCACCGCTTCAGCGGTCCGAACAGCTTGTCGACCCCCGCGCTCCGGACCAGCGAGCCGCCCCCTCCCGCCGCGCCGCCCTGCACCAGCCGCCGCGCGGCGTACAGCACCAGCCCGACCGGCACCGCGTAGCGCGGCGCCTGCACACTGTCGACCAGACCCGAAATCCCCTGCTCGGGGCTCCCGGCCCGCACCGGCACCGCGAACGCCTCGCGTGCCAGCTCCACCATCCCCGGCAGATGCGCCGTTCCCCCCGTCAGCACCACGCCGGCCGGCAGCCGGCCGCCCCCGTACCCCGCCCGCTCGAACTCCCGCTGCACCAGCTGAAAGATCTCGTCCACCCGCTGGTGGATGATGTGCGACAGCAGCTCACGTGATGCCTGCCGCGCGCCCTGGCTCGGGGTGGACGGCAGGTTGATCATCTCCGACGCGTCCACCAGCGGCTGGTACGCGACGCCGTGCCGCTCCTTGAGCCGCTCCGCGTCCGCCTGTGTCACCCCCAGCCCCTGCATCATGTCGCTCGTCACGTGTGTGCCGGCGAACTTGATCGAGGCGAGGTGACGGATCTTCCCCTCGTGAAAGATCGCCACTCCGGTCGAGCCGCCGCCGACCTCCACCAGCGCCACGCCGAGCTCGCGCTCGTCGTCGGTCAGCACGGCGTACGACGCGGCCAGCGGCTCGAGCACCAGGTCGGCCGGGCGGTAGCGCGCCCGCTCGACGCTCTTGCGCAGATTCTGCGCGGCGGTCGACTGCACCGTGACGAGGTACATCTCGACCTCGAGCCGCGTGCCCGTCATCCCCACTGGATCCGAGATGCCGCGCTGCTGGTCGACCACGTACTCCTGCGGGATGTCGTGCAGCAGCTCGTGGTCCCGGCCCAGTGACACGGCGCGCGCCACCTCGTTCACTCGCGCCACGTCGTCGGGCGTGATCTCGTCCCCCGACACGGCCACGACGCCCGTCGAGGTGCGCGCCGACACGTGCTCGCCGGCAATGCCGCAGGTCACCGCGCCCACCTTCACCCCCGCCATCCGCTCGGCGTCGCGCAGCGCGGCGACGATGGACCTGCTCGTCTCGTCGATATCGCGCACCATACCCCGGCGCACGCCCGCGTTCTTTGCGAGCCCCACCCCCAGCACCTTGGCGAGCGGCAGGCGCGGCAGGTCTCCCACCACCTCGGCGATCACGGCGCACGTCTTGGTGCTGCCGAGATCGAGCCCGGCCACGACCTGGCGATCCCGGCTCACGCGCCTCCCTCACCGGCCCCGTCCGCGGTCGCCTTGCGCCGCACGACCACCTGGCCCGCGAAGCGGGCATCGAGCTCCACGTAGGAACGCCCCCTTGCCGCGAGATCCTGTGCCACGAGCACCACGGCCCGGATCACCTCCGGCCCGGCGTCGCGCCGCAGCAGGACGCGCCGCGATCCGACTTCCAGCAGCACGTCCCCACGCGCCACCCGCCGCGCGCCGATGATGGTTTGAAACAGCGCCGGATCCACCGACTGGATCAGCGCCAGCACGCCCACCACCCCGGAGTCGCCGCTCGCCGCGATCGGCAGATCGAGACCGGAGCGCGCGGGATCGAACGGCAGCGGGTGGCCCGACGCGTCCACCGCCACCAGGCGCGTCCCGCGTGGACCCGGCGTCAACGCGGCCGGCTCCACCTCCCGCAGCTCCACGGTCAGCGCCGCCGGCAGGTGACGCACCACCCGAGCCTCCGCCACCCCGGCGAGACCGCGCACCCGGTCCGCGAGCAGGCGCGTGTCGCTGAACACGCTCGCCCCGGGTCCCAGCCGCAACGCCGCGATCACCGCGTCGGGGGCGAGATTGCGCACGCCCACGAGCTCCACCTGCCGCACGCGGAACACCCGCAGCCGCCGCAGCGCGAAGGGCGCGCCGAGCCACAGCAGCGTGAGCACGCCCGATCCCGCGAGCCCCACGAGCGCCCGCCGCCGCCAGCGCGGCCAAGGGCGCGTCACGCCGCGTCCCCTAAGCGCGCCAGCAATTCGGGCCCGACGCGCGTGATATCCCCCGCCCCGAGCGTGAACACCACGTCGCCCGCCCGTACCGTCTCCACCACCCGCTCGGTCAGCCCCGCCCGCTCGCGCACCGCGATCGTGGTGGCGCCCGCGCCGGCCGCTCCACGTGCCACCAGATCGGCACTCACGCCCGCGAGCGGCTGCTCGCGCGCCGCGTAGATCGGAGCCACCACCACCACGTCCGCCGCCGCCAGTGCCCGCCCCAGCGCCTCACCGTGCAGCGCGGTGCGCGAAAACAAGTGCGGCTGGAACACCGCCACGACGCGGCGCCGCGGGAACGCCTGCCGCGCCGCAGCGAGCGTCGCCGCGACTTCCGTCGGGTGGTGCGCATAGTCGTCCACCACGGTCACGCCGCGCGCCTCACCCACCCGCTCGAACCGGCGACCCACGCCGCCGAACTCCGCCAGCGCGGCGAGCGCCCGCTCGAGATCGGCGCCCAGCTCGTGCACGACCGCCAATGCCGCCGCCGCGTTGCGCAGGTTGTGAAGCCCCGGCACCCGCAATCGCAGCGCGAGCGCGCGACCACCCGGCAGCTCGATCCGCGCCGTCGAGCCGCGCTCCCCCAGCGCCGGGTCGATGATCCGCACGTCGACGCCCGCCCCCCCCCCCCCCCCCCCCCCCCCCCCCCCCTCGCCCCCCCGCCCAACCCTACCCGCCACACCGGGACGGCGAGCCGCGCCGCCACCCGCGCCGCACCCGCGTCGTCCGTCCCGACGATCGCCCGCCGCGCCCGGCCGGCAAACTCGGCGAACACGTCTTCCAGCGTCGCCACGCTGCCGCCGTAGCACTCGAGGTGATCGGCCTCGACGTTGTTCACCACCGCCACCGTCGGCTCAAGCGACAGGAACGCGCGGTCGAACTCGTCGGCCTCCACCACGTACAGCTCGCGGCCGCCCACTCGGGCGTTGCCCCCCCACGTAGCGACACGGCCGCCGGCGAGTCCCGTGGGATCCCGCCCGGCGGCCGCCAACGCCTCCGTGACCATCACCGTGGTGGTCGTCTTGCCGTGCGTCCCCGCGACGGCGACCACCGTTCCACCAGCGACGGCCTGGCTGAGGGCGTCAGCCCGCCGTACCACCGGGACCCCTAGGGCGCGTGCTCGCTCCAGCTCCGGGTGGTCCCCCGGCACCGCTGCGGTGACTACGAGCGCCCGGGCTCCCACCACATGCCCCGGATCGTGGCCCCGCCATATCTCCACCCCCAGGGCTGCCAAATCGGCGGCGCCGGAGGGGTCGTTATCACAGCCGGTGATCGTGGCGCCTTGCTGCCTGGCGAGGAGCGCCAAGCCGCTCATGCCCGCTCCGGCGATCCCCATGAAGTGGACCGGGCGGGAATCCACCGTGGCAAACAAGTTCATTAGTGGGGGGCTAATATAGCGAATCTACGAAACTTGCGAAAGAGACCACGGCCATTTTACGCGACAACTGTCAAGATCTTCGACACGATGTCCCGGGAGGCGTTGGGGTTCCCCCGGGCTCGCGCCCGGGCGGCGATGGACTCCAGCCGGGTGCGATCACCGAGCAGCTGCTCGACCTGGTTGGCGAGTGAATACGCGGTGAGGTCCTGCTCGGCAAGGAGGATCGCCGCTCCCGCATCCGCCAGGGCCCGCGCGTTGTTGGTCTGGTGGTCGGCGGCGGCGCTCGGGAGCGGGACGAGGATACTCGGCTTGCCCCACGCGCACAGCTCCGCGACCGTCATCGCGCCCGCGCGCCCCAGGACGACGTCAGCCGCCCGGTACGGGACGGTCATGGGATCGAAGAATCCGCGAATCACCACTCGACCCGGCGTCGCGTAGCGGGCGAGCGCGTCGGCGTGCTCCATGCCGGTGCCCCACAGCACGTTCACCCCGTCTAACAGGCGGCGCTCGAGCGCGCCGGCCACGGCGTAGTTGATGGCCCGGGCACCCTGGCTGCCGCCGAACACCAGCAGGGTCGGACGTTCGGGGCCCAGGCCCAGCTGCGCGAGGGCGGTGGCCCGCGCGCCCGGCTCAGGCGGACGCACCGGATTGCCGAGCGTGAACACCTGCGTGGCAGTCCCGACCCTGAGGCGCGCGCGGGCTTCGGGGAAGCCCAGATGGATCTGGCGCGCGCGCCGCGCGAGCCAGCGCGTGGTCAGTCCCGGAAAGGCGTTTTCTTCGACCAGCACGGTCGGGAGGCCGGCGCGCTGTGCGCGCCACACCACCGGGCCCGCGGCGTAGCCTCCGGTGCCGACGACGATCGCCGGGCGCTCTTCGTCGAGCACTCGACCCACGGCGCGCCACACCCGGCCGGCGATGAGCATCCAGCGCAGGTTCTTCCACCAGGCGCGCCGGTAGATCGGCTCGATCGGGAGCAGGTGGTGGCGGAACGGATAGCGTGGCAGCACCTGCGCTTCGATCCCGCGCGCCGCGCCGACGAGCAGCGGCTCGATGCCTCGTCCCGCATCGACCAGAGCCTGGGCGAGTGCGAGGGCGGGCATGAGATGGCCGCCAGTGCCCCCGCCGGCGAGGAGAACCTTCATCGCGGCAACAATTGCGGATTGCGGATTGCGGATTGCGGATTAGAGCGGGTGAGTTCGATATGCGGAGACGAGCCTGCGGCTTTGCGCCCGCTCGCTCCAATCCGCAGTCCGCAATCCGCAATCCGCAATCTCATGCCCCCGCACTCCGTCTTCCGCGCCCGATGCTGATCAACACCCCGGTCGCGACGAGAGCCACGAACAGGCTCGACCGTCCGTACGAGATGAACGGCAGTGTGATACCGGTCGCCGGGAGCAGGGCGAGGCTCACACCCATGTGCAGCGCCGCGGTGATCCCGATCAGAGCGGTGAGCCCCACCGCGAGCAGCTGGCCGAACGAGTCGCGCGCCGACCGCGTGATGCGAAACCCGAGCCACACGAACGTGCCGAACAGTACGAGCAACGCCAGGACGCCCAGAAATCCCCACTCTTCACCGATCGTCGAGAAGATGAAATCGGAGTAGGCATACGGCAGGTAGCCGAGTTTCTGCTGCCCTTGTCCGAGGCCGACGCCGAACAGCCGTCCCGCCCCGATGCCGACGAGCGACTGATGCACCTGCCACGTCGCTTCGGAAGGGGCGCTTCCGGGATTGAGAAACGTGATCACCCGGGCCAGCCGATATTGCGCGCTCGCGACCGCGCCGAACAGGAGCGGCGTCGCCGCCAGCGTGAGCGCGAGAAAGTGGCCGATGCGGGCGCCGGCCGTGAACAGGACGACCCCGGCGAGCAGCGCCACGAGCAGCGCCATCGAGAGGTTCGGCTCGAAAAAGATCAGCGCCAAGAGCGGTGCCAGCACGACGATGAAGGGCAGCAGGCCGTACTTGAACGTGCGGATGCGCTCGCCTTTTTTCGCCGCGAGCATGGCGGTCCAGACCACCACCGCGAACTTGGCAAGCTCGGAGGGTTGCACCGTGACGAAGCCGAGGTTGACCCAGCGGCGCGCGCCGTTGATGCTGGGGGCGATGCGGTGGGTGAAGGGCAGCAACGGGATGAGGAGCAGCACCGCCGCCACAGCGAGCACGGGCCAGGCCCACCGCTGCCACCGGCGGTAATCCGCGCGGGCCAGCAGCGTCGCGACGATCCCCCCTACCGCGGCGCCGACCGCCTGCTTCAGCGCGAAACTCGATCCCACCTGCCCGCCCGAGATCGTGAGCAGGCTCGAGGCGCCGTACACCGCCGTGAGCCCAAACACGACGAGGATCGCCGCGACCAGCGCCAGAAGCCGGGTCTCCCAGCGGAGGTCTCTCACGACCGATCGGAGGCGATCGTGGGTGGTGTAGGGGCGCAGCATGCTGCGCCCCTACGATGCGCGGGACCGCTCACACGGCCTCCACCAGTCCGCGGAACGTCGCTCCCCGCTCCTCGTAATTCTTGAACATGTCGTAGCTCGAGCACGCGGGCGACAGCAGCACCGCGTCGCCCGCGCGCGCCGCCCGGCGGGCTCGCGCCACCACGTCCGCGAAGGTGGTGCCCCGCTCGAGCGGTACCTGCCCGCGCAGGTCCCGCTCCACCAGCTGACCCGACTCGCCGTAGGCGATCACCAGGCGGCACCGCTCCTTGAGCAGCGGCCCGAGCCTGGTATACGGCTCGCCCTTGTGACGCCCGCCGAGCAGCAGCACGAACGGCCGATCCATCGCCTCCACGGCGACGACGGTGGACGCGATGTTGGTCGCCTTGGAATCGTTGATCCACAGGACGCCGTCCACCTCGCGCACCGGCTCCAGGCGGTGCGGCAGCGCCCGGAACGAGCGCAGGCCCTCCGCGATGACCCCGGGCGCGACCCCCGCCTGTTGCACCGCCAGCGCGGCGGCGAGCGCATTCGCCACGTTGTGGTCACCCAAGAGCCTGAGCTCGGCGCGCGCCAGCAGCGCCGGGCCCTGCTCACCCAGCCGCAGGCGCCCTCGATCGGCCCGGTCGTACCAGCCGTCGGCAGGCCGCGCCAGGGAGAACAGCAGGCGGCGGCCCTTCGCGTCGGCGGCGAGCTCGAGCACAGCGGAGTCGTCGCCGTTCAGCACCCACACGTTCGCGTCGGTGGCGTTGCGAAACAGCTGACGCTTGTCCGCGTAATAGTCCGCGACCGCGGGATAGCGGTCCAGGTGGTCGGGCGCGAGGTTCGTCAGGATCCCAATGTCGGGCGCGAAATGGGGGCTGTCGTGCAGCTGGAACGACGAGACCTCGATCGCGAGCCATTCATAGCGGTCGCCCCGAACGGCGATGTCCGCGAGCGGGCGGCCGATGTTGCCCGCCGCCTCGGCGGCGAGCCCCGCGGCGCGCAGCAGATGGGCCACCAGCGCGGTCGTAGTGGTCTTGCCGTTCGTTCCGGTGATGGCGATCGAGCGCGTCCCCGAGGCGGCGAGCGCGCGGAAGCCGAGATCGATTTCGGACAGGACGGGGACACCGGCAGCCCGGGCGGCCACCAGTGGGGCCGACTCGGGCGGGACCCCGGGCGACACGATCACCGCGGCGGCCGTGCGGATGCGCGTCAGGTCGTGCCGCCCGACGTCGAGGGCCACGCCGGCCAGCGTGCCCAGGTCGGCGAGCGCGTCGCCACCGTAGGGGTGGTCGGAGGCGTCGCTCGCGTACACCCGCACGCCGGCGCGCGCCAGCAGCTTCGTCGCCGCCACCCCGCTCTTCCCCAGGCCCACCACCGCGACGATGCCGTGCCGCCACGGCTCCGGAATCATCGCACCTTCAGTGTCGCGAGGGCGATCGCCGCGCACATGACCCCCAGGATGTAGAACCGCATCACGACCTGTGGCTCCGCCCACCCGAGCTTCTCGAAGTGGTGATGCAGCGGCGCCATGCGAAACACGCGATGCGCATCCGCGTATTCCTTGCCACGGCGCCGTTTGTTCCAGCGGTACACCCCGGTCTGCAGCAGCACCGACACCGCCTCCGCCGCGAACACCCCGCCCGCAATCAGCAGCAGAAACTCCGCCTTGAGCATGATCGCCACGGTGCCGAGCGCGCCGCCGATCGCGAGCGCGCCGGTGTCGCCCATGAACACCTGCGCCGGATGCGCGTTGAACCACAGGAAGCCCAGCGCCGCGCCGGCCAGTGCGCCGCAGAAGATCGTCAGCTCCTGGGCTCCGGGCAGGTAGTAGACGAGCAGGTAGCGCGCCCAGTCGATGCGGCCGAACACGTACGCGAACACCGCAAACGTACCGGCGAGGATGGCGGTGAGACCGGTGGCGAGGCCGTCCAGGCCGTCGCTGAGGTTCACCGCGTTCGAGGTACCGGTCACGACGAATGTGACGAACAGCACGTACAGCGGCGGGGGTAACACCAGCAGGATGTACTTGAACACCGGGAGCTGGGTGGACGCAGCCGGCAGGTCCGGGGCCATCGGCCAGCGAATGAGCACGATGCCGAGCGCCACGCCGAAGGTGACCTGGCCGACGAGCTTCCAGCGCGCCACCAGGCCCTGGGACTTGCCGCGTACGATCTTCAAGTAGTCATCGAGGAACCCGATCGCCCCCGCCCACAGCATGGCCACCACCGCTACCACGACGTAACGACTGTCGAGCCGCGCCCAGAGGAGCGTCGGCACGACGGTCGCGAGAATGATGATCAACCCACCCATGGTGGGCGTGCCGCGCTTGCCATGGTGACTCGCCGGACCTTCGGCGCGGATCACCTGCCCCACGTTGCGCTCGCGCAGCCGCCGGATGATGGCCGGGCCCGCGAGGAACGCGAGCAGCAGGGCGGTGACCACGGCGCCCGCCGCGCGGAACGTGAGGTAGTTGAACAGATTGAACAGGATGTGCTGCTTCGCGAGCGGCGCGAGCAAATGATAGAGCACGTCCGATCCCTCGCCCCCTCAGTTCAGGTGCGGCAGCACCCGCTCGAGCGCCACGCCGCGTGACGCCTTGAGCAGAACGATTTCGTCGCCCCGCAGCGCCGCCTTGAGGCGCGGCCCGAGGGCGTCGACGTCCGGCGCCATCACTAGCCGCCGGCCGAGCGCCGCGCGGTGCGGCTCGAACGCCGGGACGAACTCCCCCACGGCGGCGACCACGGCCGGCGCGAGCGCGGCGATCTCGGCCGCCGCGAGCGCATGCAATCTGGCACTCTCGGGCCCGAGCTCCAACATCGAGCCGACGACCACCGCCAGGGGCCGCCCCCGCCGCTGCGCCAGCCAGTGCGCGAATTTGACCGCCCAGTGCAGCGAGCCCGGATTGGCGTTGTAGGTGTCGTCGATCACCGTCAGGCCGCCCAGCTCGAGCATCGCCCCCCGCCCGCCGGGCAGGCGCACACCGGCGAGCGCCGCCACCGCCCGCGCCGGATCGGCTCCCACTTCGCGTCCCACCGCGAGCGCGATCAGCGCGTTCTCGATCTGGTGGAACCCCACCACGGGCAGCGTGACCGTGTGGCCGCGCCAGGTGAGCCGCGGGTGGCCGCCGTCGTCGAGCTCGGCTATTTCGGGCCGCACGTCCGCCTCCGGCCCGGTGCCCGCGACCACCGTGCGGGCCCGGCGCCGCGCTTCCACGGCGAGCTCCGGCGGGTCGGTGCCGACCACCGCCACCCGCGCGCCGTCCGCGAGCGCGAGTTTCTCCTGCATCACCCCGGCGAGCGAGCCGAAGCCTGCCACGTGCGCGTAGCCGACGTTTGAGATGACCGCGATCGTCGGCTCGATCACCGAGCGCAGACGTGGGATCTCCCCGGGAATGCTCGCCCCCGCCTCGATCACCAGCGCGTCGGCGTCGTCGGGAGCCGCGAGGATCGTCAGCGGCACGCCCACGAGGTTGTTCAGGTTGCCACCCGTCGCGTGCACGCGGTAGGTGGTGGCGAGCACGGCGCGGATCATCTCTTTGGTGCTCGTCTTGCCGCTCGACCCCGTGACGCCGACCACGGGGCTGCCGGGCGGCAACAGCCGGCGGCGCGCCCGCGCCAGCAGCCCGAGGGCGACGAGCGTATCGGGGACCTCGAAGAACGGCAGCCCCTGCACCGGCGGCGTGCCCTGCCGCACTACCGCCGCGGCGGCCCCCTGGGCCTTCGCCTGGTCGAGGAACGCGTGCGCATCGAAGCGGTCGCCCTGGAGCGCCACAAACAGGGCACCAGGTGTCAGGTGCCGGGTGTCGGTCGCCACCCCCCCGGGGAAACGCAGGCCGCGGGGCCCGGACACCCCCAAGGCGCGACTGACCCGGTCCGAATCCCAGACGGTCACCGCTCCACCCCGAATGCGGATTGCGGATTGCGGATTGCGGATTGGTAGTGGGAGTGTCGTTCGGCGAGCGACGCTTCACTGCCATTCCGCAATCCGCAATCCACAATCCGCAATCGTTTCACGACGCCCCCAGTTCTTTGACGATCACCCGCTCATCGAACGGAACCTTTTCGGTGCCGATGACCTGGTACGTCTCGTGCCCCTTGCCGGCGAGCAGCAGCGTGTCTCCGGGGCGCGCCAGCTCGAGACCGAGGGCGATGGCCCGGCGGCGATCGACCTCGCGGTGGTGGGGCTTCGCTCCCATGCCCGCCTCCACGGCGTCGAGGATTTTCTCGGGATCCTCGGTGCGCGGGTTGTCCGACGTGGCGATGGCGATGTCGGCGAGGCGCGCGCACACCTCGCCCATGGGCGCGCGCTTGCCCGGGTCGCGGTCTCCCCCGGCGCCGAACACGACGATCAGCCGGCCGGTGGTGAGCGGCCGCAGCGTCTCGAGCGCGCGCTCCAGCGCGTCCGGCGTGTGCGCATAGTCGCGCAGCACCGTACACGGCCGGCCGGCGATCCGCTCCATCCGACCCGGGATCTGGGGCGCGGCCGTCAGCCGCTCGGCCACGGATTCGACGGGCACGCCGAGACCCCAGGCGCACGCCGCCGCGCCGAGCGCGTTCGCCACGTTGAAGCGGCCCAGCAACGGGAGCCGGACCGCGGCGCCACCCATCGGCGTGGCCAGCTCGAAGCGGGCGCCCTGGGCGTCGAGGGTCACGCGGCGCGCGGTCACCTCGCCGCTGCGCTCCCCGAACGTGACCCGGCGGTGCTCGCGGCGCAGCCGGCCCCAGGCGGGGTCATCGGCGTTCACCACCTCGAGGCCGTCGGCAGCGAGATACTGCGCGAGCTTCGCCTTGGCGCGGAAGTACGCATCCAGCGTCTTGTGGTAGTCGAGGTGATCGCGCGTCAGATTGGTGAACAGGGCGGCCCGGAACTCGAGCCCGTCCACGCGCCCCTGATCCAGGCTGTGCGACGACACTTCCATGGCGGCGCCGCGCGCCCCGCGCTCCACCAGCGCCGCCAGCGTCGCCTGCAGATCGATCGGGCCGGGCGTCGTGAGGTTTCCCGCCTCGCTCGGTACGGGCTCCCCGTGGGGATCGAACGCCCCCAGCGTGCCGATCGATCCCATCGGCTCGAGCGCGGAGAGCACGTGGCGCAGCAGCGTCACCGACGTCGTCTTACCGTTCGTTCCCGTGACGCCGACCAGGTCGAGCCGCGCCGCCGGCCGCCCGTACCACGTCTCGGCCGCGAGGGCGGCGGCGCGGCGGCCGTCGCGCACCAGGATCTGCGTCAGGTCGACGGGCTGCTCGCGCTCCACCAGGGCCGCCGCTGCGCCGCGCTCCCGTGCGTCCGCGACGAACGCGTGCCCGTCCTGGACCGACCCCGTGACCGCGCAGTACAGCACGCCCGGCGTCACCTTCCGACTGTCGGCGGTGAGGCCGGTGATCTCGGGCCAGGTGTGCAAGTCCGGCGACTCGACGAGCACGGACCCGCGCTCGAGCGCCGTGACGATCTCGGCGAGCCGGCTCATCGCGGGTGCCGGCGGCGCGCCGGCGTGCGGGCACGGACAGGCCCCCCGGCGAATAGCGTGACCGTGGACCCGACCGCGGCGCTGTCGCCGGCGGCGGGCCAGGTGTGCTCGGCCGCGCCCCACCCCTTAAGGGTGACCCGGAAGCCGCGGCGATGCAGCGTGCGCACGGCCTCCCGCATGCCCAGCCCCGTCACATCGGGGACCGTGCCGCGCGGCCCGGGCGCGGCGCTGTCGGGCTGATACGGCCAGGGGACGACGTAGGGCACGAGGCCGCCGTCGTCCTCGAGCGGCGCCGCCGCAGCGCGCGGCGCCGCGAGGGAGAGCCGGGTGCGGTCGAGCGCCACCGTGCGGGCGGCGAGCGCCTGCTCCAGCATCGAGCGCGTGACCGGCGCCGCCGTCTGGGCGGCAAAGTAGCTCCCCTTGTGGGGGTGGTCGATCTTGACGACGAGGACGAGCTGCGGGCTGTCGGCCGGGAACAGCGCCGCGAACGACGCGATGTAGTCGCCGGGCGCGTAGTGGCCGTTTACCACCCGGCGCGCCGTGCCGGTCTTCGCGGCCACGGGAAAGTTGGCGAGCGCGGCCTCCGTGCCGGTGCCGCGCTCCACCACGCCGCGCAGCAGCTCGCGCAGTGCCGCCGCCACCGCGGGCGACACCGCGCGTCGCACCGGTTCCGGCCGGTGTCGGTACAGCACGCCCCCGGCGGTCCGCACTTCGCGGATCAGCGTGGGGGCGAGCAGCACGCCGTCGCTCGCGAGCGCGCCGTACGCCGCAGCCACCTGGATCGGCGTGACCGACAGCTCGTAGCCCATCGCGAGGCTCGCCGCGCTGGGCCGGGTCCACTCGGAGGGCAGCCGCAGCCGCCCGGGCGCCTCGGCGGGAAACTCGATCCCCGTGTTCGCCCCGAACCCGAAGGCGCGCAGCGTCAGGTACTGCTCCGCGGGCGCGAGTCGCGTCACGAACTTCGCCATCGCGATGTTGCTCGAGACACGGATCGCGTCGGCGAGCGTCAGGGTAGGCTGCGGATCCTCGTCGGTAATCGGCCGACGCCGACCGGGCATGAGCCAACGGCCCCCCTCGCCCGAGACCCGGTCGGTGGGGGCCACCCGATCGCGCGACAGCAGGGCCGCGGCGGCGAAGATCTTGACGATCGAGCCCGGCTCGAACGTGTCGGTGAACGCGCTGGGGCGGGCGTTGCCGTCGCGGTGGCGCGACGCGAGCGCGAGGACCTCGCCGGTTCCGGGGTCGAGCATGACGACGTCGCCGCCGTCCGCGTCCATGCGCCGCACCGCGTCATCCAGCGCCCGCTGCCCGATCTCCTGGAGATCCGCGTCGAGCGTGAGCACCACGTCGAGCCCCGGCACCGGCGCCGCGATCACGCGGGCGGGTGATTCGTATTCGCGGCCCTCGCGGTCCTTCAGCACGACCGCCGCTCCCGCCCGCCCGGCGAGCAGTGTGTCGAGCGTCTTCTCGAGGCCCGACGCGCCGTGCCCATCGTCGCCCAGCCGCCCGATCGCGGCGCGTGCCAGGTCGGGGGCCGGATAGAACCGGTTCAGCACCGCCTCGAGGTGCACGCCGCGGACGCTCCGCAACGGCTGCACTTCGAGCCCGCTGTACGGGCCCGCGAAATAGGCGTAGCGCTTGTGTACTGCCTGCTGCCAGGCGTGCGCCGTGAGGCCCAGCCGCCGCGCGATGAGCGCGCCGTCGGTCGCGGGATCGCGCAGCTCGTTGGGCGCGATGCCGACGTGATAGGTCTCCTGGGTGAGACCGAGCGGCATGCCGTGGCGATCGAGCAGCGCGCCGCGCCGCGCCGCCAGCACAATGCGCTCGGTGCGCTTCGCCTGCGCCTCCTCGGCCCAGCGGCGGCCCTGCCCGATCTGCACCTGGGCCGCGCGAGCCGCCAGCAGGGCGAGCCCGACGAAGATGCCGACTTCCACCACCTGGAGCCGCACCGCGGGCTTCGCCACTAGTGCGACCCACTCGGTGCGGGGAGGAGAATGATCTCGCTGTCGCTCGGGAGGTGCAGCCCCAGGCGCTGCTGCGCGCGCGGCACCAGCACGGTGCGACCCTGCGCGGCTCGGATGCGGCGCTCCAGGTCGGCGCGGTGCGCCTCGAGGTTGGCGCGCTGGGCGCGCAGCTCGGTGAGCTCGCGCGCGGCGCGGATCGCGGCCGTTTGCCGCGCGTACACGACCCAGGTGGTGACGAGGAATGCCACCAGCCAGGCGGCTACCCAGTGGCGGCCTTTAGCCACCGTCCGCCACCTCGAACGCCCGTAATCGCGCCGAGCGGGCGCGTGGATTGTCGGCCAGCTCGGCCGCCGCGGGAACGATCGCCTTGCGCGTGAGCAAGTGGCCCAACGGCCGGCCGCGGCAGGTGCACACGGGCTGGCGCGGCGGGCAGACGCACGACTTGCTCCAGTCGCGAAACGCGTGCTTGACGATGCGATCCTCGCCCGAGTGGTAGGTGATCACGGCGAGCCGGCCGCCGACGACGAGCGCGGCCCGCAGCGCCGGCAGCGCCAGGTCGAGCTGCTCGAGCTCCTGGTTCACCACGATGCGCAGCGTTTGGAACAGGCGCGCGAAGTCGGAGGGCCCCGAGCGAGCGCCCAGCGTCTCGCGAATCGCCCCGACGAGATCATCGCTGGTCGTGAACGGCGCCGTGGCGCGTCGCTTCACGATCACTCGGCCGAGCCGCCGCGCGTGCCGCTCGTCCCCGAGCCCCGCGAACGCGTCCGCCAGCCGCTCCGCCGGCCAGGTGTTCAGGACATCCGCGGCCGTCACGCCCAGCCCCGCGGCCATCCGCATGTCGAGGCGCGCCCCCGGCCGAAACGTAAACCCGCGAGCGTCGTCATCGAGCTGGTGGGACGACACGCCCAGGTCCAGGAGGATGCGGTCCGGACGAAAACTCTGGATGGTGCCGAGCACTTTGGCCGAGCCGAACGGGCCGGTGGAGTAGCGGATCCCGTCCTCGCTCAGCCGGGCGCGGGCGGCGGCGATGGCCTCGGGGTCGCGGTCGACGGCCAGGACGTCGGCGCCCAGCTCGCGAAAGATCGCCGCGTGCCCGCCGCCCCCGACGGTGCCGTCCACGATGCGACGGCCGCCCACGGCCCACTGGCGTACCGCGTCGGCGAGGACGGGAACATGATAGCTCGCGGTCAATGCCCTCCCGAAAAAGACGAAAGCCCCGCCTGCCGTGGCAGACGGGGCCGGGTGCGTCGTCCCGCGGGGCGGGTTCAGGCGGGGCTGACGGGGCTCGAACCCGCGACCTCCGGTGTGACAGACCGGCACTCTAACCAGCTGAGCTACAGCCCCCTGCGACGGAAGGCCGCAATATAGGCCCGCGTGGAAGTCAATTCAATGCCTCAGAAATTCTTGCACTTGAATTGCTTCTTCACCTGGGGCATGATCGCCTCGAGCTTGCTGATGTTCTGCAGCATGGCGTTCGCGGTGGGCGGATGCACCGGCGCTCCCGTGATGAGCGCGTCTTTTGCGCGGCCGATCCAGTCGTTCACGTTCTTTGCTTCCCCGCAGTTCTTCGACTTCACCATCACGCTGTACTGCGCGAACAGCGGGCCCACCGACGACACGCCGTACCAGAAGCTCGCCTGCCGGCGGATCTGCTGCCGCGGTCCGACGGTATCCGCGGGCGTGCGCGGGGCCACCAGCTGGAGATCCTGCTCCAGCCACGGCAGCGCGCGGTCGTACGCCTGCGTCTGGGCGATCTTGGAGCCGCCGTTCAGGAGAATGACGGCGGCAGTGATGCGCAAGTTGCTGTCCGGCGACGCGGCCGCCTTGTTGATGTACGCGCGCGCGGAGTCGAGCTTGTCGGCGAACGCGTTGCGATACGGCCGCAGGGCGGCCGTGTCGGCCTTCGGAGGCGCGTGCGCCGTGTCGTACGACGTCGCGTCCACGATCGTTTTCGCGATCAGTAGCGCGCCGTTCGCATCGGAGGGATCGAGGGCGAGCGCCTGCTTATACGCCCACAGCGAGGAGTCCTTTTGACCCTTCATGTCGAACGCCGCGCCCAGCGCTTTCCAGAAGACGGCCGACTTGGGAAAGTGTCGCACGGCGGCGTGGGTGAAGAAAAGCAATTGCTGCGTGTCGGCCACCTGCTGCGCCGCGCCCAGGGCCGGCTTGATCACGCTCGAGTCGGCCAGTTTGGACGTGTCGTTCTTGACCGTTTCCACGAAGCCGTCCAGCACGCAGCGCCACAACTCTCCCTCGATGCAGATGCGCAGCCGGAACTCGGTCGCCCGCTGATCGCCCGGGTTTCTCGCCAGCCACTCGTCGAGGACGGTCTTGGCGCGCGTGTACTGCTTCTGCTGCCGCAGCAGCTCCGCGATGCCCAGCCGGAGCTGCGCGTTCTGCGGCTCCCCCGCGAGCTCGTGGATCAGGGCGTCGATCGCCTTGAGCGTGTCGCCCTTCTGCTGGTAGAGGTGGGCGATGTTCTCCCAGGCGGTCGCGTTCAGGGAGTCGCCCTTGGAGGCGCGCTGGTAGGCGGCGAGCTGGCTGTCGACGCCCATGTGCTGCGCCTCGTACACGGTCGCGATGCAGATGTGCGCCGCCGGCAGGTTCGGCTCGATCGCCAGGGCTTTCCGCGCCGCGTCGAGCGCCCGCGCGAACTGGCTCTTGGAGCGCTGCTCGTTGCAGTCGCGCGCCTGCTCGGCCGCCCGGACGACGGTGTTGAGCCGCTGCGCGATCGCCTCGCCGACTGCGGCCGCGGTCCCGGGATTGCCGCTCGACACCGTGAACAGCGCCGCCATGCCGGAGCTGCCGATGTCGCGCACGCGGATCGTCGCCGTGGGGGTGTTGCCGCTGCGCTCGAGCGCGCCCGTCGTGTACGCGTTGACGTTGAGGAAACGGGCGAGCTGATTCGCCTGCGTCTCGTCGAGCAGCACGTTGCAGGCGTAGTCCGACGCGGCGAGCGCCTCGCACAGCTTCGGCTTGGGAATCACCTGCACTTTGTAGCGCGCCATACTCCCCAGCTTCTCGCGCGCCACGTCCATCACGGCGATGCTCACGCCCGAGTCGGCGGGCGTCTTCACGGTCAGGGGCAGGACCAGGACCTTGATGCTCGGTTGCTGGGTAGCGAGTTGTGCCCGGGCCGAGGCGGCGATGCACACCAGGCCGGCCACGAGTCGCAGGATTCTCACGCGCACAGTCCTCACGTTTCGGTCTGGTACACCAGTGGGCGAAGAGGGATTCGAACCCCCGACTTCCTGCGTGTAAGGCAGGCGCTCTGAACCGCTGAGCTATTCGCCCCCGACACCGCGGATGCCTACAGGGCGAGTCCTACTGGGAAGAAAACGCAGTAGCCCAGAACGAGCAGGATCGGCGCCGCCGTAGTGGAGCCTTGGTGCAGCAACCAGTACCCGGTTCCCAGCGCCGCGACCGCCGCCGCCAGGAACAGCCAGTTTTTTGGTCCGAAATGGAGGCGCGAGCGGGTCACGCTCTGGTCGGGCATAAGGGCAGGAGTTTAGGCGGCAATTCCAACGTCGTCAAGCAGTTGGGCCATCGTCTTCCGGCAGCACCCAGCCCTCGTCCAACAGCGCCCGACGCGTGCGATCGCGCCGTCGCCGCTGCCACACCAGCCACGCGAGCCCGAGCGCGAGCACCGCCCAGAACAGCCCGACCGCGCTCGCCCACCCCAGCCAGCCGTACCGCGCCCCGACGTCACGCTGCCAGCGGAGCTCGAAGTCTCCCTCGGTCATGTGGTAGCTGTCGCGCAAGGCCGCGTCGAAGGTGGGGTCCGCGGCGAGTTGCTCGATCAGCGGCTCGAGCCCCCGCGGGCCACCCCAGCGGTCGAGCAGCAGCACTGCCGTGGTGGCGAGCGCGTAGGCGGTCGCCGCGTCGGCCTCCTCGGAGCGGAGCGCGCGGTCCAGTTCGTCGAGGTCGAGCTGAACGCCGCGAGCCACTTGCCAGTTGAGCCGCAGCGCGTCGAGCCGGTCCCACTCTCCGGCGGCGACGGCCGCGTACCCTTCCTCGAACCAGAGGGGCAGCGGATGACGCACCCGCCAGCGCAGCGCCAGGTGCGCCAGCTCGTGGCGCAAGGCACTGCTCAGCCGGTCGGGCGGACCGGCCGACAGCAGGACGACCGTCCCCCGCTCGGGGAACGCCGCCCCGTCGCTCCAGCTCGGGAGTCGGCCGCGTGTCACCGAGTCGAACCGCGCGCGCGTGGGGGCGAGGATGAGGCGGATGGGACGATCCGGCAGCGGACCCACGCCCGGAAAGGGCGGCGCGCGGTCGGCGGCATCGGCGAGCGCCGCGGCCAGCGCGCCCTGCGGCGGCCAGGCGACCGCCGTGACGCGCCCGACGGTCAGCGCCGTGGGCTCAGGCGCTTGCGCGACGAGCCACGCGACGACTAGGAGCGCGGCGGCTCCTGCCCCTGGAGCGCCAGCTCGAGCGTCTCCTGACACTTCTTGCCCCAGGGGTTGAACTTGTTCGCTTTCTGACCCGCTTCCCAGGTGCGTTTCGCCTGCTCTTCGTCGCCCGCGAACCAGTAGGCGCGCCCCAGCTCGTAATACGCCTCGATGAGATTGGGCCCGAGCTTGAGCGTCTTCTGGAAAAAGGTCTGAGCGTCTTCGTACATCTCGCGCTGCAGGTAGACGAGCCCGAGGTAGAAGTGCGCGTACAGGGTCGCCTTCTTGTCGTTGTCGAGTCGGATCGCCTTGGAAAGGTGCTCGATCGCCTCTCCGAAGATACGCTTCTTCACGCAGATGTAGCCGACGTTGATGCGCGCCAGCGAATTGGCGGGCTCTTTCATCAACACCTTCTGGAACGTCGCGAGCGCGTCGTCGTAGTCCTCGTGCAGCATCTGCGCCCAGCCCAACAGCGACTCCGCCTGCGTCTCGCCGGGCGAGAGCTGCAGCGCTCGCCCGAGCGCCTGGATCGCTCCTGAGTAGTCGCCCAGCGAGATCAGGCTCCAGCCCTTCTCGATGAACGTCGAAGCGCCGATGTGGTCGGCGTGGACCGCCGGTCGGGCGCCGGTGAACTCCGGCGCCGCCGCTTCGGCGGTCGAGGCGGTGACCTGCTTGAAGCGGTCCACCAGCTTGCGGATGTCCTCCTTGAGTGCGGACAGCTCGCCAATGAGCGCATCGACCCGCTTGAAGTAGGCGATGATCTCGCGCTTCACGACCTCACGCTCGGCCGCGTGCGTCACCGCGTCCAGGCGGCGCGCGATCTGCTCGTACTCGGCGCGGAGCGCGGGAAGGGGGGAATCGACCATCAGACCTTCGCCTGCTGCGACACCGCCGTGTCCAGAGCGACCTTCTCCTGCGACGACAGCAGCCGGGCGGTATTGAGCACGATGATCGTGCGGCCGTCCGTGACCACGAGCCCGGTGATGTACTCCGCCGCCAACCCCTTCACGATCCCCGGTGGAGCCGTGATCTGCTCGGCCGCGACTTGCCGCACTTCGGTCACGGCGTCCACCACGACGCCGAGTTTGCCGCCCTCCCACTCGAGAATCACGCTGCGGGTCTCCTCGCGATGGGGGGCCGGGACGCCGAGCCGCTTCCGCAGATCCACCAGGGGGATGGCGGCTCCCTGGTATGGGAGCACCCCCTCCAGAAAGTCGGGGGCCTTGGGCAACGGCGCCGGTGCCTCGTAGCGGAGGATGCGCTCCACCTGGAAGATGTTGAAGGCGAAGTCCTGGCCGGCCACCTTGAACGTGACGAGCTGGACGTCGTCGCCCGCCGTCATCCGATGCGGTCTCCCAGCGCGTCGAGATCGAGGATCGGGACCAGCGCGCCGCGGCGGCGCGCCACTCCCGACGCCCACGGCAGCGATTCGCCCCGCGGTACCGGCAGCGCGGCCTCGCGCACCACGTCGTCGGCGTCCTCCACTTCGAAGGCCACCCGGCGCGCGCCTTCGCCCGCCCCGATCTCCACCAGCACCGCGGTGCGCCCCCGCTCGGCCGGCGGTGTCCCATCGCTCATCAACGCGCCCAGGTGCACGACCGGCACCAGGTGTCCGCGGACGGGGGTGAGGCCACGCATCGCCGGCAGGGCGCGTGGCACGTCCAGCACCTCCGCCAGGTCGCCGACCTCGAGTACCCGGGCGAGCGGCAATCCGTAAGACCGGCCGTCCACGCGCACCAGCAGGTAGCCGCGGCTCACGACATTCCCACGCTGAAGCGTGGGCCCGATGAGGCACAATGCTGACGCATGCTGATGTCCTTTAGGACCGTGCAGTGCCGGGCCCAGGCTTCAGCCTGGGGAGAGGTCACGCGCGCCCCTTGTCTGCCATACCCGCCCCCCGCGCCACCAGCTCCGCGGCGATGCGCTCGGCGATCTCGGAGAGGGGAAACACGGCCTCCACGCCGCCGATCTGCACCGCCGCGGTGGGCATGCCGGCGATCACGGCCGAGCCGCGGTCCTGGGCGATGCCCCCGCCTCCGGCGGCGCGGATCGCGCGCACGCCCTCCGCACCGTCGCGGCCCATGCCCGTGAGCACGACTCCGATGCTCCTCGCGCCGAATACCTGCGCCACCGACCGGAACAGCGGGTCGGCGGCCGGGCGCACGCCCCACACGGGCGGCTCCTGGTCGAGCGCGATGGCGGGCCCTTCGGCGGCGGCGACCACTCGCATATGATAATCGCCCGGGGCCACGTACGCCGTGTCGGCGACCACGGGCGCCCCGTCGTCCGCCTCGACCACGCGCAGCGCGGACAACGAGTCGAGCCGCTCGGCAAGCGAGCGCGTGAACCGGGGCGGCATGTGCTGCACGACCAGCACCGCGGCCGCCCGGCCGGTGGGCAGCCGCGGGATCACTTCCGCGAGAGCGCGCGGCCCGCCGGTCGACGCCGCCAGCGCGACCGCGAGCCGTGCCCGGGCCCGGAGCGCCTGCTCGGGCGCGCGCCGTACCGGCGCGGGCGGCCGCGCCAGGACCGAGACGTGCGACACGTCGGCGGCGAGGGCCCGGCGCACGGCGCCACGCAGCTCGGGGGCCATGCGCTCGAGCGCGGCGCGGTTCGCGTCGTCCGGCTTGGCGACGATTTCGACCGCGCCGAGCTCCAAGGCGCGGATCGCGGCGCCAGTGCCGGGCCCCGCATGCGCGCTCACCACCACGATCGGGCGGGGCGACTCCGACATGATGTAGCCGATGGCGCCCAGCCCGTCGAGCTCGGGCATCTCGAGGTCCATCGTCACGACGTCGGGGTCGAACTGATGCACCTTGCGCACCGCATCGAAGCCGTCGCGTGCGGTGCCCACGACGCGGAACTCCCCCGCCCCCGCGATGCCTTCGCCCGCGCCCAGCACGTCGCTCAACACGCGCCGCATCAGCGCGCTGTCGTCCACGACCAGGACGCTGGGACGGCCGTCAGATGACGATGGCATCGACGCCGACCGAGCGGATTTCGACGCGCCCGTCCGCCACGTGGAATCGCACGGAGCGGCCCGCGCCCCCGCCCACCGCTTCCGCCGCCACCGGAATCCCGACCTGACGCAGCACGGCGCGCGCGGCCGCGACGTTGCGCTCCCCCATCTGTACCGAGCCCGGCGTCATCAGCTGCGCGAACATGCTGGCGCCGCCCGCGAGCTTGGCGACCAGGTACCGGTGGTCGGCGCCCAGCGTCGCGAGCCGCTGCACCAGCAGCGGCACCGCGGTCTCGGGAAACTTGGCGGGATTGGTCGCGTCGCGGGCCAGGCTCTTGGACGGGAGCAGGATGTGCGCCATCGCACCGGCGCAGGCGCGGGGATCGTGCAACATGATCGCGACACACGACCCGAGGCCCAGCGTCACGAGCACCGCATCCGCCCGGCCGGCGGCCCAATCGGCCACCTTGACGATCGTCTCCTGCGGCGCCGACCCGCCCGTCACGGTCCCGCCAGCCGATAGATCCGCTCGCGGGGCTCTTCCAGCACGAGGCGCTCGCGCGCCGGACCGAACAACGTCTCGACCTTGCCGAGCAGCAGCACGCCTCCGGGCGTCAGGGCCTCGGCGAACAGCGTGAACAGACGCTCCTGCATGGCGCGGTCGAAGTAGATCACTACGTTCCGACAGACCACCAGATCGTAGGGCGGCGCCGGCGGCGGCTGGCTCGTGAGGTCGTGCTTGGCGACGTGCACGATGCGCCGCAGCTCCGGTGCCGGCTGCCGCGGTGGCGCCGTGAAATAACGCGCCACCAGCTCCGGCGGGGTCTCGCTGAACGCCGCCTCGGGGTACTGCGCCGCCTGAGTGCGCTCGAGGCTGGCGCGGTCGATGTCGGTCGCATCCACACGGGCGCGGCCGAGCAGCCGCTCCTGGCCGGCGCGGCGCGCCGCCTCGGCCAGCGCCACCGCCACCGTATAGGGCTCCTCGCCCGATGCGCACCCGGCCGACCACACCCGCACCTCGCCCCGGCGCGCGGCCCACAGCCGGTCGAGCCACGGCGCGAGCGCGCGCCACGTTTCCACGTTGCGAAAGAACTTGGTGACGTTGATGGTGAGGGCATCCACCAACAGGTCGTACTCGTGCTGATCCTGATCGAGCAGGCGGCTGTAGTCGTCGAACGTGTGGACGCCGCGCGCGCGCATCCGTACCGCGATGCGGCGGCGCAGGCAGCGATCTTTGTAGCTGTCGCACGCCAGGCCTCGCGCCCGCGTGATCTTCTGAGTGAGCGCTCGAAACGCCCGCTCGTCCGGCCCCCCTCCTGCCGTCACGACAACGCGCTCAACGTGTCCAGATTGGCCTTGACGAGCTCGTGCTTCGGGTTGATCTCGAGCGCCTGGCGCCACAGCTGGGTCGCGAGCTCACGCTCGTTCCGCTTGTATGCGATGTTGCCGAGCTTGAAGTACACGTCGTCGCCCAGATCGGGCGCCAGCTCCACCGCGCGCCGGTAGGCCTCCCAGGCTTCGTCGTAGCGCGACGCGCGGTACGCGAGGTCACCCAGATTCTTGGACAGCTGAGGGAGCGAGGGCTCGTTCTTGCGCGCCGCGCGCACGACGTCCTCCGCCCCGGCGAGGTCCCCCGCGAGCTCCTTGAGCACCGCCAGGTTGTTCTGGAGCGCGGCGTGCGACGGGAAGGCCTCGGCCCCTTCCTCGGCCAGCTCCTGCGCGAGCTCGAACTCCCCGGCCCCCGCGGCGCTGAGCGTGCGCGCCCAGAACCACGCCGGCGGCGGCACCTTGCCGAACAGCTCCCGCGCCCGATCCAGACGGCCGGCGGCACTCGCATGGTCGCCCCGCTTCAGCGCCACGACCCCCCAGCCCAGGTGCACCTTCGCATCGGTCCGGGCGCGCGTGGCCGCCTCGCCGTAGGCGGCCTCGGCTTCCTCGAGCCGGCCCAGCTGCTCGTAGGCGAACCCCAGGTTGTGGAACACGGCGGGACGGTTGCCGCCCTTCTCCGCCGCCAGCCGCAGCGCGTCCATCGCCTCGCGCCAGCGCGCCTGCTTCAGGGCGACGAGGCCGATGTAAAAGTGGGCGCTTGCTTCCCCGGAGCGCAGCTCGGCGACGCGGCGGAACTCGCGCGTCGCCTCGTCCAGCATGCCCGTCTTGTAGAAGGCGATCCCGAGATTGCGATGCTCTTCCACGCGGGCGTCGGTGATCTGCGCGTCGGCCGCCGACGCGGTGCGGCCCGCGCGGTGGACGAACCCCGCGGTGATCAGTCCGTACAGCGCCTTGCCGATCTCGAACTCCCCCAGCCCGGAGTCCTCGATCACGTGGTTCACGTCGCGCGACGCGTCGAGCAGCGGCAGGATGCGCTGCTGAATGTCGGTCAGCTTGGCCTCGCTGATGGCCAGTCGGTCCTTGTCGACGACGAAGATCAAATCGAAGCCGGGGATCTTCTTCTCGATCAGGCTCCACTCGTCCACGCGGCGCGCGCCCTCGAGCAGCAACGACTCGGGGGTGATCGACACCAGAAAGTCCTGGCGCTCGGGGCGCACATCGGCCTCGAAGTTGAACGTCCCCTGTGTCCAGGTGAAGAGGTAGTAGACCGACTCCTCGATCTGCACCCGCATGTAGCGCTCGAGATCCACCTGCGTGATCACACCCATGCCGACCAAGACCTCGCCGAGCTTCTTGCCGTGCTCCCTGGTCTGGCGGTGGACGGCGGCGTCGAGCTGCCCCTGGGTGATCTTGGAGTGCTTGACGAGGATGTCGCCCAACCGATCGCGGCGGTTGACGATCGACGCGTAGCAGATCCGGCCTTTGTCGAAGTAGATGTAGCCGAAGTTCGAGCGGTCGGCGATCGAGAGACACCCCGTCTTCTGCCCCAACGCCAGCAGCTGGAGCACGTCGGGGAGCGACGCTTCTTTGAGCGATCCCTTGATGGCCATCAGCGGAACTCCTCGATCACGCGGTCGGCGACGTCGCTCCAGTCCCACACGATCTTTTCGCGGCTCTTGATGCCGCCCAGGCTCGACACCACGATCCCCGACGTACGAAAGCCGGCGCTGCGCCGGCTGTCGCGCGGCGCCTGGCCCTCGAGCACCTCGCGCGCGAGCCCCGCCGTGAGCGGACCATCCTGGGCGGCGGCCGCGCCCACGACCCGCTGCAGCTCGCCCACCAGCCCGCGCACCGACTCCGCCGGACGGTCGGCGAGGTAGTCGACGAGCGCCGGATCGGGGCTGGCGTTCTGCTGCCCCAGCAGGCGCTCCAGCACGGACCGCTTGACCTCGCGGTCGGGCTCCGTGATCTCCGCGACCAGGCCCCCGGCCAGCCGCGACGCGATGCGCTCCTCCAGACCGGGGAGCGCGTGCGGCTGAGCCGGCGCGGTGAAGACGAGCTGGCGCTCCTTGTCCTGCAACAGGTTGAACAAGTTGAACAGCTCTTCCTGCGTGCGCTCCTTGCCCGCGATGAGATGGATGTCGTCGAGCAGCAGCGCGGTCGCGCGGCGGTAGCGCGCCCGCCACCAGTCCACCCGGTCGCCGTCGATCGCCGCGATCAGCTCATCCACGAACGCCTGCGTCGAGAGGCACGCGACCACCGCCCGCTTGCCACGGGCGAGCTCGAGGCCGATCGCGTTGAGCAGGTGGGTCTTCCCGAGGCCGCTCTTGCCGACCAGCACGAGCGGGTTGTACTTCTTGCCGGGCTGCTTCAGCACGGCGCGCGCCGCGCCCACCGCGACTTCGTTGGACGGCCCCACCGCGTACGCCGCGAGCGGAAACGCGGCCGACGGTCCCGGGGGCGGCGCGGCGCCGTCGCGCACCTTGGTCGCCACCTCCTCCGCCTCGCCCAGCCGCTCGGGATCGCGAAACACGCTCTGCCCGGCGGCCTGGGGGTCGAGCTCCGCCACTTCGGCCTCGAGCTCCTTCAACCGCTCGACGTCCTGCGTGAATGACGCGATCACCTCGTCCACGGCCGACGGGGTATCCCGCTCCAGCAGCGCCTCGAGACGGCGGGTGCGATAACCTTCGCCCTCCCAGCGCAGCACGGCTTCGCCCACCCGCGCCCGCCACGCCTCGACCGCCTTCCCCACCGTGACCGTGACGTCGGCCAGGAAGTCGCCGAACTCGTCTCCCGGGCCCCGGGCCGCGGGCCCCGCGCCCTCCCGCGCCGCGGCCTTACCACCGTCCGCGCCCTCGCTCCCGATGCCGAGCAGCTGTTTCGCCGTCTCCGCGTTGATGGACCGGTCGTTCACCGCCTGAAACGCTACCAGGCGGTTGAGCGCCCCCATCAGCTCGCGCACGTTGCCGGACTCCGCGCCCGCGACCGTCTCGAGCACGCCCGGCTCGAACTTGGCCCCGCGCTCCTCGGCCTTGCGGCGCAGGATCGCGACCCGCGTCTCGTAATCCGGCGCCCCGATGTCCACCACCAGGCCGCCCGAGAGGCGCGAGATCAGGCGCTCGTCCAGGTCGGCGATCTCGGGCGGGGGACGGTCGCTCGTGAGCACGATCTGATGACCTCCCACCTGCAGCGCCTCCGTCAAGCGCAACAGCTCGGACTGCATCTCCTTGCGGTTCGTGAGGAACTGCACGTCGTCCACCAGCAGCACGTCGACGTTCTGAAAGCGGCGGCGGAACGCGTCGCCCTGCCCAGCGGCGATGGCGGCGTGGAACGCCTCGACGTACTCGTCCAGGGTGAGGTACTCGATGTTCAGCGCGGGCGCCGCTTTCTTCGCCGCGTGACCCACCGCCATCAGGAGGTGGGTCTTGCCCAGGCCCGACCCGCTGTAGATGAACAGCGGGTTGTAGGCCGCGCCCGGGTTCTCCGCGACGGTCCGCCCCGCGGTGACGGCGAGCCGGTTGGCGGCGCCCACCACAAAGGTGTCGAACGAATACTTGGGGTTGAGGGCGCTCGTCACGCCGCCGTCCCCGCGGCGAGCTTTTTCAGCACCAGCTCGGAAATGCCTTTCAGCGTCTCGAATACGCCCTTGCCGTGCAGCGCGTCCGCGCTGAAGCTCGGCACGCCGCGGAAATTGAGGGCGTCGTCCAGATCGGCGGCCGAGAGGATCAGCTCCCGCGGCAAGTCCTGTTTGTTGTATTGCAGCACCAGCGGGATCGTGCGGATGTCGACGCCGTGCTCGAGCAGGTTGCTCTGCAGGTTCTGCAGACTTTCCAGGTTCTCGTCCAGCTGGCGGGCCTGGCTGTCGCCCACGAACACGACGCCGTCCGCGCCCTGGAGCACGAGCCGGCGCGTCGCGTTGTAGTACACCTGGCCCGGCACGGTGTAGAGCTGGAACCGGGTCGAAAAGCCGGAGATCTGCCCGAGGTCGATGGGCAGGAAATCGAAGAACAGGGTGCGGTCGGTCTGGGTGGCGAGCGACACCAGGCGGCCGCGTCGCGAGTCCGGCACGCGGCCGTAGATGTAATGCAGGTTGCTCGTCTTCCCCGAGCGGCCGGGCCCGTAGTAGACGATCTTGCAGGTGATCTCACGCGTCGTGAAGTTGACCAGGGACACGAGGCTATCTCCCGAACAGCGTGTTCAAGCTGTCGCTCAGCTCGCGCTCGAAGTCCGCCGCGAGCACCTGCTTGGGCACGCTGTCCTTCGGGCTCGCCGCCTGGAGATCGGCCGCGAGCTGCTCGAAGAATAACTGCACCAAGCCGAGCGACGAAGCAGCCAGGTCGTACACGATGAGCGCGACCAGCCGGCCGCGCCCGCTCGGGACGGCCGCCAGGAAGATGCCGTGCCGTTCCCCTTGATGATTGAGTCCGGCGAACGGCGGCTGGCCCAGCTGCCGGGCAATCTCATCGGTCGAGGCCATGATGGCGGCGCCCAGGGCCGCGGCCGCCATGACGTCCACCGCACGCGAGAAGCCGTGCTGCGCGAGCACCTGGCCCGCCGGGGTCATCAGCAGGACCAGGCGCGCCCCGGCCTCTTTCACGAACTTGACCAGCGGCTCGAGAATCCACGGCTCGACCGCGCGCGTCGTCATCCCACCGCCTCCGCCGCGCGCAGCAGCTCGAGCCGCACCAGGCCCACGTTGACATCGGGCTCCGCTACGGCGACCACCAAGACCCCCGAGGCCGCGGTCACCACCAGCAGCGCGCCCTGCTCCGCCTGGAGATGCCAGAACTGACCCGCGCCCACGCCCGCGGCCTCGAGCGCGCGCCGTAGTCGGGTCGCGAGACTCGCCGCGAGCGCCGCCACGGCCGGCCCCTTGATCCCCTCCATCAGCTGCTCGGCGACGACGAGCCCGTCGTCGCCCGCGACCAGCATCGCGCCGCGCACCCCGTGAACGCGCGTCACGAGGTCGAGCACCCGGCCGTATTCCGCGGGCGCCGTGGTCACCCCTGCGCCTCCAGCCAGCGGCGCGCCGCGAGGGCGGCGCGCTGGGCGATGATCGCGAGGCGCCCCATCGGAACCGCGCGCTCGCGCACCACGAGCAGCAGCGCCGACCCCGTGGGCGGAGTGAGGTGGGCGTGGCCGTGCCGGCCTTCCGCCGCGAGTCCGGTCCAGCGTCCCAGGCCGAGCAGCTTGGCGGTGCGCCCCGCCTCCTGCGACACACCCGCCAGGTAGGCGGCCACGGCGTCCGTCACGTCCCGACCCGCGGGATCCTTGAGGGCGCCCCCCAGCACCTGTCCCGACGGGTCGAGCAGTAGCAGGCCTTCCTCCGCCCCTTCCAGCCCGGCGAAGACGCGGGCCTCCTCGAGTGGCTGGGCCGCCGGCGCGGGCGCCATTGGCTCCGGCGCCGGCGACGCGGCTCCCGGACCGGCCTCGCCGCCGTGCGCCAGCGCCAGCGCTTGCGTGATTCCCGGATCATCCGGAGCGACGCGCTGCGCCGCCTCCAGATGGGCAGCGGCCTGCTGCACGTCGCCCACCTTGAAATAGAGGAAGGCGAGCCCCTTCAGCGCGCCCACGTGGTCGGGAGCGATCCGCAGCGCCATGTCCCATTCGTCGAACGCGCGCTCGAAGTCGTGCTTGTCGGCGAGGATGCGCGCGTACAGGTCGTGCGCATCCGCGAGATGGGGGTGGCGCTCGAGACCGGTGAGAGCGACGCGATGGGCGGCGTCGACCTGCCCCTTGTGACGCAGCAGCTCGCCCAGCTGCAGGAACACCAGGCTGTCCGGGTCCCGCGCCAGCTCGGCTGACAGCGCTTTGACGTCGTCAGCCATGGGTTCCCGCTCCGGCGAGCGTCTGGGCGGCCGCGCGCGCGCGGCGCACGTCGTCGAGCCGTGCCAGCTCCGCCTCCGAGCGCGGCGCCAGGCGCTCCCACTGGTCCCATTGGTCCAGCGCCTCGGCGAACCGGCCGGTCGCGACGAGCGCGTAGCCGAGCAGCCGGTACGCCGCGACGCCCAGGGGATCGAGCCGTAGGGCGCGCCGCAGCTCTTCCACCGCGTCCGCACCGCGTCCGGCCGCGAGCGCGATGCGACCGAGCAGCAGGTGCACGGCGGGATCGTGCGGATGCACGCCCGCGGCCTGCTCGGCCACGCCGCGCGCCTCCTCCATGTCGCGCCGGGCCAGCGCGTCTTCGGCGCGCGCCACCAGCTCGGCCAGGTCGGTAGCGAGCGTGGTCCGCTCCCGCTTGGTCGTGCCGGGGTCCGCGAGCACGATGACGCCCGCACTCTCGAGCCCGAACAGGGTCTTCGCGACCTCGAAGTCGGAGCGGCCCAGCGCGGCGGCGATCGCGCGCACATCCCGCTGGCCGTCGATGGCCGCCAGCATCTCCCACTCGGGCGGCAGCAGATCGAGCTCTCCGGAATCCCCCCCCTGCGGCGGGGCGAGCGCCGGCACGACGCCCAGGTGCGGGATCCGGCTCTCGATCCGCGACCACTCGTCGATGCGGCGGGCGCCCTCCATCAGCAGCGCCTCCGTGGGGATGCGAACGGTCGCGTCCGTCGGCGCGTGGTCGAGCGGGCCTTCGGTGAAGGAGAAGTAGCCCTCCCGCCAACTCATCATTTCGAACACGACTTCCTCGATCTGGAAGCGCACCTGGCGCTCCAGCTCCCGCGGCGTGATGGCGCCCAGCGAGACGAGGATCTCGCCGAGGCGCCGCTTGTCCCCCTGCCGCTCCTGCATGTCGCGCGCGCGCTCCAGGTCCGCGTCGGTGATCTTGCCGGTGCGCAACAGCAGCGCTCCGAGCGGGTGCGGATTCGATCGGATCTCGGCGAAGATGATCGTCCCGCCCTCGAAGGACACCGTGCCCGCGTTGTGCCGCAGCTCCGAGGTCACGCGCAGCACGCCGGTCTTGCGGCTCAAATCGAGCAGCTGGAACACGTCGTGGATGCCGAGCTCGCGGAGCGGTCCCTCGATGGGCATCAGGCGGCGTCCGAGTCGAAGATGTGCTGCAGATCGAGCGCGGTGCGGGCGTGCACGCGCGCCCGCTGTGCGAACGGGCCGCCGGGATCCACGCGCGTCACTTTCTCCCACGCTTCCACCGCCTCGGCATACCGATGCAGCCGCGCCAGCACCACGCCCAGCTGGAACAGCGCTTCGACTTGCTCGGGGTCGAACTTGAGGGCCCGGCGGAACGCTTCGAGCGCCTGCGCGTCGCGCTTGTCGTCGAGCAACGCCCGCCCCAGGAGCAGCAGCGCGGGGAGGTCGTAGGGGTCCTGCTCGAGCATCTCCGCCAGCCGCACCACCGCCTGGCGGAGCCGTCCCGAGCGCCGCAGCAGGTCCGCCAGCGCGAGCGCCGCCTCGTGGAAGGTGGGGAGCGCGTCCAGCGCCCGTTCGTACGCCTGCTGCGCGGCGCTCCAGTCTTCCTTCTCCTCGTGCAGCCGGCCGAGATCCACGCACACCTGCACGTAGCCCGGGTCGAGCTCGAGCGCCGCGCGGTACGCGGCGAGGGCGCCCTGCTTATCGCCGACTTTTGTCGCCACGTCCCCCTGGAGCTTGTGCAGATCGGCGCGCCCCGGCGCCCGCGTTTGCGCCTGCTGCAGCGCCGTGAGCGCCCCGGCCGCGTCGCCCGCCGCCGCGCGTCCCCGCGCCACCGCCACCAGCGCGTCCACGTGGTCGGGGGCGAGCACGAGCAGCTCCTCGGCCAGCGCGCGCGCCTCCTCGGCGCGGCGGCCACCCAGCGCGAACAACGCTTTCACCTCGCCGAGGCGGGCGTCCACGCGGTCGGTCTCGAGCGCGCGCGCCTCGCGGAAGCGCTCCAGCGCCTCGCCGTGCAGGCCCCGCTTCGCGAAGATGTCGCCGAGCAGGACGGCCGCGTCGGCGCGGCTCGCGCCCCGCTGCACCGCCCGCACCGCCTCCGCGGCCGCGACGTCCATCAACCCCTTGCTCACGTAGTCGCGGGCCAGCGCCAGCGGGTCGTCCGCCGCCTTCCCCGCCGCCGGTTCGGGAGCGGGGGGCGGCTCGAGCTCCTGGAAGATGTTGTCCAGCAGCCGTTGATCGAAGCTGAAGTCCTCGCCGATCGTCTCGGTGGTCACATCGGCCGAAATCTCGGGGGCGATCCCGATCGTGGTCTTCTCGTACTGCAGGTCGATCGTGAGCGCGAACTTCTGCGACACGTAGTAGGGATCGAGCTCCAGGGCGCGCTTGGTGGCGCGGAGCGCGCCGTCGAAGTCGCCCAGGTTCGACAGGGTGAAGCTGAGGTTGTAGTGCGCACCCGCGTGCGCGGGATCCGCTTCTACCGCCCGCACGAACGCGTTGCGCGCGTCGGGAAAACGCTTCAGCTCCACCAGCACCAGCCCCACGCCGTTCCAGGCCGCCGCGGAGGCGGGCTCGCCCGACAGCACCTGCCGGTATGCCTCGAGCGCCAGCTGGAAGCGGCGCAGCTGGTAGAGCAGCAGCGCCAGGTTGAGGCGCGCCGCGCTGAACGCCCCTTGCAGCCGCAGCGCCGTCCGGAACGACTCGATCGCCGCGTCGGCCGCGGTCTTGTGCGCCTGCACGACGCCGAGGTTGTTCCAGGCGAGCGCGTACTTCGCATCCACCTGCACCGCCTGCTGGTAGGACGCCAGGGCTTCCTCGGTGCGGCCCGCTTGGTGCAGCACGACCCCGTGCTCGTTCCACAGCTTGGGCGAGTCGGGGACCTCCCGCAGCAGCGTCTCGTACAGCTCGAGCGCGGCGGCGAAGTCGTGCTTCAGGAGATGCACCTCCGCCATCGCCTGCAGCGTCAACCGCCGGTCCTCGCCCCGCTCCAGCGCCAGCCGGTACTCCCGCAGCGCCTCGTTGTAGTAGCCCTTCTGCCGGAACGCGAGCCCGAGGTTGTAGTGCGCCAGCTCGTTCCCTTCCACCACCTGCGGCTCGGGCGCGAGGCGCTGGCGCCGTTCCTGGCTCTGGCGCTCCGCGGTGTAGCGCTCGAGCGAGAGGTTGGTCTGGGCCCGCGCCAGCGGTGGATTCAGCTGGATCGCGCGCTTCGACGCGGCCCGGGCGTCCTGATGGCGACCCAGGTCGCCCAGGACGAAGGCCATCAGGTAATGGGCGTTGGCGTTGTCGGGGTTCAGGGCCACCGCCCGCTCCAGCGCCCCGAGCGCCTCGGCGTTCAAGCCCCGGTTGTAATAGATCTCGCCCAGATAAAAGTGCACCACGCTCGACTCGGGCTCGATCTCGACCGCCCGCAGAAACCACTCCGTCGCCGCTTCCGGCCGCCCGCGGTTCTTTTCCGCGAGCCCGAGCTGGATGATGGCGGCCACGTCGTTGGCGCGGTGCGCCAGCAGCTGCTCGAACTCACCGACGGCGTCTTCCTGTGCGCCGAGGATGGCGTAGGCGCGGCCCAGCTCCCAGCGCGCGTCGCGGTCGTCCGGGGCGCTCCGCAGCCGCTCGCGCAGCTGCGCCACGCGCTGGTCGTAGTAGCCGGTGTCGTGATAGGCGATCTCGAGGTTGCGCTGCGCGACCTGCATCTTCGGGTCGAGCTCGAGCGCCCGCGTGAATTCCGCGATTGCGTCCTCGACCAGGCCCTTCTGGTAATACAGCACGCCGAGGTTGTTGTGCGCGCCCGCGTCCGAAGGGTCGATCCGGCGGGCGAAGGATCGGAGGACGGCGAGGTCGCGTTCCGAGAGCGCCGGCGCCGTCACGGGTCAGCTCAGGCGGATGGCGTCAAAAATGGCCTTGAGCGACGCCAGATCGGGAAGCAGCAGGAAGTGGCCCCGCAGCCCCTCGGGCGAGTCGATGGCGAACTCGGTCTCGACGCAGAACACGAAGTCGCGCTCGTGTCCGAAGTTGAGGTAGGTGGTGGTCAGCACCGCGGCGGACAGGTCCACCACGAGGCTCGGCACCGAGGGCAAGAGCAGCATCCCCATGAAGTCCGACAGCGCGTTCATGTAGGCGCCCGCGAGAATGTTGCCCGCCTCCTTGAGGCACGACTGCTCGAGCGCGTCGAACGCCGCCGTCGTGCCGATCGGACGGCGCAGCAGCATGTCGCACAACCGCCGCGCCACCGATTCGGGGAACAAGAGCAGGGTCCGCCCGGTCAGGTCCCCCAGCATGTGCATCAGCACGGCGGCGACGACCTCCTGGGGGTGACCCAGCAGGTCAGGCACCTCCTCCAGCCGCGCGATGTTGATCTGCGGCACGCTGATCATGATCCGGCGGTTCGTGAGCTGCGACAGCGCCGTGGCGGCGTGCCCCGCCCCGATGTTGGCCACCTCCCGCAGGGCGTCGATCTGCAGCGCCTTCAGATCCCGCACGTCCTCCATGCCGCCTCCCATGAGCCTAAACGAGCCCGCCGGCGTCGAGAATCAACGCCGGGATCCCGTCGCCCATGATGGTCGCTCCGCTGAACACCGGGAGCGTCCCCTGCGGCGGGTCGAAGCCCTTCACGACGATCTCTTGCTGACCCAGCATCCCGTCCACGACGATGCCGCTCGTGCGCTCGCCCATCTCGAGCACGATGATCGGGCAGCGCGGCGGGGCATCGCCGCTCACACCCAGCATGCGCCGCAGGTGCACCAGCGGCACCACCCGGTCGTGCAGCACGATCGCCTCGCGCCCTTCCACAATGGTGGTCGGCTGCACCCCGAATTCGACCGTCTCCGCCACGTACGTCAGCGGCAGCGCGTAACGCTCCCCTCCGAGTCCCGCGATCAAGGCCCGCACGATCGCCAGCGTCACCGGCAGCCGCAGCACGAAGCTCGTCCCCTTGCCCGCCTCTGTACGTATGTCGATCGAGCCGCCCAGCGCGCGGATGCGCGTCACAGCCACGTCGATCCCCACACCCCGCCCCGACACGCTGGTCACGGCCTCCGCGGTCGAGAACCCGGGGCGCGCCAGCACCCGCAGCAGCTGATCGTCCGACAACGCCTCCGCATGCGGATCGACCAGTCCCTCGCGTTTCGCGCGCTCCAGGATCCGGGCGCGGTCGATGCCACGGCCGTCGTCGCTCACGCTGATCGCCACGCTGGCCCGCTCACGTACCGCCGCCAGCACGATCTCGCCCTCGGGCGGCTTGCCACCGCGGCGCCGCTCGGCCGGCGTCTCGATGCCGTGGTCCACCGCGTTGCGGAGCAGGTGCAGCAGCGGGTCGCCCAGCTCGTCGAGGATCGCCCGATCGAGCTCGATCTCCTTTCCCTCCACGCGGAACGCCACCTGCTTGTCCAGCTCGCGCGCCAGATCGCGCACCAGGCGCGGGAAGCGGTCGAACACCTGCCACACCGGCGTCATGCGCGCCTGGATGATCCCGGCCTGCAGGTCCGCCGAGAGACGCGAGATCTGGATCGCGACGTCGTCGACGGCGGGATCACGCCGCGCCGCCGCCAGCTCGTTCAAGCGGCCGCGCACCGTCACCAGCTCGCCGATCAGGTCCATCAGCTCGTCCAGGCGCCGCAGGTCCACGCGGATGTGGCGGCTCTTCTCCGGTGTCGCCTCCGCCGCGGCCGCCGCCGCCGCACCACCCCGCGGAGCCGCGGCCCGGCGCTCTTCGCCCCCCCCTCCGACGGACACGTGCTCCACGTCCCCCGCCGCACGTACCGCCCGCTCGATGTCCGCCGCGGCGGCGGACGAGTCGAGCCGGAAGCTGAACCGGCCGTCGAAGTCGTCGGACTCGAACCCCGCCTGGGGCGGCGTCACGCCCTGGACGGCGCCGAGCGCCTGCGCCCGCTTGAGGGCGAGCAGCGCGCGCCCGCCCTTGAGCGGCGCCTCGGCACGCAGCGTCACCTGCACCAGCCGGCCCCCCCCCTCCCGCGGCGCCGCCGGCGCCACGACCGCCGTGGCCGTGGGGGGAGCCGGCACCGCTCGCTCGGGGCCCGCGAGCAGCGCGGCCGCGCTCTCGAGATCGGCCACGACCTCCGCCACATCGAGCTCGTCCTCTCGGCCGACGACCGAGAGCTCCACGGCGTGCTCGAGCGCGTCGCGCGCGCGGAACAAGAGCTGCAGCAGCTCGTCGGTCGCGGGACGCGAGCCGCGGCGCAGCAGGTCGAGCAGGTTCTCGGTACGGTGAGCGATATCGGTGACCCGGCCGTAGCCCATGGTCGCCGCCATGCCTTTCACGGTGTGCACCGCGCGGAACAGCCCGCCCACGGGCGCGGAATTGGCGGGGGTGCGCTCCCAGTCGAGCAGCAGCTGATTACAGGCGCTCAGGTGCTCCCGGCTCTCGGCCAGGAACAGCTCGGCGTACTGCGAGAGGTCCATGGAGTCAGCCGAGGACCCGCTGCACAGCTTCGAGGACGCGCGACGGTTGGAACGGCTTCACCACGAAGTCCCTCGCCCCCGCCTGAATCGCCTCGACCACGAGCGCCTGCTGGCCCATCGCGCTGCACATGAGGATCTTGGCGTCGGGATCCTGCTTGACGATCTCGCGCACGGCATCGATGCCGCCCATGTCCGGCATGACGATGTCCATGGTGACGAGATCGGGCTTGAGCTGGCGGTATTTCTCGACCGCCTGGGACCCCGTTTCCGCTTCTCCCACGATCTCGAACCCCGCCTGGGCCAGGATGTCCGAGATCATCGTCCGCATGAAGATGGCGTCGTCGCAGACGAGGACAGTGTGGCTCACACATCCTCCCTAGGAAGACAGAATGGGGGTTAGCAGCGCGTCGGTATCGAGGACCACGAAGAGTTGACCGGCGCGACGCCCGACCGCCCGCACCAGGGTCGGATCGATCCCGGGCAGCGCCTGCCGGCGTTCCAGCGCCTCCCCACCCACGGAGAGGAGGTCCACCACCTCGTCCACCGTGAAGCCGAGGATCTTCTTGCCGCGGCCCACCTCGAGCACGACCGTGGTGCCGGGACCCGCATCGCCGGGCGGCTCGGGCTGGCGCAGCGCCCGCCAGCCTTCGACGACCGTGACCAGCGTCCCCCGCACGTTGACCAGGCCCGCCACGACGGGCGGCGCACCGGGAATGCGCGTGGGCGCGAGCCAGGGCAAGATCTCCCGCACCCGCTCCGCCTCGGCCGCACAGAGGAGGGCGCCCACTCGAAACAGCAGCAGTCGAACGACTGCGGCGTCACTCATCCGAAGCGAAGAAGCCAAGATACTGCAAGGGGTTGCGTTGAGCAAGCAAAGTAGCGTCGGCCGCCGCTTCGGCGAGCGCCGGCAGCAACTCGCGCGGCCATTCCGAGCGCAGCACGAGCGGCGCGCCCGTCACCGGATGGACCAGCGCGAGCAAGGCCGCGTGCAACAGCTGGCGCGGCGCCAGCGCCTCGAGGCGCTCGGCCGCCTGACGCGCCGACGGCGTCACGCGGCGGCTGCCGCCGAACGCATACTCGCGGTCGCCCACGACCGGGTGGCCCACATGCGCCAGATGGACCCGGATCTGGTGAGTGCGCCCGGTGCCGAGCTCGACGCGCGCCAGGTCGGCGTGGGCGAAGCGCGCCACGACGCGCACGTGGGTGAGGGCGTGGCGCCCGCCCGCGAGCACCGTCATGCGCTTGCGATCCTTCGGGTGGCGCGTGATCGGCGCCTCGATGTCCACCGGGCTGTTGGCGAAGTGCCCCCAGGCGAGCGCCGCGTACACCCGCCGCAGCTCGCGCCGCTCGATCATCCGCGCCAGGCGGCGGTGCGCCAGGTCGGTCTTGGCGACGAGCAGCAGGCCCGACGTATCGCGGTCGAGCCGGTGCACGATGCCGGGCCGCCCCTCGGTGGCCGCCCCCTCTCCTTCCGCCAGCGCGGTGCCTCGCTCCACGAGCACGTTGACGAGCGTGTCGTCCCAGTGACCGGGCCCCGGATGTACGACCAGGCCCGCCGGCTTGTCGAGGACGGCGAGGTGCTCGTCTTCATAGGCGAACGTGAGGTCGCGGTGGGCGGGGGCGTAGCTCCGGGGCGGCGGCTCCTCGGGCGGCAGCTCGACGGACACGACGGCGCCGCGCTCCAGCTGGACCGAGGCGCGCAACGGGCGCCCGTCACGGGTGACGTGTTTGTCGGCGATGAGGCGGGCGGCGACGGTGCGGGACAGCGCGAGCTGATCGGCGAGGAAGCGGTCGAGACGCTCGGTCTCGGGGACGACGACGCAGAAGGTGACGGCGGCCATCGATCATCAAGGCTCGGCCGCCCTGGCCTCCTTCGCCCGCTCCTGCGCCCGGCCCTCGAGCCAGAGCGACACGGCGAGCGCGATCGCCCCCACCGTGATGGCGGAGTCGGCGACGTTGAAGGTCGGCCAGCGCGCGCTCCCGATCCCCACGTCCACGAAGTCCACGACGCCCCGCGCGCTGCGGACGCGATCGATCACGTTGCCGACCGCGCCGGCGCACACCAGCGCGAGCGCGACGATGCGAAAGCGATCGCCCGGGCGCGTCGCCAGCACCATGGACCGCAGCACGAACAGCGCCACGATCGCGAGCGCGAAAAAGATCCAGCGCGAGTAGGCGCCGAGGCACAGTCCGAACGCGGCGCACTGGTTGAACACGAGCCGCAGCTGTACGGAGTCGCCGAGCAGGCGGACGGGCCGCGTGGGCGCGAGCCACGCCTCCGCGAGCAGTTTGGTGGCGAGGTCCGCGACGACGACCGCGGCGGCCGTTCCCCAGAACACCCGCCGATCAGCGACGCTTGCCATCTTCCTCCTTGGCCTTGCACTTGATGCAGAGCCGCGCGTGCGGCAGGGCGTCGAGCCGCTCGAACAGGATGTCCTCGCCGCACTGCTCGCATTTGCCGAACTTCTCGGGGGTCTGGTACAGCCGCCGCAGGGCCTGGTTGACGTGCCACAGATAGCGACCTTCCTGCGAGGCGAACAGGAACGCCTTCTCGCGCTCCATGGCGTCCGTGCCCTGGTCCGCCATGTGGAACGAGTAGCTCGAGAGATCGCCGTCCGACGCCTGCAGGCTCGAGTTGAACGACTCGTCGTAATAGCCGAGCTCTTTCATCACCCGGGCGCGCTCCTCGAGCAGTCGCTTTTCGAGGTGGGTCAGCTGCTTCTTGCTCAGGCCACCCTTGGTTGTCTTGGCTTTGGATCTCGTCGGCATTATCGCGTACCGCCCTTTCGTCCGTCGTGGCGCCGGAGCGCAATCGTCACCCGGCGCGCCTCGATGTCCAATTCTCGCGTCACATCCGCTTCGTCGAGCACGCTGCCGAGCACCAGCTTGCGGGCCAGCGTCTCGCCCTCGACGAAGCTTTGAAACGCCGACACGGCCGCCACGATATCCGCCGCGCCGGCCACGCTCAGCTCGATGCGGGTCGTGTACTCATAGCCCGCCTCCTTGCGCAGCCGCTGCACGCGATGCACCAGCTCCCGCGCCAGCCCCTCCTGGATCAGATCCTCCGACAACCGCGGGTCGACGGCGACGACGTACGGGCCGTCGGCCTGGACCGCCCAGTCGCTCACCACCTCGCGCGTCACCACCACGTCCGCGGGCTGCAGCTCGAACTCCCCCGCCCGAACGGGGTCCCCATGTTCGAGGGCCCCGAGCTGTTCCGCGGTGAGCTGCGACACCAGCGCGGCCGCCCGGGGCGTGTCCTTGCCGTAGCGCTTCCCCAGGCTGCGGAACTCGGCCTTGCCTTTCAGACGCACGAGCTCGTGGTCCGAGCCCGCGACGTCGACGGCCTTGGCGTTCACTTCCGCGGCCAAGATATCTAACAGGTCGGCAAAGGCCGGGCCCTTCACGGCCGCCGGGACGGCCACTTGCAGCCGGGCGACCGGCTGACGCACGTTGAGCTTCCGGCTCTCCCGCGCCGCCCGCGCCAGGGACGCGAGGCGCCGGTGCGCCGCCATGGCCTCGAGCAGCTCCGGCTCGCGCCGCCCCTGATCGGCCGGGAACGGCGCCAGATGCACCGTGGTTCCCGTGAGCGCGCGGTGCAGCCAGTCGGCGATGAACGGCGCTACCGGCGCGAGCAGCCGGGCCGCCGTCACGAGCACCTCGTGCAGCGTCGCCAGGGCGGCCGGGTCGGCCGCGCGGTCGGGGGCCCAGAAGCGCGGCCGGTTGGTGCGGACGTACCAGTTGGAGAGGTCGTCCACGACGAACCCCAGGATGGCGCGCACGCCGGTCGTCACGTCGTAGTCGTTCCAGGCCGCGCGCGTCGCCGCCACCACCTCGTCCAGCCGGGCCAGCACCCAGCGATCGGTGAGGGCGCGGCCGGCCACCGGCGCTCCACCGTCGGATGGCTTCCAGTCGCCCGCATACTGCGCGAAGAAATTGTAGGTGTGGCGCACGGTGTTCAGGAACCCGCCCGCGACATCGGGCACCTGGCGCCGGTCGAACCGCTTGGGCAGCCACACCTGGCTCTGGCCCAGCAGGTAGAGGCGCACCGCGTCCGCGCCGTACTCCTCGATCACTTCCCAGGGATTCACGACGTTGCCGCGGCTCTTGGACATCTTCTGGCCCTGCGCGTCGAGCACCAGCTCGTTCACGATCACGTTCTTGTAGACGAGAGAGTCGAATGCCGTGACGCCGATCGCGAGCAGCGAATAGAACCAGCCGCGCGTCTGGTCCACCCCCTCGCAGATGAAATCGGCCGGAAAGTGCGCCTTGAAGTCGGCCTGGTGCTCGAACGGGTAGTGCCATTGCGCGTAGGGCATGGCGCCCGAGTCGAACCAGGCGTCGATCACTTCGGGCGCGCGCCGCATCGTGCCTCCGCAGGAGCGGCAGCGCCAGGTGTACTGGTCGATGGTCGGCTTGTGGGGATCGAAGTCACGCGGCAGCGCTTTGCCCCAGCGCTCCGCCAGTTCGGCGAACGAGCTGAGGACTTCGCGGTGCTCCCCTTCGGCATCGCATTGCCACACGTTGAGGGGCGTGCCCCAGTAGCGATCGCGCGACAGCGCCCAGTCGACGTTGTTCTCGAGCCACTCGCCGAACCGGCCGGTGCCCATCGCGGGCGGGTGCCAGCCGACCTGCGCGTTGACCTCGAGCATGCGGGCCTTCACCGCGGTCGTCCGCACGAACCAGGAGCTGCGCGCGTAGTAGATCAGCGCCGAGTCGCAGCGCCAGCAGAACGGATAGTTGTGCGTGTACGGCAGGGTCTCGAGCCAGCGACCGTCGCGCTTCAAGCGCTCGATGATCAGCCGGTTCGTCTCCTTATCGGTCACCAGCCTGCCGTTGATCTCGTCCCAGCGCGTGCCCTGGAACGTCCCGTCCGGTGCCACTGGGTTCACCATGGCGAGCCCATATTGCTGCGCGGCGGCGTAGTCATCCGCGCCGAAGGCGGGGGCCATGTGCACGAGTCCCGTCCCCTCCTCGGCTGAGACGAACCCTCCCGCCACGACGACCGCCCGTTGCCCATCCTGCGGCAGCGGCACCACCTCGAGCGGCGGCACGTATTTCTGGCCCACGAGCTCGCGTCCCGGATACGCGGCGACGCGTGGGGCCGCCGCCAGCGGCTTGCCGCCCACGTGGACATGCGTCGCGCGCTCGACCGCCACCACGTAGCGGACGCCGTTCACCTCGTACTCGCCGTATTCCAGGTCGGGATGCACCGCCACCGCCACGTTCGACAGCAGGGTCCACGGCGTCGTGGTCCAGATCACCAGCTGGCGCTTCGGATCGCTCGCCAACGGGAAGGTCACGAAGACGGAGTTGGTCTGGACTTCTTCGTAGCCCAGCGCCAGCTCGTGCGACGACAGCGCCGTGCCGCAGCGCGGGCAATAGGGCAGCACTTTGTGCCCCCGGTACAGCAGCGCCTTGTCGTGCAGCCGCTTCAGCAGCCACCACACGGTTTCGATGTATTCGGGCGTGTACGTGACGTAGGGATGCTCGTAATCGAGCCAGTACCCGATGCGCTCGGACAGCGACTCCCAGTCCGTCTTGTAGGTGAAGACGTTCTCGCGGCACAGCTGGTTGAACTTCTCGACGCCGTACGCTTCGATCTGCTTCTTGCCCGAGATGCCGAGCGTCTTCTCGACCTCGATCTCCACGGGCAGGCCGTGCGTGTCCCAGCCCGCGATGCGGGTCACGCCCTGCCCGAGCATCGTGTGGTAGCGGCAGATCAGGTCCTTGATGGTGCGGGCGAACACGTGATGGATGCCCGGCCGCCCATTGGCCGTGGGCGGTCCCTCGTAAAACACGAACGGCGGGCCGTACCGGGCGGCTTCCTGCGTCTTCTGAAACAGGCGCTCGTGCTTCCAGGCCGCGAGCAGCTGTTTCTCCAGCGCGTCCGGCGAGAGCTTGGGATCGAACAGCCGGTAGACCATCAGTTGAGGCGCTCCAGCACGCCACGCACCAGCGCCGCGAGCCGGGGCTCGGCGCCGCGCGCCACCGCGATGATCTGCTCCACCGACGTGGGGGTCAGCGCGTCGGGCAGGCACTGGTCGGTGATGATCGACACCCCGAGCACGCGGACGCCCAGGTGCACCGCCGCGATCACTTCTGGCACCGTGCTCATGCCCACCACGTCGGCGCCGAGCGCGCGCAGCATGCGGTATTCGGCGCGCGTCTCGAGGCTCGGGCCCGTGACGGCCACGTAGACGCCCTCGCGCAGCGTGAGGCCCCGCTCCAGCGCGACGGCCCGCGCCAGGGCGCGCAGGCCGGCGTCGTAGGGCTCGGACATGTCGGGAAACCGCGGGCCGAGCCGCTCGTCGTTGGGGCCGACGAGCGGGTTGTCGCCCAGCAGATTGATGTGATCGGCGATGAGCATCAAGTCGCCCGGGCTCCACAGGGGATGCATCCCGCCGCACGCGTTCGACACGATCAGCGTCCCCGCGCCGAGCTGCCGCAGCACGCGCACCGGAAAGGCGATCTGCGCGAGCGAGTAGCCCTCATAGCGGTGGAACCGCCCCTGCATCGCCATGACGCGCCGCCCGCCCAGCGTCCCCACCAGCAGCGCGCCGGCGTGGCTCTCCACCGTCGACAACGGAAACCCGGGGATCTCGCCGTAGGGGATGCGGGTCTCCACGCTCACCTCGCCGGCGAGCCCCCCGAGCCCAGTGCCGAGGATGATCGCGACCTCCGGGACGAGCCGGGTCCGCGCCTGCACCGCGCGAACCGCCTCCGCGATCATCCGTCCCGTTGACCGTCCAGCGCGCGGAGCTCGGCGAGCTGACGCTCGAGCAGCGCGCGAAATCCGGCCACGTACGCCTGGAACTGACGCTGCACATCCGCGCTCTGCCGCTCGACTTCGCCCTGCGAGGCACGCGCGCCGTCGAGGATGCGCTGCGCCTCGGCCTGCGCTTCGCGCACGATCACCTGGGCCTCGCGCGCCGCGCCCGCCCGGGTCTCCTCGCGCAGCTGTTGCGCGGCCACCAGCGCCTCGTTCATGGCGCGCTCGCGTTCCCGGTATACCCGCAGCTGCTCCCCCAGCGCCGCCAAGCGTTCGTCCAGTACCGCCTTCTCGCGCAGGATCCGCTCCAGCTCGTCCGCCACGCGGGCGCGAAAGTCCTCGACGCCGAGCGGCTCGTACCCCCGCAGGCGGCGCCGGAACTCCTGCTTCCGGACGTCGAGCGGGGTGAGATGGAAGGCGGGCTCGCTCACGGGGTCGGCTCCCTCGGACCGAACAGGACTGTACCCAAGCGGATCACCGTTGCCCCCTCCTCGACCGCCGGACCGTAGTCGGCGGACATCCCCATCGAGAGCGTCGGCAGCCATAGGCCCTCCTCCTGCAAGGCGTCCCGCAGCTCGCGCAGCCCACGGAACGTGCGCCGCTGCACGTCCTCGGCATCGCTGAACGGTGCGATGGTCATCAGTCCCTCGAGTGCCAGGTGCGGCAGCCCGGCCACCCGGCGCGCCACGGCCGGCGCATCCGCCGGCGCGCACCCGCTCTTCTGCGCCTCCCCCGCCACGTTCACCTGCAACAGCACCCGCTGCCGCCCCCCGGCCGCTCCCGTGCGCCGGTCCAGCTCCTCGGCCAGCGCCACCGAGTCCAGCGAATGCACCAGCGCGAAGCGCCCGGCCACGTGCTTCGCCTTGTTGCGCTGCAGGTGTCCGATCAGGTGCCAGGTCGCCCGCCGCCCCGCCGGCGTATCGATCTTGTCCAGCGCTTCCTGCACCCGATTCTCGCCCAGATCCGTGAGGCCCGCGTCGAGCGCTGCCGCCACCGCATCCAGTCCGAAGCCCTTCGTCACCGCCACGATCGTCACCGCGTGCGTCCGACCGGCGATTGCCTGCCGCCGAGCGATCTCGGCCCGTACGTGGGCCAGATGCTCGGGGAGGGCCCCAAAATTCATAACCGCGGAAATTAGCCCGGTGCGCTTATTGAAACAATCGGGGGGTCAGCCGGCGGCGGCGGTAACTCGTTCGCCGCCTTCGAGGTGCGCGATGGCCCCGGAGAGGAGATCGCGTACCTGCTGCGGCGTGAGGTGGCGGTGTAGCAACCCGTGACTGGCCACCGAGATGGTCGAGGTCTCTTCGGAGACCACGAACACGGTGGCGTCGGTCTCCTCGGACAGTCCCAGCGCGGCGCGGTGGCGGGTGCCGAGCGACTTGTCCGCGACCTTGAATTGGGTGAGAGGAAGCACGCAGCCGGCGCCGATGATGCGGTCGCCCCGCACCAGCACGGCGCCGTCGTGCAACGGCGAGTACGGCGTGAAGATGGTGGTGAGCAGGTCGGCCGACACCTTGGCCTCCATCGGGACGCCGGACGAGATGAACTCCTCGAGCCCGATGTCGCCCTCGACGGCGACGATGGCCCCGGTGCCGGCACGCGACAGCCGGTCCATCGCCTCGGCGATCTCCTCGGCCACAGACTGGCGCTCGCTCTGCGAGAAGCGGCGCATGAACCGCGACTGACCGAGCCGGGCCAGGGCGTTCCGCAGCTCGGGCTGGAACACCACCACGGCCGCGAACGCGCCGAACGTGAAGACGTAGGAGAGCAGCGCGCTGATCATCGTGAACTTGGCGAGCAGCGACGCGAAGTAGGCGATCGACAGGATCATGACGCCCACCACGATCTGCATCGCCCGCGTCCCGACCAGGAACAGCAGGAAGCGGTAGATGACGAACGCGACGAGCAGGATCTCGACCACGTCCGGCCAGAACCGCGGGATCAGGAACCGGTAGGCTTCGAAGTTCACGGTGCGCTCGTGCCGTTCCCCGTCGTCGCGCCCGCCACCCGCAGCGCCTCGCAGGCGAGCGCGGCGTCGTGGACCCGGAACAGGCGTGCCCCGCGCTCCCACGCGAGCGCGCACGCCACCGCCGTGGCGCGGTCGCGATCTTCGACCGGCCGTCCCGTGGCGGCCCCGAGAAAGCGTTTGCGCGACGGCCCCACCGCTACAGGATAGCCCAAGCCGACCACGGTTGCCAGCTCATCGAGCAGCCGAAAGTTCTGCTCCGCTCCCTTCGCGAACCCGAACCCCGGGTCCACCACGATGCGCTCGCGCGGCACGCCGGCCCGTTCGGCCCGCGCGGTCGCGGCGCCCAGCTCGGCTGCGACTTCGGCCGCGACGTGGCGGTACACGGCCAGCCCGTCCATGGTGTCGGGCGTCCCGCGCATGTGCATGACGATCACGCCGGCCCCGCCCTCGGCCACCACGCGCACCAGGTCGGGATCGAACGCCAGGCCCGACACGTCGTTGATCACCCCGGCGCCGGCCGCGAGCGCCGCGCGGGCGACGGCGGCCTTGCGCGTGTCCACCGACACCGGCCCCAACCCGCGACGCACCAGCTGCTCGATCACGGGCGCCACGCGGGCGATCTCCTCGGCCGGCGCCACGGGCGTCGCACCGGGCCGGGTCGACTCGCCGCCCACGTCCAGCAGCTCACACCCCTCGGCCACCAGCCGCTCGGCCTGCGCCACCGCGCGCTCTACCGTGGAGAAGCGGCCGCCGTCCGAAAACGAGTCGGGCGTCACGTTCACGATCCCGATCAAGACCGGATGGTCGAGGGCGAGCGCGCGCCCCGCGATCTCCCAGCGGCGCGGCGGGTCGGCGTAGCTCGCGAGGAACCGGCCCAGCTCGGGCGCCACGTTCTCGAGTCCCGCCGGCAACCGGTCGGGGCGCGCCAGCGGGGCCAGCCGGCTCGCCGCCGCGCTCACGAGCGCCCAGCCCTCGCCCGTGAGCACGTCGGCGCCGGCCTTGGCACCCCAGCGCACCAGGGCTTCGCGCTCGGGCTCGGCGACATCCTCGAGTAGGACCACGAGGGATTGCACGCCCACGGCCGCGAACCACGCGGGCTGGGCGTCCCAGCCCCGCGCCGCGAGCGCCGCGCGTACGGCTTCGGGGGTGTGCGCGGCGAGCGCGGTGAGCTTCACCGCCTGGAGCCTCGGGCTACGACGCCCGCAGCGCGTTGACGATGTTCAGTCGCGCGGCCCGCACCGCCGGGAGGAAGCCGCCGACCACGCCCATCACCACGGCGAACACCAGGGCACTCCTGACGACGCCGGGCGACAGCGCGAACCCAAAGCCGATCTCCGAGAAACTCTGGAAGTTGATGACCGAGATCCGGGCGAACGACAGCAGGGCCGCGAGCGCGACGCCGAGCGCGCCACCCACGAGCGCGAGCACCACGGATTCGAGCAGGAACGCTCCCAGGACGCTCCGCCGCCCGAATCCCAGGGCCCGCAAGGTGCCCACTTCGACCGTGCGGTTCGCGACTGCGGCGTACATGGTGATCATCGCGCCGATCATCGCGCCGAAGCTGAAGATGGTGGTCACCACCAGCCCGAGAATCCGGATGAACGTCGCGAGTGTCTGGGACTGCTCCTTGTAATACTCCCGCTCGTGCTTGAGCTCCACGTACTGCATGCGGGGGTCCGCCTGGAGGCGGGCCTTGAGCTGATCGAAGTGGCCGGCGTCGGCGAGGCGGAAGGTCAGGGACGAATAGACCGGGCGACCGAACGCCTGCATGAACTGGTCGGCGTCGCCCCAGATCTCCGAGTCGAAGGCCGTGCCGCCCGCGTCCGAGATTCCCACCACGCTCCAGCGGTCGCCGCCGAACGCGAGCTCCGCCCCGAGGGTCACCCCTTTGAACTGGTTGGCGATGCTCTTGCCCACGACCACCTCGTGCGTACCGAACTGGAAGGGCCGTCCCTGGACGATGTGGACGCCGCGCCGGAGCTCCAGGGCACGGGACGATACGCCCCGAATCGACACGTTCCCGAGCGCGTTGCTCTTCTTCTTGTAGAGGTCGATGACGAGTACCACTTCGCGCGACAGGAGGGGACGCCCCTCGGCCCCCCGCGCTACGCCGGCGTCGGCTTCGAGCACATCCGCGGTCGCGCGGTCGACCTGACTGGAGAGCTCCGACGTGGCCGAGCGCCGGAGCACGATCGCGTTGTCGGGCGAGCCCGACTCGACCAGGGTCGCTTCCAGGCCGCGCGCGAGCATGAGCACGCCGGCGAACACGAATACGACGAGTGCCACGCCGCCGATGGTGAGCCCCGTGGTGAGACGGCGGGCCCAGAGGCTGCGCCAGATATAGGAGAAGGGGATCCGCATCATGGGTCGCCTACCCCACCGTCCGCAGGCCGATCACGATCGGCGTGCGCACCACGCGGTTCGCCGGGATGGCCGCCGCCGCGAGGCCCGCGAGCAGAGCGGCCCCGAGCCCGAGCGCGATGGTGAGGGGGGCGACGTTGATCACCGGGAAGAACGTCGGGAGCGCCGTCGAGAAACCCTTCACGATGGGAAAGGTCAACAGCAGCCCTACCACGCCTCCGGAAAGGGAAATCACCAGTGCCTCGCCCAGCACCAGCGCCACGAGCTGGCGCCCGGAGAAACCGAGCGTCTTGA
>Ga0209474_10000279_pt1 | contig 59732 bp, 48 predicted proteins | sample GraSoiAngelo_145_FD_185902 | JGI IMG/M metagenome (GOLD analysis project Ga0209474, IMG submission 185902) | Grasslands soil microbial communities from the Angelo Coastal Reserve, California, USA - 14_1009_05_20cm (SPAdes) (version 2) | ecosystem: Environmental > Terrestrial > Soil > Grasslands...
CTCAACTCGGCAGATACGATGAGGCGGAAGCGCATCTGCGAACGACGTTGCAAATTGTGCCGAACGAGCCGCTGGCTCGCGAAATCCTCGATAAAATAGAGGCAAAGCGGCGTTAACCGTTACAACGAAGGCTTGGCCGTTTGATCGACATCTTATCTCGGCAGCCGGATAAATTCGCGACAATGATTTGCCGCGGGCATCTTTTGCGCTGTCTTCATTAGACCAGCGATTGATCACGGTGTCGCTCTGCTTTCGGTTTACCGAATTAGGTTCGACGTTAAAATTTGTTTCGCCGTGATCGGTCTCGGCTCCGCCGTAACCAGTCATGCTCCTCATATTTGAGGGTGCTTTATGACCGCTGCCGGCGTGACCGTGCTACTCGTCCTCCTGCGAAAAGATGGCGCGTTGCTCGCCGATGCGGTGACGGCATGGCCAGATTCTCAAGCCCGCTAATTTCAAACCACTTTTGATTCGAAAATATCTTCGGAGGCGAGCGATGTCTGTATACGGCAAGGATGATGCGGTGATGGGTAAAGGGAAAGATCGAGATGTGAACAGCGCGTTTGGTTGTCGACCTTGTTTGCAGCGGCGGCAAAATCCACATGCCGCGCCAGCGCGCTCGCGATTGCGCGAGTAAGATTTTGCTTTCCTTAACGATAAGAGCGTGAGTCTCGAGGAGTTGCCTTGTCGGGGGACGGGCTTTCTTGATCGGGAGAGTTTCCGGATTTCTTGCGCGGCAGAATTTTTTGACGGGACAAATTTCACATTTGGGCTGGCGCGGAAGACATACGAGCGCGCCAAGATCTGTCAGTGCAGAATTGTAAATCCCGGCGGACCTTTTTGGAACAAGCATGGCCGCACGCTTCCAGAGCGCTTCCTGGCCAGCGGTGCAATCGACGGGCTTCTGGAAATTGAACAAGCGGGTTAAGACCCGCGCCGTGTTGGCTTCAACAATCGGGACGGATTGGTCGAATGCGAACGTCGCGAGGGCGTTCGCGGTGTACCGTCCAATGCCTGGCAACTCGCGCATTCGGGCGATTTCGTGTGGAAAATGGCCGCCATATCGATTCACGACGATTCCGGCGGTGGCGAGAAGATTTCGGGGCCGCGCGTAGTAGCCAAGTCCCTGCCAGGCCTGTAAGACGCTGGCTTCGGAAGCGTGCGCGAGTGTTGCGAAGTCAGGGAACCGCCGGAGCCACTTACTATAATAAGAGAGCACAGCGGCGACCTGGGTTTGCTGGAGCATGTATTCGGAGACGAGGATAGCATAGGGATTCCGAGTTTTCCGCCAGGGTAGGTTGCGCGCGTTCTCGCGATACCAATTCAGCAGCGAGCGACGAAAGCGATTTTTCGGAAAAGCCACAGATGAACACGGATTAACACAGATGTGTGATGATGTCTCGCCGGCTGCTTCTGAGGGAATGCAATCCGTGTTTCATCTGTGTTAAGCTCTCGTGCAGTGAACACCTACACGCACGTTCTGACGACAGACCAAACGTCGAAGCTTCGAACGCTGCTTGCTGAATCGGGATTCCAGTTCAGTGCCAAGCAGTACACGCTTTTTTTTGCGCAGAAAAACAGTCTCAGTGTGGCGGTTTATGAAAAAGGGCCAAAGGTCCTGGTGCAAGGTAAGGGCGCCGAAGAGTTCGTGCAGTTTGAGCTTGAGCCAAAAATCCTTGGCGAGGCGAAGCTGGGTTATGAAGAAGTGCACTCGCCGGAAATGTTCGAGCCACACTTCGGCGTAGACGAAAGCGGGAAGGGCGATTTCTTCGGACCGCTCGTGGTTGCCGGAGTGTATGTCGATCGTGGCATCGCGCGCAAACTTATCGATGCCGGTGTGCAGGACAGCAAACGAATCGGTTCCGATGCAAGGATTCGGGCGTTCGCTGAAACGATACGGAAGAGTACCGCCGGTCTAGTCGAGACAGTGCTGATCGGCCCGGAAAGGTACAACGAGCTCTACCAGAAGTTTGGCAATTTGAACAAGCTGCTCGGCTGGGGGCACGCGCGTGTGATCGAAAATTTGCTGGCGAAAAAGTCCGATTGCCCGCGGGCGTTGTCGGATCAATTTGCGGATGCGCGCGTGATCGAGCAATCGCTGTTGCGGCACGGCCGAAAAATCGACATCGAACAGCGGACGAAAGCGGAGTCAGATATCGCGGTGGCGGCGGCGTCGATCCTGGCGCGCGAAGCGTTTATCAACTGGCTGGAGCGCAGAGGGAAAGAGCTCGGTTTGCGTTTAGAGCGCGGAGTGTCTGCCAATGTGAAAGAGGCAGCCAAAAAGCTCGTGGAAATGAATGGACCACAGGTCTTGCGAGGATTGGCGAAAGTGCATTTCCGAACCGCGCACGAGATTGCGCCCGACGATTATGCGGCCCCGTCTTTGCGTGGGAATTGGCGAAAATAAGCAAGAGCCGAACGGAGGCTGCTCAAGTGATTTGATCTGCTTTCCGGGAATGGCGGATCGCCTTGCACCTTTCCCAGCCGCCAAAACGTGCCATTGCGCTTGCTCCTGTTGTCGAGGAGGTTAATCGGTAAGAAAAATCTTTTTTTGTGCTTAATTTAGCCACCGGCACGCCAGCGTGAAGCGATTACTAAATAGATATGGCAAAGCTAACCAAACGCGACATCGTTGTCGCCATCAGCAACCAAACCGGCATGGTCCAACATGAGGTTTTCGATGTCGTTCAGCGGACACTCGACAAAATCACCGACAGTTTGGCCAACAACATAGCCGTTGAACTGCGCAACTTCGGAGTTTTTCAGCCGCGGCTGACAAAACCGCGGGTCGGGCGGAACCCGAACCAGCCAGGAAGCAGTTTTGTAATTCCGTCCCGTGCGACTGTGAAATTCAAAGCTGGCAAGATCATGCGTCAGCGAGTCGAGCGGCTTTCGCGGGAACTAAAAGAAGCATCCGAGCGGACCGACCGGCAGAAAAACACCGCGACGCGGGGCCACAACGGCGGATAACGCGGGGTCCTAATCGGCGAAGCTCACGATCGCGTGGCCGGCTCGAGCTCGAGCAGATTTTGGATCGCCGCTTCCAGCCGCTCAAAATTGATCGGCTTGGTGAGATGCTCAGAGAAGCCCGCCGCTCGGGCTTTGCTTACGTCGTGTTCCGTTCCAAAGCCGCTGAGTGCAATTCCGGGCAAGCCTTTGCTGTCTCGCAATTCGCGCATTAGATCATAGCCGCTGCGATCCGGTAGTCCGATGTCACTGATGAGCAGGTCGAAATCCTGTTCGTGGGTCCTTTCCACAGCCTGCTCAGCGGAATGAGCCACTGTAATCTCGTAGCCGCGACGCTCGAGCATCATCTTCATCCCAGTGCAAGTATCCCGATGGTCATCCACCACGAGAACGCGCCGAAGCGTGGGCATTCTCGGCTCACCTTCCCTGGTGGCAGACGGACCCTCTTCAGCTCCGTCGCGCGCCGCGGAGGGTGCGGGCACCGTCTTCAAGTTTAGCGAAAAAGTCGAGCCGCGATCCTTTCCCGGGCTCTCGACCCGAATTTTTCCGCCATGCGCATCAACCATCGCTTTCGAGATGGCAAGACCCAGACCAAGACCGCCAAAACGGCGGGTGATGGCGATTTGGCCCTGTTCGAAGGCGTTGAAAATTTTGTCGATCTTTTCCGGCTCGATCCCAATGCCGGTATCGCTGATTCGGATTTCAACCTCTTCCGATGTTGGGTTAACAGTTTCAATAATAATACCGCCTTTTTCCGGGGTGAATTTCACGCTGTTCTTGATGAGATTCCAAAACACCTGCTGCAAACGCGCTGGATCTCCTTCGACATGGGCTTGAGCGGCGCGGAGCCGAAATTCCACTTGAAGATCCTTGGCGGCGATGTCGTCGCGGCAAATTTCGTGCGCGCGCTGCAGGATTTCATGGACGCAAATAATTTCAAAGCTTAACTGCAGCTTGCCTTTTGCGATCCGCGTTACATCGAGTAAGTCGTCGATCAATCGTGCTTCCAGCTCAACATTGCGTCGGATGACCTCGAGCGCTTCCCGTACCGGACGGGAATCTGGAATGTTCGCCTCCAATTCGCCCACCATGGCGATTACAGGCGAGAGGGGATTGCGCAGCTCATGGGAGAGCAGCGCGAGGAACTGGTCTTTTGCTGCATTTGCGCCGATCAGTTCCTGGCGCAGCGTAACGTCGCGCGTCTTGTCTTCGAGGAGAAAAAGTACGCCCTGAACGGTCTGGTGCGGACCTTGCAGCCGGAGCAGGTTGATATTTACAAAGTGCGTCATGCCCGCTTTGTCTTTTAACGGCTCTTCGATCAGTTGAAATGGCGTGCCAAAAGAAAGCACTTTCTCGATCGCTCCCGCGGGGGCGATCTTCACATCGTCATAAGTTGCTTCCGTGACGTCGCGACCGGGCGGCAAATTTCCAAAACGCTGCACCATTTGCGCGAAAGCATCGTTCGCCTGGAGAAAACGGCGAGAAGCCGGATCGATAAAAGCGATGCCGCTGGGCATGTTCGCCAGGATTTTTTCATTAAAGATGACTTCACGCTCGATGCGCCGCGTGGCTTCGGTTTGGCGTTGATAAAACGTGCTCCCGAGCCACGCGAAAATCGCCGTGAGCACGATTAGCCAAGCCGCGAGGACAGTCATTCGTCCCAGCAGGTCACGGACTGGTTTGTAAGCGATTGCCTTTGGCTGCTCAGCCACAGCCACCCAGCCGGTCGACTCGATTGGACTGAAAGAATAAAGATTGCCCCGCCGCTCGAAATGCCCGCTCTTGCTGCTCTCGCGGATCTCCTTCATCAAGATTTCGCCCTCGGACGAAACGGTGCCGGGGTTCGGCTGAAAATCCTTTGCGAAAAGTGCAGTGCCATTTTGATCGAACACTTGGCAGAGGGACTGATCGGCGAACTCAATCGTGGCTAAACGTCGCCCAATCCTTTCCACCAACACGGAGATTCCGAGATAGCCGACGATTTTGCGATCCGGGGCCCGCACCGCGCCGACGATATTGGTAGCCATGCGCTGATCTGGCAAGCGTCGATGAACCGCCGAGACGAAAGCTCCGTTTAATGCCTGCGCTTGCTCCCGCCATTGCTCGGAACCAAAATCTTTGCCGATCAAATCCGGATCGTTCGGGATCGATGCGATAAGACGGCCGTCGGGCGCTGTCATGAACATTCCGTCGATAAGGGGATGGGCGTAAAATGCTGAGCTGAGCCATTGTTCAGCGGCAGCCTGTGGGTTCGGCGCGCTCAGGATTTTCGCGAACTCTGGCAGCGTCTGATAGTACTCAATGACACTGCTGGTTCGGCTGAGGTCATGGTTGACAAGGTGGCCCACTAATTGAATAAATGTTTGTCGGTCGCGCAGGATTCGCGATTCAAGAGTCTTTGTTAGGATCGTGTAGGAAACGACCAGTGTTAAGATCGACGGGATCCAGCCAGCCAGAAGGATCGGAAAGATGATCTTCAAGCGTTCGAAACGGCCGCGTCTCTTTTTCTCAAATCTATCTCGCAATTGCATTCCGGTGGTCTGCGAAAAATCGGCTCATCACCAATTAACCTGGTTGCCGCCTCAGGCAAGGCGAATGTCCACAGCCGTTTTGTTTAGTCCATTTAACGAATTGCGATATTTAATTCGCGGGCCTGGGCGTGAATCGCTTTCACATCCATCAGTCCTAATCCATTCATGGTTCCTTTGTTTAAAAAAATGCGAATGCTGTCTACGCCCGCGGAATTTTTCAAAAAGCGGAGTGTGCGCCATCGCTGGCTGCAAGGTCTTCAATTCGCCCGGTGAAGTAATCGACCAAATCCTGTTGTGCTAGGATCTTCGCCCGTTGCGGTGAAAAATCCAACTCGATTGCTCCCGCGCTGATCTCCAGTCCTCGCAACCAACCACCCGGGCCGATCAAATGCGCCATTTTTTGATCCCGCAGCCAGCGTCTGTTCAAGAACCGCCTGCGTCGCGATCAGTTCTTTGCCTACCGCCAGCTAATCGTCACGGCGGCCTAATTCAGTGAGACTGACGCTATGGCGCAAAACACGCCCGAGATTATCGACCGCATTTCTCCTCTCTACTTCGACAACCAGAAATCCATCGGCGAGCTGCTGGAAAATGCAGGCGATCGACGGCGCGGTATAAGGATTCACGCCCAATTCCTCGCGCTCGTACTCCTGTTCGGTGAGCGGTTCCTCCTGCGCCATCACGGGTCTTACAAGGCCGGTCGCACTCGCAATTACGAAGATCGACAATGAACAGAACATTCTCGCTCTCTGCACTATGCCCGGATGCTTTTTTCGCGCTACGATCGCCATTTTAAGAGGCAAACGTACGATTTTTTTTGATTTGACGCACATGCTGGAAACGGCATCATGTCGCCCTTGCTGCCTTAACCACTGGCAGCTGCGCAAACTCCCATGCAAGGAAGCCTCGGACACATTATTTGGACGGTCTGCTATTTGAGTGTGCTCATCGGTCTTTCGGCTTACGGTATCCATCGCTACTTCATCATTTATCTGTTTCTCAAAAACAGGAAGCGAGAACCGGTCCCGGACCGACAGTTTGAGCAACTGCCGAAAGTGACCGTGCAATTGCCGATCTTCAACGAAATTTACGTGGTCGAGCGCTTGCTTCGCTCGGTCAGCGAGTTGGACTATCCGAGAGAGCTTCTCGAGATCCAGGTGCTCGATGATTCGACTGATGATACGCGCGAGCTTGTCTCGTCGTGCGCGGACGAATTACGCGGGCGCGGTTTCAATGTTCAACGCATTCATCGTGTTGATCGCACGGGTTTCAAGGCGGGTGCGCTGGCCGTGGGACTTGAAGCCGCGGAAGGCGAATTCGTTTGTATCCTTGATGCCGACTTTGTTCCAGAACCGGATTTACTGAAACGCACGATCCATTTCTTCACCGATCCGGAAATAGGAATGATCCAGACCAGGTGGGGACATTTAAATCGCGGTTATTCATTGCTTACGCGCATGCAGGCAATCTTTCTCGATGGGCATCTTTTGCTCGAGCAGACCGCTCGCAGCCGGAGTGGCCGCTTTTTTAACTTCAACGGAACCGCCGGTCTTTGGCGGCGCACATGTATTGAACAAGGCGGAGGGTGGCAGCATGATACCCTCTGTGAAGATCTCGACCTCAGCTATCGCGCCCAGCTTGGGGGCTGGAGATTTATTTTTTTGTCCGATGTTGTGACTCCTGCTGAGCTGCCAGTGGACATGAATGGATTTAAGTCTCAGCAACATCGCTGGACAAAGGGATCGATCCAAACCTGTAAAAAATTGTTGCCCACGATTTGGCGCAGCCGACTGCCATTTGCCATCAAACTTGAAGCCACATGTCACTTGATGTCGAACTTCGCGTACTTGCTGCTTGCTTTTTTATGCATTCTCCTGCATCCCTCTATCGGGGCTCCCCACGGCGGCTGGATTCGGACGCTTCTAATCGATGTCCCGATATTTATCGCGGCATCAGGATCGGTGGCGGTATTTTATTTTTGCGCCCAACGCGAGTTACATCCACGCACGTGGATGAAGGAGATTCTATTTTTGCCATGTTTGCTCGCCCTCGGCGTTGGTCTTTCGCTCAACAACGCGCGCGCCGTGCTCGAAGCCCTCTTCAATCACAAATCCGATTTCACGCGCACGCCTAAGTACGGCATCGAACGCAAGTCACAACCCTGGCGAACCTGCAAATACAGACCGCTCAAATCGGCGCTCCCGCTCGCCGAATTGGCTTTCGCGATTTATTTTACCTACTTCCTGTGGTTCGCAATTGTTCACGAACAGTTCATCTCGATACCGTTCCTGCTCATGTTCCAGAGTGGTTTCCTTTATGTTTGTCTATCTTCGCTGGCCACTCGCTGGCCAAAGATCAGTTTTGGCAGCTCACGGGCGGGCACCGCAATTCCCGCGTGACAAAATCCAAATTGTCGAGTAAAAAGGTGCGCATGCGTCGGAGCTTGGTTGTAATTCTCAGCTTAATTTCAGTTGCCCCCGGCCTTTTTGCCGCACAAGTCGTCGACCCTTCAACACGCCTCGTAATCAGCGTACGCGATCAGAAGTTGATGCTTCTACAAAATGGCGGCAAGATCGCAACTTATCCTATTTCCACCTCGATGTTCGGGCTGGGCGATTATTGGGGACGAATGACGACTCCTCTCGGTTACCTCGCCGTCGCGCAAAAAATCGGGGACCACGCACCGATCGGTGCCGTGTTTCATAATCGCCGGTTTACGGGGGAAATTCTCGCGCCAAATGCTCCCGGCCGCGATCCCGTGATTACGCGCATCATTTGGCTGCGCGGCCTTGAAGCCCAAAACGCGCATGCCTTTAGTCGCTGCATTTACATCCATGGTACGCCGCAGGAGAACACGATCGGTCGTCCCGCCAGCTACGGTTGCATCCGCATGAAATCGAGCGACATCGCTGCTCTATATAATCAGCTTACGCTCGGATCGATTGTACAGATTGTTCCCGATCGTTTGCCCAAAGTGCCAAAGGCCACGCCGCTACCATCGAGTAATACGCTAGTCGCAGAAGTTGAAAAAACGAATAGCCAGAATCAGCTTGGCTCCAGCTCGACTTCAACTTCACTCACGATCGAGCAAATGCGAGTGGGGGGTGCGCTCGCTGCAGAACGACAAAAAAGCCAAGCTCGCGGCGAACAAACGAACACAACGCGCGAGTCTATCGCGCATCCGACAGATAAAGCGCCACCGGTGCTGAATAAGGGCGCGGTAACCGCCCAAAACAGTCCGCGCGCGTAAGAATAATCCGTAGGCACCATTTGGGCGGCATGCCTTGACAATCGCAATTGCGACCGAGAGCGTCCACGTCCACAATTTCCTGTAATCGATGGCCAACACGAGATCAGCCGCCAAGCGCACCCGCCAGACATTAAAGCGCTCACTCCGCAATCGCGGTGTGGTCACACGTCTGCGCACAATGCAAAAGCACGTGCGTTCGTCGGAAATGCCAAACTTGGATGGAATTCGCGCGGTCATCTCGGCGATCGATAAAGCTGCAAAACGCGGGATTGTTCATCGCAATGCTGCTAAGCGCCGCAAAGCGCGACTCAACAAAGCGCTCGCCGCCGCATCCACGAAGTAGTTCTAGAGTCGATTCTTGAACCCGCGGCGCGGTCCATCCGGGCTCCCGGAGCAAATCGCCTTTGCATCTGTCGCGAGACGGCTAGATTCTTCCGAATGATTCCGGCTCTTCTTCTCGTATTTTCGGCGGTCGCTTATCGCGTGACGTCAGGACTTTTGATTCATTCCGGGGCAAGCTGGCTTTCCAATTTCGCGCCGCTTGCGGCCATCGCCCTCTGTAGCGCAGCGTACTTTCCAAAAAAATACAAATTCGCGGTGCCGTTTGTTACCCTTTTTATTTCCGACGCGGTGCTTAATTTTCGCTACGGCGCGCCGTTGCTCGATCCGCAAATTCTCTGTCGGTATTTGGCATTGGCCTTGGTCGGATGGATTGGGCTTCTCTTGCAGTATCGCCCTTCCTTGAAGACGCTTTTGCCGGCTTCAGTCGTTGGATCTACAATTTTTTACGCGATCACGAACGCATTCTCGTGGCTAAGCGATCCAGGCTACGCGAAAAATTTGGGAGGACTAACTCAGGCCCTCACTGTGGGGTTGCCTCAGTACAGCGCGACACCGAGCTGGATGTTTTTCCGCAACTCACTCCTGAGCGATCTTGTTTTCACGCTGCTTTTTATTATTTGCATGAAGCTGGGCCGAAGCACTGAACGGTCGCGTGCCCGCGCCGCGGTTCCGCGCACGGCGTGACCGCCATGCAGTCGGTAGAGCAGCGCGACGAAGTCGAGATGCTCTCGCTGATGCTATTGATCCGGCGTTTTGAGGAACGCGCCAGCCAGCAGTATCAAGCGCAGAAGATCGGCGGATTTTGTCATCTTTACATCGGTCAGGAGGCCGTTGTCGCCGGCGCAATCGCGGCCGTGCGCGACGATGATTATGTCATCACCGCTTATCGCGATCACGCGCACGCTCTTGCTCGTGGCACGAGCGCCGATGCCTGCATGGCGGAGCTTTTTGGAAAAGAAACCGGTTGTTCGCGAGGATTGGGCGGTTCGATGCATTTCTTTAACCGGCAAAATCACATGTACGGCGGGCACGCGATTGTCGGCGCCCACGTCCCATTAGCCGTTGGACTGGCCTTTGCGATTAAGTACCGCGGTGAAGACCGCGTAACGCTCTGTTTCTTCGGGGACGGTGCCATCAATCAAGGCTCTTTCCACGAAGCTTTGAATCTGGCTGCGCTTTTCAAGTTGCCGATCGTTTTCATTTGCGAAAACAACCTCTTCGCCATGGGTACCTCGGTGAAAAGATCGACATCGCTCAAGCAGATTGTCGATCGGGCGGAGGGCTACGACATCCCCGGTGAGATTGTCGATGGAATGAACTTTCGCGAAGTTCGCGATAAGATCGACGAGATTGTGAATTCCATCCGAAAGGAGGCGCATCCGGCGTTCGTCGAAATTCGCACTTATCGTTATCGTGGCCACTCGATGTCCGATCCGGCAAGTTACCGGACTAAGCAAGAGCTGGAGAAATATCGACTCGACGATCCAATCACGCGTTTGCGGGCGCAGCTCACGCGGGAAGGGAAGCTAACGAACGAACAATTCGATCAGATCGACAAGCACGCCAAGGAGACAGTGCTGGCCTCCGTAAAGTTTGCCGAGAAAAGCGCGCAACTGCCGCTCGATAAGCTTTACGATTATACTTACGCCAACGGCGCAAAACCGTGAGGGAGATTACCTATCGTCAGGCGCTCAACGAAGCGCTCGCGGAGGAGCTGGAGCGCGACCCGAATGTTTTCCTCATGGGCGAAGAGGTTGCGGAATACAATGGCGCTTACAAAGTGAGCCAGGGCTTGCTTGAGCGCTTCGGGCCAAGACGCATTATCGACACGCCGATTAGCGAGAACGGATTCGCGGGCCTGGGCGTTGGGGCCGCGATGGTCGGGTTGCGGCCGATTATTGAGTTCATGACGTTTAGCTTTTCGCTGGTCGCGTTCGACCAGGTCGTGAACAACGCGCCAAACATGTTCACGATGTCGGGTGGGCAATTCAACATCCCGATCACCTTTCGCGGGCCGAACGGGCCCGCGCATCAACTTGGTGCGACCCATTCGCATGCCACCGAACCGTTGTATGCCAACGCGCCTGGATTGAAAATTTGCACGCCCGCCACTCCACGTGACGCGAAAGGCTTGTTGAAAACAGCTGTGCGCGACAACAATCCGGTGCTCGTGTTGGAAGCGGAACTTCTTTATAGCTCGAAAGGGATGGTCGAGCCGCCGGATGAAGAACTTCTCATTCCGCTTGGCCAAGCGGAGGTGAAACGCGAAGGCAGCGATGTCTCGATTATCTGTTACGCGCAGACTGTTCGGCTCGCGCTCGCGACGGCAGCACAGTTGGAAGAAGAGGACATTTCCGCGGAGATTGTCGATCTTCGCTCGATCAAACCGCTGGACGAAAAAGCGATTTTCGATTCAGTCGCGAAAACGCATCGCGTCGTGATTGTCGAACAGGACCGCCCGTTCTGCGGAGTTGGTGCTGAAGTGTGTTACCGAATTCAAAGAAATATTTTTGATGAGCTCGATGCGCCGATCCTACGCGTATCACAAGAAGATGTACCGATGCCTTACAACGAGCGTCTCGAAAAAGCCGTCCTCCCGAATGTGGATAGATTGATCGCGGCGGTGAAGAAGGTTTGCTATGCATGAAACAGGTTTCCGGTTTTAGCTTTCAAGCTTCGGGAGTTGCGGTCACGCGTCACACGGTACTCGTCACTTTTTCCTATGCCTGAGATTCAAATGCCCAAACTGAGCGACACGATGACGGAGGGAACGCTCGTCGCTTGGAAGAAAAAGAAAGGCGACCAGGTTTCGGCTGGCGACGTGCTTGCCGAAATTGAGACTGATAAGGCGACCATGGAATGGGAATCGCCGGAGGATGGTACGCTTGCCGAAATCTATGTGGAAGAAGGCGGCAAGGTAAACGTCGGCGACAAGATCGCGTTCATTGGCGGTGAGGGCGAAGAAGCTCCGGCTGAAGAGCCAAAAGAAAAAGAAGAAGAAAAGACGCCTGAGGAAACGAAGGAAAAAGAAAAGGAGCCCAAAAAAGAAGAGCCGAAAAAGGAGCCCGAAGTAAAGGAAGAGAAACCGAAGGAGCCGAAGGCCGAAAACAAAGAAGGGAAAAAACCGGCTGCGCCAAAAGCGGAAAAGAAATTGCCGGCTAAAACTGCAGAGCCTGCGACGAAGATCGAAAAAGGCGAAGAAGCGCGTGTAAAAGCTTCTCCGGTCGCACGACGAGTTGCGGTCGATCTTGGTGTCGAGCTTTCCAGTGTGAAAGGTACCGGGCCGGAGGGTCGTGTGACCGAAACCGATGTGCGCGCCGCTGCGAAATCAAAAGGCGCTGCTCAAAAAGTTCCCTCCCCCTCGATCAAGGCTGGCGAAAGCGCGCGTATTCAGCTCTCGGGCATGCGCAAGATTATTGCGCAACGGCTCGTCGAAAGCCTGGGCCCGGTTCCGCATTTCTATCTCAACATCGACATCGACGCTGGCCCGCTCATGGCCGCACGCGAGGAATTGAAATCCGCCGGCGAAGGCGCGGAGGCCTCGAAAATCACCGTTAACGATTTCGTTTTGAAAGCGGCAGTGCAAGCCGCGGTCAGGGTGCCAAGAGTAAATGCGTCTTTCGATGGCGATGCGATTGTCCAGTACGCCGATGTCCATCTAGGCATTGCCGTCGCGATTGAAGATGGGCTATTGACGCCTGTCGTTCGCGCGGCGCAAAACAAATCGCTGCGCGAAATCAGCGAAGCGGTCAAAGACCTCGCGCACCGCGCGCGCAACAAACGGATGAAGCCGGAAGAATTTCAGGGCGGGACATTCACCGCCTCAAATCTTGGCGGGATGGGAATCGACAGTTTTTCCGCGGTTATCAATCCCCCTCAAGGCTTTATCCTTGCGATCGGGAGGATCACAAAAACGCCGGTAATCGACGACGGCGACCAAATCGTTGTCGGCCATCGCATGTCAATTACGATGAGCTGCGATCATCGCGTGATCGACGGCGCTCTCGGCGCGCAGTATCTAAAAGAACTGCGGCATCTCCTGGAAAACCCTGCGCTGCTAATGGTTTGATCCGGTTCCTACTGACGCGCCGGAGCCGTCGTTTCCCAAGTCATGAAATCGTCCAGCGTTTGCCGGGTTTTAGCGGCCACAAATTCGATCACCGTCGCGTCATCGACAAAGCCAAGGAACGGGGTTTTGTCGGGAATTAAATCAAACGGGTCAACCAAATAATTGAGACCAGCTACGATCCACATAAGAGCATCATTCGAAAGCTGCTGGTATTCACCGCGCTCGTACGCGCGGACCAGTCGCAGCATCGTCTGAAGATACGCCCAATTTTCCTTGAACGGCTGCTTGGGGAGCGATGCCGCCTTTTTCGCGGCTTGTTCAAAAAGCGAGCGCAGACCGCCGGAACCGACGACACGCAATTTTGCTTCGCTGATCGCCCGGGCAAACGCCTCGCTGCGCAGGGCCGGCTTATGATAGGAAACGTGCCTTTCGGCGCGGGATTTCGCTTTTCTCATCGGATGAGAAGCCGATTCTTGATTAAGGTTTTGTTGCCAGAATTAGCGGTGAAGGCCCCGGCGCTTCCAGCTTGCGCACTCTTTTGAAGCCCGCTTCTTCCAGCCAGGTTTTGATTTCGTTGAAGCTGAAGGTGTTGCCCTTTTCTGTATTCACGAGCATTTGCACGGCAAACATTAGCGAGGGCAACGGCTCAGTGCGCTCGTCGTTCACGAGCCATTCGGCGATGGCAATCGTTCCGCCGGATTTTAGGGCGCGAAAAGTTTTCTTGAGCAACTGGCGGCTGCGTTCTTCGCCTTCGCTGTGCAAAATGTGACCGAGCGTCGCGATGTTGTAGCCAGTTCCAAAGTTCGCTTCGAGCAAATCGCCTTCGATAAATTGGAAGCGGTCGGCCACGCCGAATTTCCGTGTGATTCGCTTGGTCGTAGGAATCATTCCAGCCCAATCGACCGCGGTCACGCGCACGCGCGGCGATTTCTGCGCGAGCGCAATTCCCCAGATTCCGGAGCCGGCGGCGAGATCGAGAATACGAATGTCGTTTTTTGCTTTGGAGACTTTCAAATGATCGCCAAGCGCCTGGGCGCTGGGGTAACTCATCGGGATGATGTTTTCCACCAGTTGGCTGAAAAATTCAGTTCCTTCGGTTTCCTGATTTACGGCCACGGCCGGTTGGCCGTCGCGCACCACATCAGTCAGCCGCAACCATCTGGAAATCAGTTGGGGTAGAATTGTCCCGAAGAATCCGGCTTGCGTGCTCGGCTTATCGCTAAGCAAAAAGGCGGTGCTCTCGGGCGTGAGCGAATATCTTTCTCGTCGATCCTTTTTTAAAAGCTCGAGACCCACAAGCGCGTTCATGATCGCGCGCAGCCCGCGGGCTGGAGCACCAGTTTCCTTGCTAAGTTGCGCGACAGTCTTCGCTCCGCCTGCGAGGGAATCGAAAACTTTATTGCTCACGGCTGCCCCGATAATGAGCGGTGGCGCATAAGCGAAACCAAATTGCATCAAGCGTTCGGGAGTGGCCTGATTCTTTTTGGGACGTTTCATCGAAGATCGACAATCGTGCAGCGCCTTTACGTCGGCAAATCCAAATCGACTTTTGCAAAGAGCGGAAGAATCTTAGGAGTGGGCAGTTCGCCTAAAGAAAAACCTCTGCGCACGACTTCTTTTGTCATTCAGTGGTCGCGCGCAGCGGTTCGCGACCGGAAGACACGGCGCAAGACGATGTTGGTCCTGCTCGTGCTTGCGCTCCTGTTTTTGTTTTCCGGGTCGACATTTTTGCAATCAGCGCTGAATCCACGCGACCATCCCATGCTGTTCATTCTATTTTGGGTGGCGTGTGCGTGGCTTACGCTGGCGGCGCTTTTACTGTCCGTTTTCGATTTGCTAGTGCTGAGAATAGAGGCGCGGAAAGCGCAAAGAACCTTGCGCGAAAAGCTTTCGCGAATTGAAACTCCAGACTCGCCAAACGTACAAGACAACGAATAATTCCAATGTGAGCACGGAATTCGCGCCGGCTGCGATTTCGCGCGGCGGCTGGAAACGTCGTCAGCAAATGGAGGCCGATGAGCGACGCGTGCTCGCACCGTTCGCGCAAAAATCCGGCGATTCGCGTGGCCGAAAATTTCCGGAGCCAAGTCATGGATATCGCATGGAATTTCAGCGTGATCGAGCACGGATCATTCACTCCCGTGCCTTCCGTCGGCTGGAATACAAGACCCAGGTTTTCCTGAATGGGACCGGCGATCATTTGCGCACGCGCTTGACGCATTCGATCGAGGTGGCGTCGATCAGCCGGACAATTGCGCGGTCGTTATCGGTGAACGAAGATCTGGCGGAAACGATCGCTCTCGCCCACGATCTCGGGCATTCCCCCTTCGGACATTCCGGCGAAGAAATGCTGGCGGAATGCATGCAGGAGCATGGAGGATTCGAACATAATCGACAAAGCTTGCGTGTTGTGGAGCTCCTCGAAAACGCGTATCCGAATTTTGCTGGCCTGAACTTGACGTTCGAGGCGCGTGAAGGTTTGCGAAAGCACCAGGCCTTGTATGATCCGCCCACGCCAGGAGAAGAGAAATATCGTTGTCCATCACTGGAGGCGCAGATCGCGAACGTGGCGGACGAGATTACTTATTACAGTCACGATCTCGATGATGCGGTGGACTTCGAAATCTTAAACGCGCCGCAACTAGAAGAAGATGCGGTGTGGCAACGAAGCCATCGCGCGGTCCTCAGGCGCTATCCCCAGGCCCGGGAACCCGAACTTCACAAACTTATCATTCGCGACATTATTGACGCGGAGGTCCAGGACGTCGTCACCACAAGCGCGCAATCGATTGTTGATGTTGGCGTGCAAAGTGCAGATGAAGTCCGCAAGCAACAATCACCGCTGATTCGCTACAGCGATGACTTATTGGAAGCCAACCGCGAGTTGCGACGCTTTTTATATCAGAATGTTTATTACCATCCCCGCGTGGCGGAGGTGAACCGGCGAGCGTGCGAGATGCTGAGGAAAGTTTTCGAAGCATATGTTGTCGATCCAGACCGCCTTGGTGAGGCGGCGGCAAAAAGGATCGAAGCGGAAGGGCTGCATCGCACAGTCTGCGATTACATTGCCGGAATGACCGATCGATATCTGATGGAGGAATACACGCGGATTGCAGCGCTGTAGCTGCTTCGTTGGGCGAAGCGCGCGAGAGTGGCAACTCAACTCACGCAGCTGGGCTCCCGCTTTCTTCCCGCAAATATTGGATCACAAGCCGCAGCCGCTGATTTACGGAAAGCTCCTCAAGAACGCGTTGGCGGCGGAGGGCATCGCTCACAAAAGTTGAGGCAACCAGATCGGCGAGCATTTCAGGGTCAGTTAAATCGGACAGGTAGCGATCTACTTTCGGGGGAAGTTGTCGTCGGCCGTCTCCTTTCAGGTTCGAATAAAGCTCCAGGACCTTCGTGGCAAGCGCTTCGGTTTCGATTGAAGGCACGGAGTCGGATTCAAGTGGCTCAATCATCGCGATCGGGAACGGTAATTCCTTCTCAAAGGCCGTGAGCTGAACGCGTTCTAATCCTTGTAGAATTAGATCCGAAGTGCCGTCGCCGCGTGAAACGCAGGCGCGGATGAGTCCGACGCCAGCAGTGTGAAAAAAATCCGCGGTTGACTGCCATTCTGCGCAGTGCGGTTTAATCAGCGCCACGCAAAACATGCGGTGATGGCTCAATGCGTGTTTCAGCATCTGGCGGTAGCGCGATTCGAAAACGTAAAGTGGAAGCAGGGCGTGTGGAAAAAGTAAGGCGCCAGGCAACGGCATAACTGGCACTTGCTCAGGCAAGATTACAGATTCATCCATGTGCTTTGCCTATTGTAAATATGTGTGCCGCGGGAAGAGCAAACAGTTGGTACACTCTCAAAATAGTCGTGATCGGACCTCAACCAATTCCGAAGGCGCGAAGTTGTTCGAGCGACATTTGGCCTTCAATGTTGTTTTTGCCAAGGGACGCGTAAACAAGCGCCGAGCCGCAATGTGCGAGAAAAACGCGGGAAAGCGCGCCAAGTTTTCCGATGCCCATGATACTGATAGCAAGATCGACGTCTTCGTTTGTCATGAAGTAAAGCAATCGCGCAAGTTGGGCCGGTGTGTCCGTGCGGGTCGCAACCTTGAAAATATCTGCGCCCCATGATTTTGCGGCGCGGGCTTTAGTCTGCAACGTCCCCGAATATGGCGTAGATTTAAGATTGTGGTACGAAATGATGCGTCGGACATTCCTGGTGCCCGCCAGTTTGAGTATCGATCGAAGGGCGGACGCCGAGCGCAGCTCAACATCGACGTAGCGGGCCCGGTGCAGAAAACGAAAAAGCAGATCGCGCCGATGCCGGGTCGACAATTTGTTTGCGCCGCCCTCTTGCGGATGCCGCGCGGTAACGATGAGTGGTGTGCGTAATTTCGACACCTTATTTTCTACCGCATCAAGATCTCCAGCAAGTTGGTCCAATCGCAGTTCGAATAAATCTGGCGGTTTCCGCAGGCGAATGGCGGAATCCAAGTCCGCGCGTGACATGATTACGGCAACGAGACGAGGAAGTTGCCGGAGTCTTTTGACCGGTTTACGCGCTGTCATTTCTTAGATTTGTAGGCCCGAGCTGCCAAAGTGAAACGCGTACACTAATATATATAGATAAGAAGCGGGCGAAATGGCTGCTGCTTTATCCCTGCGGTGCGTAATGCGAAAGCATTCTCTCGACATATTTGGCAAGAATGTCGAATTCGAGGTTTACCAGGCCGCCAACGTCGGCGCGGCCAAGGTTGGTGTGACGTTTCGTATGCGGGATGATCCAGACCGCCAAACTTTGCGGCGAAACCTCAGCGACTGTCAGGCTGATGCCATCGATGGCAATCGACCCTTTGCGAACGACGTAACGCGCAAACTCGGCGGGTAATTCAACCTCCAGGCGATGGTCGCCTCTTCTCCGCTCGAAGGTGATGATGCGGGCTGTGCAATCAACATGGCCCTGAACAAAATGTCCGCCGAACCGGCCGTCAGCGCGAAGAGCGCGCTCAAGATTTACCGGGCTCTCGTGTCGCAACGCCTTTAGATTGGTACGATCAAATGTTTCCTCGAGGAGATCGAACGTGAGCTTATCACCACGGTGTCCACTTAAAGTGAGGCAACATCCATTCACGGCCACGCTGTCACCAACCCGAAGCTTTCTTGCGGTCCGCGGTGCACCGATTTGCAATTGGTTGCTGTGCTCCCTCTCGCGAATCGCGCTCACGGTCCCGACTTCTTCGATCAGACCGGTAAACATCGATCAACTTCTAGCTGCCCTAAATTACCCAGTAAACCAGCAAAAGCATCGGCAAGAGAATGGGAAGAGAGAATTTTATCACAAGACCAATAAAACTTGGCGTGTGCATTCCGTGTTGCTCGGCGATCGCCTTGATCATGAAGTTGGGACTGTTGCCGATGTAGGTCGCGGCTCCGAACAAAACCGCTCCCATGGAAATAGCGACCATCTCAGCTTTGCCACTACCAAGAAATTGGTGCACGGCGGCGGGATTTTCGATGTTGAGATCAATTCGACCGAGGGCGTTAGCCAGAAACGACAGGTAGGTGGGCGCATTGTCGAGCACCGCGGACAAACCGCCGGTGATCCAGTAAAATTTCGCGGGCGTATCGATGGCAAGATCGCGCGCGTGGAGTTGCATGTAATCGAGCACCGGGATCATGGTCAGAAAAATTCCGAGAAAGAGCCAGCCGACCTCCTTCGCCGGAGCAAACGAAAATTCATTGGCCGCATGCACACCTTTCGGTGTCGCGAAATACGATCCAACGGCGGCCGCGAGCATAACTGCTTCGCGTAGAAGTGGCGGGCGCTCGACGAAAAGCGCGCCGAGAATGATCGCCAAAAAGAAACTGTTCCGCAGCCCGTCGATACGGATCTTCCGCGCACCGGTTTCCTCTTCACGTACAATCGCTGGCGCTCGGCGAAAATTATGTCGATCGACAAGATAAAATGTCAGAAGCAGACTGAGTAGGGCAACGGACCAGGCGAGCCAGCAGTGCTGAACGATCCACCAAAATGGCACGCCTTTGAGATAGCCGAGAAAAAGCGGTGGCCCCATCGGTGTTAGTCCGCCGCCCAGGTTGCTTACAAGGAAGATGAAGAACGCCGTGTGCAAGCCGGTGTAACGATATTTGTTCACTCGAATCCATGGGCGAATAAAAAGCATCGACGCGCCGATTGTGCCGAGGATATTGCCCGCGATTGTTCCGAGAAATAGAAGGACGCAATTAAAAGATGGAGTGGCTCTCCCGTGAATCTGGACGTGAATGCCACCTGCGACGACGAAGAGCGAGCCCACTAACGCCATGAAGTGAATGTAATCGCCGGCTTCGTGCAGGATGCGTTCCGGTTGCCGAATCCCGAAGAGATAGTACCCGCTTGTGATCGCTGCGAGAAAAAGGGCAACGAGATGATAGTAGCGTTCCCAATGACGTTTCAGGACGATGGGCAGAAGCGCGATCGAAATCAGGAGCACCGCAAAAGGCAGCATGATCAACGGGCTGGGTTCGGTTTGCGCAGCGGTCGCCAAAATGAAATTACTCATCAGGAATCCCGCACAAGCGCGGACGCCAGCGATGCGACAAAAACAAATTTCATGCAACCAGAATTAACTGGAAAATATCGGTGTCGTCTGCACGACTGAATGACTTCTTCCATGTCCTCGATGACGAACTCGTTCGCGGCTTATCGGGCGCGCGGCGATTTGCAGACAACAGCCGCGTGCGCATCGAGACGGCAACGGGCGATCGAGAATACCCGGAGAAATTCCAAAAAAGTGAGAAAAGCTTGTCAGCGTTTTAGATATTCAATAAACGAGAAATTGCGGCGACAAACAGGCCGGTCCAGCCGTTCAAAATATTTTCAAAAAAGTGAAAAAAAAGCTTGTCAGCGTTTTAGATATTCAATAAACGAGAAATTGCGGCGACAAACAGGCCGGTCCAGCCGTTCAAAATATTTTCAAAAAAGTGAAAAAAAAGCTTGTCAGCCTTTCAAATATTCAATAATCCCTACGAAAACCTAACCAAACCCATGGAGAAACTAATGATAAAAAACGTGCCAATTAAGTTTGGATCTCTTCGCGTCGCTCTTGTAGCGAGCGTTGGATTTCCTTTAATTTTCGCATCGAACGCACTTGCTCAGAACCCGCCGCCGCCGCCTCCGCCGCCTGGCGCTGCCGCAGCTCCGGCACCGGCACCCGGCGCCGCTGAGGTAGAGCGTGTGATCGTGACCGGTTCGAACATTCCGACCGCGGAAGAGGTCGGTCCGAATCCGGTGTTTAGTCTGAACCGCGACTTGATTAACAAATCGGGTCAAGGCACTACCACGGAACAGCTTCTCAAGAGCCAGCCGGTGATGAGTGCGAGCAGTGTTCCGGTTAATAATAATGGGACCGGCCAGGCCGGTCCAGCGGGGACCTCTTCGATCTCGCTGCGTGGTTTCGACCCTGGCGCCTCGCTGGTTTTGATCGATGGCCGCCGTGTCGCTCACTTCCCCGGGGCCGCTAACTCCGGCTTCGGTTTCGTCGATTTGAATAGCGTTCCCATTACGGCCGTCCAGAGCGTCGAAATTCTGAAAGACGGCGCTTCGACCACTTACGGAGCGGATGCGGTTGCCGGCGTGATCAACCTCAAGTTCTATAAAGACTACCGTGGCGCTCAGGTGACCATAGGATATGGCAACACCCTGGATAAAGACGCAGGCGAATATTACGGCGACATTCTCTTCGGAGTAGGCGACGACAAAACGAGCATCAGCGGTGACATGTTTTTCTATCACCATAACTCGATGTTCAATCGTGACCGCGGCAACTCTGCCGTCCCGCCATTTTTGAGCTCAAACTCCAGCCCGTACAATCTTCAGTTGAGCCCGGCGGTCGCTCAACATCCATTTGATGTCAATGGTCTCCCACAGCCAGCCCCGACGCTAAGCGCTGCCCAGCTAGCGCGGTCGACTTTTTTTGCCACAGCGCCGGACTTTACTAACGGATTGGCCCCGGCCAACACCTTTATCTACGATCTAGGATCACGGGTCAGGGGCAGTATACTTCCTGGCTTTAACTTTAACGCCTTTTCGAGCTCCTTCCCGGAACAGGAACGCTGGGGCGGTTATACGGCTTTCGAAACCAAGATATGCGACGATCAGCTTCGGCTTTACGGCGACTTTTATTATGTGGATGCGAAAACGCATGATGAACTCGCGCCAGTCGCCACCGGCAGCTTTGAGACCCCTGGCAGCCCTACGCTCTTCATCCCGCCCAATCATCCCTTTGCAGTTGATGCCAATGGCGTTCCAATTACCCCGCCAAGCACCCCTACCGGTCCGGAAGTTGGACTGCCTTTTGGCGCCTTTAACCCATTTAATCCGTTTCAGCAGATCATCTCGGGCGGCACTCGGGCGCGCTTTGCCGATTTTGGCAACCGCCTCATCGATAACGAAAACATCGCCGAGCGTTTTACCGTTGGTGTGAAAGGCGACAAGCTGTTTAACGGAACCTGGGGTTACGATGCGGGGTTCATGTACAGCCAGATCGAGCAAATTTCGTCGTTCCAAGGCGTCAATAGTGTACGCTACGAGCAAATTCTGAACGCGAACGACCCGATCTTTAATCCCACATCGGCTACTTTTATCGGACAAACGACCCCGTACAATCCGTTCAATGACTTCCGGGTGCCGATCGCAAGCAACCAGCCATTACTCGAATTCGCGACGCTGCATACGAGGGACCTTTTTACGTCAAAACTAGCGACATTGGACTTAAATATTTATACCACCGACCTGTTTGATTTGCCCGCAGGCGGCGTTGGACTCGCCTTCGGCGGCGTGTTTAGCCGGGAAGCTTATACTATCGATCCGGATGACCAGAACCGCCTTCAACAGAACGCTGGTGTCGGCAGGATCACCCCTACTAAAGCTGGGCGCAAAGAGTGGGCGATTTATGCGGAAGCGCTCGTTCCAATTTTCAGCCCCAAGTTTAACATACCTGGGTTCTATTCGCTGGAGTTCACGGGCGGAGTCCGCTATGAGGAGTGGCGGAATAATGATACCAATGCGGCGGTACCGAAGGTGGGGATGCGCTGGCAGCCGTTTGACGAACAGTTGACCATTCGCAGCACCTGGGGTGAAGGCTTCCTTGAGCCCTCGATGGTCCAGTTGTATGGACCTGAAAGGTTCTTGCTGGGGCCGGTGCACTTCGTCGGATTTAGCCCTCCGGGAACGCAACAGGCTGGTACGCTCCAGAACGTGGCCGACCCGGAAACAACCATCGAGCAGCTCCCCAACAAAAACCTCGCGCCAGAACATGATCGGGAGTGGACTGGGGGCATTGTTTATACGCCGAAGTGGATGACGAATTTGGTCCCGAACAGTACCCTGACGTTAACGGTTGATTTCTGGGATGTGGAGCGCACGGGTGTTGCCATGTTCCTTGCTCCTTCGGCCATAGTGAACGGGTATAACGCGGGCACGTTTCCCGGTGTAGTGAGTCCGGCAGTACCGACGTCGACCACCGGACCAGCGGTTCTATTTGACCCGTCAGGCGGGTTCTCCGGGGTCACGAGCCCTTATTTAAACGGTGGGCGCGAGAACGCGCGCGGCGTTGACCTTGGCCTTCAGTACCAAATAGAGACGGGGTTTGGCATATTTACGTGGCTGACCCGGGTGAGTTATTTGGATCAGTTCGTGTTCCAATTCCCCGGAGACAGGGCATGGCAAGTGGCCGGGCGCTCCAACGCCGATTGGTTTGCAGGCAGCTTTTTCGGGGACGTGACCACCGGCGACGCCTGGTTCAAATGGAAGGGATTGACGAACCTTGACTGGAACTGGCACAACATCGATTTCAACGTGACCGTGCATCTCGTGGATGGATTCTGGGAACAGATCAAGGCCAAGCAGTTTGATGGAGTCTGGAAGCAGCACTGGGTCCACCCGACCTGGTTCACAGACGCGCAGCTCTCCTACAGCCTGATCTTCACCCCTCCAGTGGAAGCGGCGCCGGTGCCTGGGTACTCGAAAGGCGGTAAGGAAGTCATCACCAGTAAAGAGGGCAAGGAAAAGGAAGTGCCGCCGGCGGCTGTTTACAGTATGCCGTGCTGGCAGAATATCCTAAACAACTCCACCATCACCGTGGGTGTGAACAATATATTCGGTGAGGACCCGCCTTCGTCGATTGGGTTCGAGTTTGGCAACTCGACCGGCTATCCAGGCAGCACTTACGATAACCTGGGACGGTTCGTGTATGCCCGACTGATCAAAAAGTTCTAAGCATCGAAAGAGAGCAGTTTGACAAAGAGGCAGCGGTTCCGGCCGCTGCCTCTTTTGCTGTATGCGGGACGGTAAAGTGTCCTTTGCGTTCCGATTTTGGGAAAGTATCCGTGTGAGATCTTCTCCGAAACTCACCCTTGTGTTCAGGGTTGAATAAGGTGACAATAGAAAGGAAGGAAGTTTCTAAATTCCAAATTATGAAAACGTCAAAACTGGCAAAGGCAGGTGCCTTGCTATTGATACTGGCCGTTGCCACAACACAAGCGTTCGCCAACCCTCAGCGCGACCAAGTTGGTGACCGTTACGTGTATGTATGGGTCACGGGATCCAGGATCCCGCAGAAAGTGAAAATCAGCCCAATCGGGACACCAACTTTTAATGCGCTGTCCGTCTGGGATCGACGTCAGATCAACCAGACAGGACGTCAAACGACGGAGGGCGTATTGGCGCAGGATCCGTCTGTTCGCGTGATTTTGGGTCGCTCATCGGGAATGTAACAGGCCATCGCTGGACGTTTCTTGCTCGCTCGAATCTAAAGGGTTCGGCGAGGAGCTGTCGACGGGGAGAACAAACGGGCTTGTGACGGCAAGGCGGGCCGATGGTTTTTTGGCGCCAATATTCCTCGATGCAAAGCGGGTGCTGGTGCACAGAGATTGAGACGCAGGACTTCTCGCTCTTCCGCGCAGAGCCGCTTCGTTATTAGAAGGTATCCGGCTCTGTTAAAACGCAATTTCGCTGTTCTCGTGTCGAGCGGAGTCGAGACATCTCTACAGTTTTAAATTAGGGTTCCTCGACTTCGCTCCGAATAACAAACAGGGGACTAAGGGCGCAACGGAGGTGGCAAAAGATTAGCGATTTTAGCGCGGTGTGGACCCACCTTTGCCCCTGGCCACCGCGAAGCGAAGATTTTCCGCAGCATCGGCGTCATCTGGCCGCAAACGTAGCGCCTCCTTGAATTGGGCGATTGCCTCTGAAGTTTGTCCCAATCGCATATAGACGACGCCAAGGCCATTGTGCACGGGCGCCTTGGGATCGAGGCGCGCAGTTTCCAGGTAATGTAATTTCGCGCCTTCAAAGTCGCCTTTCACAAAGAGTGCCCTGCCGAGATGGTAATGCGCTTCAGGGTGCTTCGGGCTGTGCTTTAACGCGGTCTGAAACTCTGGGATCGATTGATCGATCTTGCCTCCACGGAAAAGAAACATTGCGTAATCATAATGCACCACGCCGGATTTGGGAGCCAGGCGCGTGGCCGCTGCGTACTCCGCTCCGGCTTCATCTTTCTGACCGAGGCGTTCGAGAGCGTAACCATATTCGGAATGAAATTCGCCGTTGCGCGGGTCACTGCGTAACGCCTGCTCCAGTTCGCTTCGTCCTTCACTCAATTGCGATTGCGCAACGAGAACTTGACCCAGGTGGTAATGGACTTCTTTCTCGTTCGGGTTGAGGCGCAGAGCGATCCGGTACTGCTCTGCTGCTTTATCCAGACGATCCGCTTTGTGCAAGGCAAAGCCGTACTTCCAGTGGGCGCGAGCGCTATTCGATAAATCCGACGCTATCCAAGCGTCTCGTTCCGTTTCTGGCATCTTGCTCCGCGTTTGCCCGATCCAGAGCGCGCCGAGAGGAATCACAAATACCGCAACCCATTTTAGCCCGTGCAATAGCCAACTGGGCAGGAATTCGCGTGATGCCTCAGGTACGTTTCCGCTGGCCAGACCGAGATGTTCGCGCGTCGAGCGCTCGCGTACTTTCCAGATGAATCCGTCGTAATAAAAATGAAGAAGGCCCGATGCTGCCACCACGCCGGTGAGCACACGCTTGATCGTCTCCACCTCAAGACGGGAATTGAAATACGCGAGTGAACCGTAGGCAAAAACAAGCCCGATGTACAATCCAACCAACGAACCGCTCCGTCGAAAAACAAAGCGCATGAAGCCGCCGATGGAGCTGTCCTTTTCCACACGGCTACGATTGTAAATCCAGACGAGCGAGAGGTACTGCACGTCGTGAAAAACCTCGAACAACGCGATCCCCGCCAGAATGTTGGTGACGGCGTTATTGCAGTACCACCAAAAAGCAATGCTCGTGACCAGCAGCGCCAGCTTGACCGGATTGGGACGTTTCCCTTCCGCCCACATTCGAGAGAAATTGAATAGAAACAAAACAGAGACTGCGATGGCGCCAGCTAGCATTACTTGCTGTGCGTTGTGCAGGAGCAAGGGCGGAATGAAGGGTCCGCCACTGGCATAATATGTTTCGAGCGTGTCAGCCATGCGTTGCGAGGAAAGGAGCACCGCCGCCGCAAACCAGGTGGCACAAGTCGCGAAGTCGAGGCGACGCGTCAGCGTGGCGAAGGAGCCCGTCTTCGCGTCGTAGATTCGACAGAAGCCGTAAGTCTGCATCATCCCATGCCAGACACCCCAGAAGAAAACGACGAGAACGATCCCTTTCAGATCCCACCAGTAAAAAGCTACGCAAACAGCGAGTAGAAAAATCGGCGCAAAAATGAAGCGCCAGCGAAACCGGTCGAACAGAGCGCGATCTCCGTAGGCGCGGATCATTCCCGGGAGGTGGTGGCCCATCGCGCCAAATGCGGCCACGAAAACGTAAATGTCCTGCGCGCTCCAGCGGTTCTGCGCCAGCAAGAACATCGGCACGAGAAAAAGTGGCGTCCCGACGTAAAGAATCAGGTCGCGCCAACTGTTGAGAATCCACAGGGTTTTTTTGGGCGCCGCCTTAGGCGCAGCTGGGACAGTTTGCGCCCGTGAAAATGCGGTGACGTGCTGCATGGTTTGACGGGTAAGTTTTCCTTAATTCGGCGCGAAAATCAACGATCCTCTACGAGAAAGCCTCGTTGTTTCAGGCGCCAAGCTCGGGAATGCTGTGTGAACGTAAAGTAGAATTGTGACCATCGCGACCACGCTTGGCTTGCCACGCGGTGCGATTTTGCCCAGTGGCTCTAACCCATAGCAAGAGTTACTGCCCGTGGTTAAAGTTCGTCGCGAAGGACTTTGAAAACGATTGTGTTATCAACTGTGCCGTTCAAATCCTCTGTTCCGGGACCGCTGCCAAATGCAACGACATCTTCAACTGTGCCAAGCGCCGGTTTGGCGTAGAACGCAGCCGGCTCGAGCTGTTCTGCCTTTAGTTGATTGCTCTGATTCCCGTTTAGTTTGCCAGGTATTTTCGCCGCACCGTATGACTTTGTGCCGTTCGGACCAGTTGCCCAGGTAATCCATGGCTGTCCGGCGGAATTAAGTCCAAGTAACGCAATTCCGCTGTCTTTGCGGAAAGGGAAACCATTTAAGCTCAACCCGCCAATAGCGGCATCTCCGCAGACAACGATTGTCGATCTTTGGCCGGCATAGCGTCGCGCAACGGAAACCGCGCGGTCTAATTCTACTGTTTCGCTAAGCGTTCTTTCCCCGTTGTTTTCCTCCGCTGCTTTGCGCATCAGTCCTGCATCGACGACGAGCAAGTATCCGCCAGCGTTGTACTGAAGTAATTCAATCGCTCGACGCACCATATCGGAAAGACTCGGTTGCTGGCTGCGCTCTTCCACCTGGTTCGCGAACGCGAGCTCGATATTGCTAAAGGCACCGAAGAGTTTCGGCCGGCGCCACGCGGGAATCGCTTCAAGTTCGGCCCGCGTACGAACGATGTCGAAGCCGTTGCGACGCAACTCGAGTAAAAGATCGCGTCCGTCCTGTCTCTCTCCGCCCTTTGCGCTGGGGAGAAACTGCGCCGCTCCGCCGCCCATTGCGATGTCGATCTTTCCGCCATCGACAAATTCAGCTGCAATGCTGTCGACGTCGTTTGGATCAACCGGATGCGCATAAAAAGCCGCGTTGGTTGCGTCGGTCACTTTCACATCCGTTACAAGACCAGTCGCCCGTCGATTTTCCCGCGCTAATTCAACGATGCTCGTGATTGGTTTCCCGTCGCCATTGATCGCGATCGCGCGGTTGGTCACTCTCACTCCGGTCGCAAGCGCGGTTGCGGCGGCGGCCTGGTCCGGAGCGGCGAAATCTTTCGAGTAATTGGTCAATAAAGCCAGATGAGTCATCGAATCGAGGCTCAGGTGTCCACCCGCCCCGCCGGCATAGGCGCGTGTCGGTGCCAAACGGCCTGGAGCAAGTCCCTCTCCGATAAACAAGATAATTCCGAAAGGCTTCCGAATGACCCAGTGCTGAAAGTAAAGAACACCAAGCCCGGCGAACGCAAGGAGACAAAAAAGCGCGAGCAACTGATTGCGCCATTTCACGAGGGCGATGTAGGCGCGCATCCTTTGCCTTGTCAACGAAAGAACCGCTTGTCGACGTTCCTAATCATCGGCAAAGTGCGCCACATATGCCGGACCCAGTCATGCTCATCATTCGGGATGGTTGGGGCATTAATCCCGGCGGTCGGGAGAAGCGCGAAGAAAATGGAGACGCAACGCTTCTCGCGCGGACGCCGTTTCACGACACGCTCTACCGGGATTATCCAGGCGGTAAATTGAGCGCCAGCGGAGCCGATGTCGGTTTGCCGGATGGACAAATGGGCAATTCGGAAGTTGGACATCTTAACTTGGGTGCCGGGAGAATTGTTTATCAAGACCTGACCCGAATTAACAAAGCGATCGCGGACGGCGAACTGGCGCGCAACCGAGTGCTGCAGGAGGCGTTCGCTGGCGCACATGGCCATCGTCTTCATTTGCTGGGGCTCGTTTCCGACGGCGGTGTTCACAGCCACTACTTACATCTGATTGCACTCGCAAACGCGGCCAGGGAAGCGGGCGTCACGGAAATCTTCGTTCACGCTTTCACTGACGGACGGGATACTTCCCCGACGGGTGGAGCAGGCTATTTAAAAACTTGCGCCCAGGAGCTCGAGAAGAGCGGCGCCAAGATCGTGACGGTTGTGGGCCGTTACTTTGCAATGGATCGCGACCGACGGTGGGACCGGACGAAAAGAGCTTGGGACGCAATTGTTCTAGGTCGTGGCAAGCTCTGCCAATCATCTCCTTCCACTGCGGTTGGTCGGCAATACTCGCTTGGCAAGACCGACGAATTTATACCGCCGCTTATTTTTTCTTATGCGGATGAGCAACGCGTGCGGGATGGCGATTCTGTTTTGTTTTTCAACTTCCGCGCCGATCGCGCGCGACAATTGTCGCAAGCCTTTTTGCTGAAGGATTTCGATGGCTTCGATCGCGAAGTGTGGCCCAAAGTTCATTTCGTCACTCTCGCGCAATACGATGTGACTTATCCTTCCCCCTTCATTTTTGAGCCCATGGAGCTCGTCCACATTTTAGGCGAAGCCGTGAGCGTAGCTGGCAAATCGCAACTGCGCATCGCGGAAACAGAAAAATATGCGCACGTGACTTACTTTTTTAACGGTGGAATCGAGCGCCCTTTCCCCGGGGAAGACCGAAAACTTGTCCCGTCGCCAAAGGTTGCGACCTACGATCTGCAGCCGGAAATGAGCGGACGCGAAGTGACCGACGAGGTCCTCGTGCGCATGGCAAATTACGATCTGATTATTCTTAACTTTGCCAATCCGGATATGGTCGGGCACACCGGCGTTCTCGATGCGGGAATCAAGGCGGTGGAAACGGTGGACGAATGTATCGGCCGCATCGTCTCCAAACTTCTCGAGCTCGATGGCAAATGTCTAGTCACAGCCGACCACGGAAATTGCGAGCAGATGCGCAACGCCGACGGCTCACCCAACACGGCGCACACCAAATATCTTGTGCATTGTATCTACGTCGCCAAAGACGCGCAAAAGTTTCGTGTCCGCGACGGAATCCTCGCCGATGTCGCACCAACACTCTTATTTTTGCTCGGATTGCCGCAGCCAAAGGAAATGACCGGGCACAATTTGCTCGTGTCCATTTCCAAGAAAACCGGGATGTCCTAGAAAGATCGACAACGTGCGGCCACTACCTCATCGAAGGTGATTTCCAATTGTCGATTGAATGCTCGCGTCCCAGCCGCAGCGATTCGTTGCAAAAAGTGAATTCGATTTTCGGGCGTTGTTTCCTGCCAGACCGGTCTCCGCATCAGCGTGAGCGCACCGTTGGATTCCACAAGAGCGCCCCATCCGACCGGGACTTCCGAATCACGGAATAACTCCATGGAGAGCACCAGAAAATATAAGTTTGCGCAGCGGTAGCGAATTAGTTTGTCGAACTTGGTGCAGTCATAGAGACGATTTTGCTGCGCTTTCAGCTCGCACAAGACTCGCGCATAACCTCGGTGACCGATCGCGGTGAAATCGTGCGAATCGAATTCAGGAAATAGCGAATCACCATTCCGCAAGTTCGGGTAATGCACACGCAAGCGCGTTTCGAGAATTTGGCGGCGCTGGCAAATGGCCTCGAGGCGCTGGCGCGCGGTATTACGATGACAGTTGTCTCGTCGCAAATCGCAAAGCGCTTGCTTGCATTCGAAGATCGCTGTCGGTCCAATCTTTTTCGGCTGTGGCCGATAGGCGGCCACATCGGCGCGATACCGACATTGGGGTAAGGTCACTTCCATCGCGCAAGCGGAATAGCCATGCGCTTGCGCCCAGAGGAAAGCGAGACGCTTGAGTCGGGAATGCCTCGCGGTTTCGCCGTGGGCGTTAGTTACTCCCGCAGCCATTTAGCGAGCTCGCGCGCCCAATAAGTAATGATGATGTCTGCCCCGGCGCGCCGGAGCGCAGTCATGATCTCGATTACAGCGACGCGTTCCTCAACAATCCCTTTTTCGGCGGCTGCTTTGAGCATTGCGTACTCACCGCTCACGTGATAAGCCGCGGTCGGCTTTTCAAAGCGCTCATGTACTCGCCATAAGATGTCGATGTACGGCAAGGCGGGCTTCACCATCACGATGTCCGCTCCTTCGTCGATATCCAGAGCCACCTCACGCAGCGCTTCGTCCGCGTTGGCGTAATCCAATTGGTAGGAACGACGATCGCCAAATTGCGGAGGGCTCTCGGCTGCCTCGCGAAACGGACCGTAAAAAGCCGACGCAAATTTGGCCGCATAACTCATAATCCCAGTTTGATCGAAGCCGCCGGCGTCGAGCGCGTCGCGAATAGCGCCGATGCGGCCGTCCATCATATCACTCGGCGCGACCAGGTCCGCGCCGGCTGCGGCATGAGAAAGCGCAGTTTTAACCAAAAGCTCCACAGTTTCATCATTGAGCACGTGGAAATGGTCGCCATCGACGCGTGTAACGCCGCAGTGGCCGTGGCTCATATATCCGCACAAGCAGACATCAGTGATTGCGACGAGGCCCGGACATTTTGCTTTGATGGCTTGCAACGCCTTCTGAACGACCCCGTTTTCTGCGTATGCCCTGCTTGCCTGCTCGTCTTTTTTCTCCGGAATTCCAAAAAGCAGGACCGCTTGCAGGCCGAGATCCTGGGCGCGCTGGGCGTCATCGACAATTTCCTTCAGGCAAAGCTGAAAAACGCCCGGCATGCTCTCGATCGGTTGCCGTCGCGCCAATTTTTCGCTTACAAAAAGCGGCAAGACGAAATCATATGCGCTTAGTTGTGTCTCCCGGACGAGATTTCGCAGAGCAGGGGAACGCCGTAAACGGCGCGGGCGATGCACCAATTTTCTCACGGGCGAAAGCGTACCCGTTTGACGAAACGCCGCAAGCTTGACGGGAAGAAGCGTTCCATGTAGCGCCTGCTTGGCAGCCCAATATGACCCGTCCGATCCTGACCCGCCCGACCGACTACTTGCTAGTCGACGTCAGCAACTCCTATACGAAACTTGTCTTTGCGTCGACAAAGCGGATTTCAACTCCAGTTCGGGTCGCCACCGACAAATTTTCAAGTATTGTATTTTCGCGATTCTTGAGACAGCGAAGGGTCCGGAAGGTAGTCGTCTCATCGGTGGTGCCCAAAAAAAATCGTGCGATTTCAGAGGCCGCCGGAAAAACGAGAGTCCTCTGGTTAAATTCGACCGTGAAACTTGGCGTGGGGATTGATTACCCGGCCCCGGAAACAATCGGAGCCGACCGCCTGGCGAATGCCGCGGCCGTCGCAGCGCTTTACGGTTGCCCCGCCATCGTCGTGGACTTCGGCACGGCGGTGACTTTTGACATCGTTTCCGCTCACCGCAACTACATCGGCGGTGTAATCGCGCCGGGGCTCGAGGCGATGACCAATTTTCTTTACCAGCGAACGGCCCTCTTGCCGAAGCTCTCTTTGAAAGAGCCGCGACGCGCGATCGGAAGGTCGACAATCGATGCGATGTTGTCCGGCGCGGTATTTGGTTATCGTGGATTGGTCCGCGAGATTCTTACGCGGATCAGAGCTGAGCGGTTTTCGCGCAGGAAGCTTTACATCGTGGCCACAGGTGGTTATGCGCGACTCATCGCAGCGCAGTTAGCAGAGATCACCGCGGTCTGTCCACACCTCACTCTGGAGGGGTTACGGATCGTAGCGAATCTGAATTCATGACGGTGGGAAGATTATTCCGTTGTTGACTAGAACGTCGTTGAGGCGTACCGGGAACCGTTTTGTCGAACTAAGATTGAAAATCACGTCGTCGATTGGAAATTTGAACTTGTTATTGGCAGTGAGGAAAGCTTCTATCGTTATTACATGAGGATATTAAAAATTACTGCGGTTGTAGTGTTGGCGCTGAGTTCGTTTGCAGCAGAGAACGTCGCACCCACGAAAACGGAACTGGAAGAAATGTATAATAAGGCGTTCCGTGAGTTCGATGCGAACAACTTCCCGCAAGCGTTAAAGGAACTCGACGCGATTGATGCCCGCCAGCCCGAGCTCGCGCCATCTCAAAATTTGCGCGGTGTGATCCTGATGCGGCAGGGCATCTACGACAAAGCGGAGGCGGCCCTGCTCGAAGCGGCTCGGATCGATCCTAAGTTCTGGAATGCACGCTTCAACTTGGCGGAAATTCCGTTTCTCAAAAAAGATTGGGCGGGAGCGCGCAAGCGGTTTGAACAGCTCCTCTCGAGCAGCCAGTCTGATCTGGCGAAAGAAGCGTCGCAGCTCATTCAATACAAGGTTCTCCTGACTTACCTGCTCGAAGGAAAAGAGAACATGGTCGATTCCATTCTGGCCAAGCTGGAGCTTTCCCCCGATACGCCGGCTGTAGACTATGTAAAAGCGGCCGTCGCGCTCCAACACAAAAGTGAAAAAGAAGCAAAAGATTGGATGGCAGTAGCAGAGAAGAATTTTTCGCCGCAGCTGAACAAACTCTTTGCCGAATCGTTGTTCGAAGTCGGCTGGCTGCAAAAGCCGGCCGGCCAGGTGCGGGCCTCGCTGCCCTTAATGACGGCCGCCGAGCGCTCGGAAAAAACAAAGGCCGTAGCGCATTCAAAATTCGAGCAGGCTCAGCAGGCGCTGCGGCGACGCGATTTCGAGACTGCTGCTAAACTAGTCGACGAAGCCGATCAGGCGGATCCGAATCAACCGACGACTCTTAATTTACGCGGCGAGATCTTGATGGAGCAGAAGCAATTTGACGAAGCTGAGGCCGTCTTCAAACGGGCAGCCAAGCTCGATCCGAAATTCCGCGAGGCCCAATACAATCTCGCGCAAATTCCATTTAAGAAAAAAGACTACGCCAAAGCGCGGGAGCGTTTCGAAGCACTGTTTGAGCGGACTCCCGGTGGCGATAAAAACCAAGCTGCTCAGCTAATCAAATTCAAGATTTACATGACGCTTTTGCTGGACGGGAAAGAGAGCCGAGCACAGGCGATTATGGAGCAGTTCCAGTTTACAGGAGATACCCCGGCTCTTTATTACGCTCAGGCCGCATGGGAATTTAAACATAATAACTCAGAAAAGGCGGCCGATTGGACTGCTTCAGCAAAAAGGATCTACTCTCCGGCGCTGAACAGCATTTTTGCGGATGCCTTTTATGATGTGGGCTGGGTGCAAAGTCCAGAAATTGCTGCGGCTTCTGAATCGGCGTTCGACGCAGCTACTGTGATGACAACGCAAACGGAAGCCAGTCCGGCAATCGAGCCAAGTCCTATTCCTGACACTCTCGTTGCTGCGAGCAAGCAAGTGAAAGAATCAAATATCGAGCCCTTTCCCTCCTCTGCATCCGGAGCTGGAACTGCGATCGCTGGTATCGGCACAGGGTCTTCCGAACCGAATCAATCTCCCGCTGGAACTTCCAACAAACAAGTCCCGGCGCGAGCGCGTGAGGAGTCAAAGGACGCCGCGGTGCCTTTGACCGCAGCGTCTGCTGTAGAGTCGCCTGTTGCGGTACCGGCGGCCGCTCAAGCACCGGCTCTCACTGAAACAAAGACATCTGTTTCCAGCAGGGTGTCTCCCATCACTGCGCAGCCTGCTGCAGTGCCCGCCGCGCCTCGTATTAGCGCCTGGTCTTCGTCCATTGGTCCCGGGTCAGCAAGCCGTCGAACTTTGCTTGTCGGAGGGTTGCTGCTGGCTGGCATGTTTCTGTTAGCCTGGGTGATCGCTCCAGAGCTTCGCCGCGCTTTCATTACCATTAGTCGAAGTTACTCGTACGACCGGTCTCTTGACCGGCCGCGCACCCTTGAATCTGATATTGCGCCGTCAGAAAATCGGATCGGAATAAGCGATCACGTTTTTGGTGGCCCGCGCCAGGTTTCGCTACGATTGACGGCGTCGAAACCTCCATCGCGGATTGATGCTTTCAGGCCGGCGATCGATCTAAACGGTGGAGCATCAGAAGCTTCCACTTATCACAGGACGGAGCCCCACCGCGAATCGCCGCCGATTGCCAAGCTAGCCTTTGAGTCTTCACTGAGTCCAATTCTCAACGAAACCGCCGAGGTTTCATCGCCGGTTATCCGGAAAACGCCAGAGCTCACTGAAGTTCGAGCCATCAGTGAGTTATGGACAACGTCCGCCGTATCGGCAGGAGAGCCCGGTGCAGGCCCGATCGTCGCCGAGGCAGCCACAACGCCAACGATGGAGCCTGTAGCGGCCTCTGAGATCGAACCTATCGGGCTAGAAGAAGCGATTGCGGAGGTGCCAACGCCAGAGCAAGGGCCAGGTGCCAGTCCGGTGGTCGCTGAGGCGGCGCCGCCGCCAGCTATAGAGCCAATAGTAGCCCCTGAGATCGAACCGATCCGACAAGAGCAAGCGATTCCGTACCAGATGCCTGTGTCCGCGATGGATCCTTCCGTAGTTGAAGCGATCCACGACACCCCATCCCATCTCCCAAGTGCCAATGCCAACGAGCCCGTAACACCGCAAATAACCACAGCTCCAACCATGCCTGAACACCTTGAAACGACCGCAGTCCCAACCGCTCCACCGATCAAAACTCCAACCGCTGAGGACGCATCGCGACCTGCTAGCAACATGCACACCACCGTGCAGCTCACTTTCTCCTTTGAGGTTGCTTCTGTGCAACTGACGCCGACCTTCAAAGTGAGCACCTTGCAAGTGCGACCGACGTCCAAGGTCGTGACTATGCGTCTTGGTTCCGGCCAGGGGTCGCAGTCGGCGACGAATTCGGAAGTCACTTTCGAGATTGCAAAGATTCAACCCACCGGAGGAGCCTTTGGTAATATTCGGATGACTCCATCTCGACAGCAGAAACCAACGGCGGCCGGTTCGCCTTCGTTTATGGTTGAGGGATCACAACTTGTACCGAATTTCGAGGGTACATCGGTCCAGCTCACGCCGTCGCAGCAGGCCAAGGCCTCTGTTCTAGTGACAGTCCCGTGCCAAATTAACACGATCGAGTTTTCGCCGTCGTTTGAGATTGCGTCCGTTGCCTTGAATTCGAGTTCCAAGCAAGTTTTCGTACAGTTGCCCAGTGGCAGCCCAGGCGCAGGCGAAGGAACGCCAATGTTCGAGATAGCGAATTTGGAGCTCAGCGAAAGCGGCGACATCAGTATGATGCAGTTGAATCTGCTCTGACCACAGCTCGAACCGGACGTAACAAGAAGTTCACAAACGGGCGCGGCCAAACCATCGCGCTGTTACACAGTGCGGTGAAGAACCGCCCTCGCCTAAGCGCGCTAGCTAGATCGGCTCCGGTTGAGCGAACGTAGTTGCTTTGGTAGAAAATTTCCGTCGCGGCGAATCAACTTGCCGTCGAAATAAATCTCGCCGCCACCGTATTCTGGGCGCTGGATACTGACCATATCCCAGTGAACCTGGCTCCGATTCCCATTGTCGGCTTCTTCGTATGCTTGTCCTGGAGTAAGATGAAAGGAGCCGGCGATTTTCTCGTCGAATAATATATCCCGCATCGGTTGCAAAACGTGAGGATTAAATCCGAGCGAAAATTCGCCTACATAACGGGCGCCCGCATCTGAATTGAGAATTCGGTTAAGCTTTCTCGTTTCGTTGCTCGTTGCATCCACAATTTTTCCATCCTTAAACTCGAGACGAATTCCATCGAAACCAGTCCCCTGGTAAATGCTTGGAGCGTTGAACCTAACATGACCTTGCACGGAATCTCTTACCGGGCAGCTGAAAACCTCGCCATCGGGAATATTGCGATCGCCACCGCAGATCACGGCAGGAATCCCTTTCATACTGAAGCGGAGATCTGTGTCGGGCCCCTTGATTTCGACCCGATTTGTTTTTTCCATCAACCGCTTGAGCGCCTTCATGCCGGGCTGAAGTTTGCGATAATCCAATCCGCACACCGTGAAGTAAAAATCTTCAAAGGCCTCGGTGCTCATCCCGGCAAGCTGTGCCATCGATGGAGTAGGCCAGCGTAAGACCACCCATTTCGTTTTCTTAACACGCTGGTCCTGCACAGCACGCATTCTCTTCGCCACCAATTTCATCTTCTCCGCTGGCACATCGGATAGTTCCGTGATGTTGTTGCTGCCGCGGACAGCGATATACGCGTCCATTTTTTTCATTCGTGCCAGTTCATGGCCCGCAATTAGGATCAATTGTCGGTCCGACGCTTCGAGGGCGAGCGCGCGGCTTACCCGAGCATGGTAATTCTGCACAAAAGGAATGCCGCCGACGTTTCGAGCCGCTCGGATCAGCGCGATTGTCATTTCGTCCGGAACGTCGAATATCTCGATAAGAACCGTTTCATTGCGCTTGAGTCGAATAGAATATTCCACAAGAAGGTTTGCGAGATCGTCGAATCGGGCATCGTGCATAAGGGGGTTATGATTCCACCGGGCGCGGCAGATGCAACTGAGCTTATCGCCCAGCGATCGAATGAGGCGTGCCGCAAAAGCACCGTTGTAACGGTCTCGAAAGGGGAGGCAGAATTTTTTCTACGCGTTGCATCCCCGGGAATTCCTCCAGCAAACGCTCGACGAACTGTTGATTTTGTTCCGGTTTGAGACGGCAGATTCTCTAAAAATTGTCCGATATTTGGATCGTCCTTCAGTTTCAAGAACACTGCCAGGTCTCAACAACCGAATCGGCGAGCACGCGGTTCTCGTCATCCTCCACTTCGCCACCCGCGCGGCGCGGCCCCGCAATTTCGCGAGCAGCGAGCTACGCCATACATTTTCTCTAAATGCTTAGGTCGATGTAACGCTCGGGCGACCGATCGAACGATAATGAAAACCGAGATGGATCATTGTTTCAGGGTCCAATAAATTTCGCCCATCGAAAACGATTGGCGTCCTCATCTTGTCCCTCACGATTGCGAGATCGACATTGGCGAATTCGATCCATTCCGTGGCGATGATTAGTGCTTCAGCATCGCTCACAGCTTCGAGAGCGGAGGAAGCAAATTCGGCAGCGCCGATCGTTTTCACGGCTCGAGCTTTCTCCATTCCCTTCGGGTCGTAGGCGACGACATGTGCTCCTTCGCGCAACAGATCCCCGACGAGCTCAATCGCGACAGAAGAACGAATATCGTCTGTGTCTGGTTTGAATGTGAGGCCCCAGACTGCAATACGTTTTTCGCGCAAAACCCAGAGCGTCTCTCGAATGGCCTTTAGAAAGCGCTCCTTTTGCATCCTGTTTATCCGCTGAACTTCCTTGAGCAGATCAAATGGAACGCCGAGCCGTTCGCTGATCGTGATGAATGCCGCAATGTCTTTGGGAAAACAGGAGCCGCCGTATCCGATCCCAGCATTCAAAAAGTCACGGCCGATGCGATGATCCATGCCAATTCCATCCGCGACTTTTTCGACATCAGCGCCGCTCATCTCGCAAATCGCCGAAACCGCATTGATGTATGAAATTTTCAGGGCGAGAAACGAGTTTGCGCAATGTTTGATGAGTTCGGCACTGCTAATATCGGTGACGAGAATCGGAGCCATGAAGGGTTCGTAGACTTTCTTCATGAGGTCGATGGCGTGCTCGCTTTGCGCGCCAATTACGATCCGATCCGGGCGCATTAAATCGGCAACCGCACAACCTTCACGTAAAAATTCAGGATTGCTCACGATGTCGAAGCTTGCGCCATGACGATTGTAGCGCTTGATCGATTCCGCGACTTTTTCGCCTGTTTTCACCGGCACTGTGCTCTTGTCGACGATCACCCGATAATTGGTCAATACCCCCGCGATTTCGCGCGCCACTTTCTCCAAAAATCTAAGATCCACATCGCCATTTGGCTGCTGCGGAGTGGGAACGGCAATAAAGATGATCTGCGCTTTCTCCACTCCCTCCCGAATACTGTTGGTAAAGCGGAGCCGATGCGCTGAGACATTGCGGTGAATTACCTCCTCCAGACCGGGCTCATATATCGGCACCTTGCCTCCCTGCAATGCTTTGATTTTCTCCAAATCATTATCGACGCAAATAACGTTATGGCCGACATCCGCAAAACATGCGCCGGTAACAAGACCAACATAACCCGAACCGATGATAGCGAGATCCATAAAAAGAAAAACGCAGCGACTTAGCCGCGGCGGCACGAACGCCCGGTCGAACTTAGGAACGTCAACATCGTTCGCGGCTATCGTTCATTGGCCTTCGGAAGAAGGATCGAAATTCAAATCAACTCCGAATTTCGGAAATGCTTTCAGCGTCACCGAGAATAAGACACCATATTCGTTCACACCCTTGTTGTCGCGGATTACGCCGCCAAGTGAGGCAACCCAGTTCGTCAGATCGCGATAAATGGCATATCGCTGCTCCTCGAGAAGGCCGGTCGTTGCTTCATATTGCTCTGAGGCGCCGACGCCCCAATTGTCGTCGATGCGATAATATCCCCCGACGACGAAGAGGCTGCTGTCGACGAAGAAAGGATTGCCATTCAAATACCGATGCCCGACAGTCGTTTGTAAATTCGCGATCGGTTGAACAGTCGCGAGAGTATCGATTTCCGTAAAACCTTTGTCGAAAGCCGGCACTTGGGAGTTGACCGTGAAACTTATCCAAGGGAGCGGGTTGAAGCGGATATTATTAAAAAGGTTTGAATACGGGGTACGATCGTACGGATTGTCGAAGTTCACGTCGACGAAGCTATCGAGTTCAAACCAGGTGACCGTCTGGTCGTCGCGCCGTGTGTCCAGACGATTGCGAACACCGAGCCGCCAGACCGTCCAACTGTCGATCGAATCGATTGGGGTGAATTGTGGAAAATCAATTGCCCGAAGTTGGGTCGAGGGTTCAAATCGATCGAACTGCAAAATCGACATTGGGTTTGGCCCGTTTTCCGAAACGTACGAGAAATTTGTGAACGGTTGAATGACGTGGAGAAGGCCATCCAGGCCAAACGCGCGGCTTTGGACATTTTCCCACGTGCGCGAGACCTTGAAGGAGGCTTCCACCCCCGTATCAAAGACCGTTCGGAATGTGTCGCCACCGAAGTCGATCGGGTTGGCCAGGGTCGGGTTGGGAAGGAGGAAATTAGGTACAAGTGGATTTGGGTTTGGTGTGAAGATCGTGTTCCCGAGATCGCGGGTCTCTCCATAATACGTTCCGCGAAAGCCGACCCGTGGCACGATAGAAAGCCAGCCAAAGTATGTGTTCGGATAGAGAAACTGATGAAAAGTATCGAGGCGAGTACTGCCATAATTTTCAAAGCCGGAACCTTCAGGGAATTGCAGCCGCAGGTCAGCGAAGCCAGTTTCGCTTTCATAGAAAATTGGCCCGCCGAAAAGCGCGTGCCGCTTAATGTCCAATACTACTTCCGGCAAGCGTTCTGTTGTCTCGAAGAATTCGTTCGCCTGAAAACGTGCGATCCCCGTCAACGTATAAAAGGGGTTTGTTTTGGTCAGAGCGACGACGTTGTCCGGAACAGGATTCACACGAAATTCCCCTTGATAAAAATCCTGCATAACGAACGGATCGCTCAGTTTGGTGAGGTTAGCGATGCCGTAGATGTCTTCGGAAAAGTTCGTCCGGTCCTCCAAGCTGAGCCGGTAACGCCCGGTAGGAACGCCCGTTCGTGGCACAGCCGTGTCATTTATTTCCGGATTCTGGTCCTGGATGTAATAAGTCTTGATCTTGGCCCAGCTGTTGTTGTCCTTTCCATATTCGATAGTGGGATCAAAGCCAACGGCCACACCACGCCGCCCCCGATAATCGAGCCGAAGCCGGCCTTTGATATCGTCGGTGATAGGGAACGTGACCTGGGTGAGGACCGATGGTCCCCATGAGCTCAAATACGCTGGTGTGACCGTAAAGCTAAACGCGTCATTGAGCGATTGATACAAGTAAGGCCACCAAAAAACCGGCACCTTTCCGACATACAACGTGACGTTCCGAAAAATCACGCGGTCTTTCTCATATACGCGAATCGTTCGGGCCTGCAGATGAAAATCGGGATTTGGCGCATCATGTGTCGTAAAGGTCCCGTTCTGTATCAGGTAAGCGTTCTCGGAGATCTCGCTCACATTTTGACCACTCAGGAAATAAGGCTGCGACTCCGTTCGCATGTTCGTCGCGCGAATCCGTTTCGTGTCGACGTTATAAATGCCGCTATCGGCACGGTAGAACGAAGTTTCCTGGCCGGACTCTTCGTCTTTGTATTTATGGGCGGGCTTATTGGGGACCGTTGCTGTCGGTTTATCGCGATAGATCCGCACGTGGCCTCTTAGTTCGACCTCGTGTGTCCTCGAATTGTATTGAGCGTAATCGGCATAGATATCCGTGTCACCCACATGAATTGCGACGTTGTCCCGCGCTGTTGCCAGTCCGTTTTCATATGTTGTTTCTCCAGTGGACGTGATTTCAATCGGGACCTTCTCCGGGGTCTTGACTTCTCCCGTGACGAAACCGGTGCTCGCAAGGAGGGCGGAGAGCAACAAAACCGGCTTTCGCATCTCGGACGCCGAACGTACCGCACCAAAGCCTTCCTGCAAAGCCAAAAGCGGTGTTTGCCGAGGCAACAGCAGCTGCGAGCTGTCAAGAATTGCGTCCGGGGTCATGGGATCGATAACCGCAGGCCTGCGACTTGCTGATTGACTCCGCAGCTTAACACGATTGCGTGGCGCGCCTTGGTAAGTGCCGTGCGTGAAGCTGGAACCCGCAACGGAATCGTTGACGTAACGTGGAGCAGCGGCGGAAGCTCGCCACGATCCAAAGCCTGGGCTCCCAAAATCACCTGCCATAATCCCGCGGCCCCACCACTTTCACCGACTGCTGGCTTCGCCGTATAGACGATTGCATCCGGAAGTATCCGCCGTAGCGCCCTGCATTCTGCCTGGTCGATGAACGTGCCGTTTGCGCTGGAGATAACGAAGTCGACCTCGCTTTGAGTCAGATTGGAAAGAATCCGGTTCAAAATCTCCTCAGTTTCGGTACGTTTGCGGTAATACGCGCCAGCATCAGTTTGTGCGATCATTATCGGGCCCGTGCGTGACAACAGGACTGCTCCTGCTCCTTCGCTCAAAATCATTCCCCGCGCAGTTTTGTTGAACGGCTCCAACGGAGGTGCCAAGCGAAGCAGTCGCCACCGCCGATATGCATCGCACAGCAGCCAGTCGACTTCTTCCGCCCCGACAACAAGACAATACTCAAGCTCTTCATTCATCATCAGGTCTTCCGCCATTCTTATTGCAAGCAGACCCACCGCGCTATCACCCACGAGAGTGTAGGTGGAGCCTGTAATTTCCAGAATCGCCGCAAGATGGCTTGCCGGAGCATTGAAGACGGTCTCCGGAAACAGCAATGGCCTGGCTGATTGCGCGCCCGCCTCGACGATATCACGGTAAAAGCGCTTTGTGTAAATCACGCCCCCATTTGAGATTGCGAAGACGAGGGCCATTCGTTCCGCATTCTGCGGCTCCACTTTAACCCCTGCAGCCTGCAATGCCTGCAAACCTGCTGCGGCGGCGAAGCGCGAAATCGCGCTGGCGCGACGCAAACGCGGATGAGACGCCAACCTGCCCAGCGCGGATTCGGGAACCCGGAAAGCGCTGTAGGATCGATTGCCAAACTGTTCCGATATTTTTTCCGCGCACGCCTCGTGACCATAGAGGAGCTGCTCCCATACCGCATCAACGCCGTCTCCGAGAGGTGTAACCCACCCCATACCGGCGATTGCTAGGCTCATGCCTCGAACTTCTGCATCAAAATGGAAGCATTCGTCCCCCCAAATCCGAAGGAGTTCGAGAGAACCGTGCGTAGAACCGTCCGGCTGGCTTCGTTCGCAACAATATTTAGATCAACCAGTTGATCCGGGGCCCGAAAATTGATGTTAGGAGGAACAAATTGATGCTGGAGGGCCAGTAGACAGATGATCGCTTCGATCGCTCCCGCAGCGCCTAACGAGTGACCCATCATGCTCTTCGTCGAGCTAATCGGCACGCGTCCAAACAGCTCGCCGATTGCTTTGCCCTCAGCGGCGTCATTGAACGGCGTTGCTGTTCCATGCGCGTTGATGTAATCGACCGAATCCGCTGAAATCTGGGCGCTCTGGAGGGCACGCTCCATCGCCCGCCGCGGTCCGATGCCAGAGGGATCCGGCTGCGTCAGATGAAAATTATCGGTCGACATGCCGTAGCCCGTTATTTCTGCGAGAACGCGCGCCCCTCTCTCGCGCGCGGCGTCGAGATTTTCCAAGGCAAGAATCGCTGCGCCTTCACCCAAAACCATGCCCGTGCGATGTCGATCAAACGGACGGCATTTTTCTGGCGTCGACGCCTGAAGCGAATCAAACCCAACGAAGACCAGTTCCGAAAGTGCGTCATACCCGCCGGCCAACACGCGTTCGTAGCGGCCGGATCGCACGCACTCAAACGCGTGACCGATCGCGTTCGTGCCGGAAGCGCAGGCATTCGCAATTACCTGGCATGGCGCGGAGATTTCGAAGACTTCCTGGGCATCGATCACAGGCTTTTGCGCAGGATAATTCGCGATCCAGGCCGGCGAATCTCGCAAGCTGTCGCGTCGATATAGCGACCGGTAGTAATCTTCCCCATAAGACATGCCGCCGCTGGTCGTTCCAACTACCGTTAACTCAGGTTTGAACCGAGGCTCCTGCGCCAGCGCTTCTTTCAGTGCGTAGATCATCATGAACGATGCACGGTGCAACCGGCGTGCGCGGCCTGCCTCGGGCTGATCGTTGATCAGGCGCTCATCGGCCACTTGCCCCGCGGTTTTGCACCGACATTCGGCCACGGAAAATCGCGTTACTGGAGCGATGCAGTCGCGTCCCTCGCGCAGCGAATCGAGCGTCTCACGCAATCCGAACCCCAGTGGGCTGACGACGCCCGCGGCGACCACGGCTACACGGGCAAGGGAACTTTTTCCGTTCCCAGCGGTAGTTTTGAGCATTTTAGGCAAAAAATTTGGACCCGCGATTTCTTATTGCTTTCTTAAACGAAGCATTTTAGTAATGACACCGAAACGGAAACGGAAGCTTGGAAGTTGGTGGATTGTCAGTTGAGTTTATTCAGTGGCGATTTGAAATCCGATAAGCGGGAACAGTGACCTGGCTGCGTTTTCCAGAATAAACTCAATGGGAACTAAATTATACGTAGGCAATCTTTCCTTCAACACGACGGAAAACGAACTGCAGGAGCTTTTTTCACAGGCTGGCGCCGTCCAGGAAGTGACTCTCATGCAAGATAAATTCACCGGCAAGTCGCGTGGCTTTGCTTTTGTTACAATGGGTTCGGAACAGGACGCTCAAAACGCCATTTCGAAATTCAACGGTCAAACCGTTGAAGGTCGCCCGTTAACTGTGAACGAGGCTCGTCCGCGGGAGGCACGCCCACCAGGAGGTGGCGGACGCGGGTATGGCGGGGGAGGTGGCTTCGGTGGTGGTCGCCGCGATGGCGGCCAGCGAAGAGGCCACTAAAACTTGTCGTAAGGAACGATTCGCAACCCGAAATCGACAGCCAAAGATTGGGCAGGGCTGGATTCGAACCAGCGAAGGCGTAAAGCCAGCAGATTTACAGTCTGCCCCGTTTGGCCACTCCGGAACCTACCCGTCGCTGCGAGCGTCGATATAACCCGCGATTTGCGCCTCGCAAAGTAATTTTCACCCAGCGCAAGACGCAAGACGACCCAGATGCAATTGTCGATCTCTGATCCGAAAAATTCTGCGATCGCATCAACCGCATAGCCCTGTGGTTCGCGAGTAAGTTCAGGACACATCGGTAATGGGAACGCTTCGCGCGTGGCAGTTTCGGCCTCCGGTTCAAGGAAGATGGACTTCCAGTCTGTCTTGGCCGACAAGCATCTTGCTTGTCGAACACGCTCGCTGAAGTATTGACCCTCGCCTTCGAGAGAGTTACCCTGCCAGCCATGGGATTACTGCGCGGGCTATTTTGGCTTGTCCTGTTCATTGTTTTGGCTTTTTGCTTCGTCGTGCTTTTCGAGTACGGACCGAATAATTTCGTGAACGGTTTCCAGAAAGAGTTTGCTCGCGTAAAATCATTTGTTGTGAAGCAGACAGAGAAAATCCAGAAACCGAAAAGAGAGCGCTGATAAGCGATCTCGCGCATTGCTGTGGCCGCGCCCCTGTGGGATGCGTCGGGCACTCCTCGTTTTGAAATATAGCGGCCCAGTCATTAAATAAATTCCACTTCTACTGGAGTGTCGATGTAGCCTTTGTCGCGCGCCTCGCCCAGAAATTTGCAGATTGCGGCTCGTCCAATCTCGCCGTAATCGCGAGTAAATTCGTTCACATACATGCCGATAAACTTGCCGGCGAGGTCCGCGTCCATGTCGCGCGCGTACGGCATCGAATGGCGCAATGCCTCATCCCGATGAGCCAGGCCGAAGTCGATGCTTTCGCGGATAATCTCAAGCAGATCGTGCTGCACTCTTGGCGGGATATCTTTGCGCAGCACGTTGCCGCCGAGCGGGAGGGGCAAACGCGTTTCATTCTTCCACCATTCGCCAAGATCGATCACTTTCTGAAAACCTGAGCGCGCATAAGTCAGTTGCCCTTCATGAATGATCAGACCAGCGTCGGCGCGCCCGTTTTCTACAGCCTCGAAAATTTGATCGAACGGCAGGACAACGTAATCGAATTCTCCAAGGAAAAGTTGAAGCGTAAGGAACGCACTCGTCATCCGGCCGGGCACCGCGATCACAGAGTCGCGCAATGACTCACGAAGATCGACATGCGGATTTGGGATTTGGGCATTGGGCTTTGGGATTTTTCTGACAAGAATTGGCCCATAGCCATCGCCCATGCTCGCTCCGCAGGGTAGCAGCGCATAACGCCCGGTTACATAGGCGTAAGCGTGGATTGAGATGGCAGAGATATGGAGCTCGCCCCGGAGCGCGCGCTCGTTCAGAGTCTGAATATCCTCCAGTCGATGCTCAAATCGATAGCCGCGGAGATCGATTTTGTTTTCCGCGATCGCGTAGAACATGAACGCGTCGTCTGGATCGGGCGAATGACCCAAACTGAATACAGCGTGCTCAGCCGCCATGGCCGGACGCTATCCGTTTCGCCTGTCTGCGCAATGTAGCAGATGGCGGGGCGCGGCCAGGCGCGCCGACCAAACTTTCCGTCACCGATTCGTATCGTCGCGTTTAATAAGAGTGCCAGCAGCTGGGCCGTAATCGGGGATCTGCAAACCAGCAACCTGTGTCAATAGTGAGGACTGACCCCTATTTCCTACGCTCGTTTTCTAGGGCCTGAAAACTTTTTGCTGCAAAACGACGCAATTCTGCGCAGCGCCGTGCGAATGCCTAACGACCGAATTACCTAGCGTCCGCGATGCTGTGCAACGCGTGGTTGGATGGGCTAGTCAAGATATAAATCCCACGTTATTTTCGAGATGTAACCATTCTGGAACGAGAAAATCACACAGCTGGACACGCCGCAGTATTTCGCCGTGGAATGGGTCTTCTCGTTCGGATCACCCAGGCTTTGGGTCACGGCTGTTCGGGACGCGCCAACACGCAGGCCGTACTTCACAGGCCATTTGCGCTTGGTAATCGTTACGGCACTGAGCAGCAGGTCGCTATAGTTCTTCGTCGGAAAGTACGCGTCGATGATAAGGCCATCAAAAAACAGCACCCGAGATTCGTCCATCTGGCCGCGAACGTGCGGATTGGAGCGAGTGGAGGCCTTTTGTCGTAGGACCTTGCCTAATCGGTTGAGATCGGCAAGCGAAGTGCCAGTCTTGAAATCCCAGCCGCTCGAGGTGAAGTCATTGAGACGTTCAGATCGAGTTAACCGATCTTGGGCGAGCGCTGCTGCTCCGAAAACGAATGTACTCAAAAAGAACAGAGCGCCGGCAGTTATTCGCTGCGTAAATGGCAATCTAATACGCATTCGGCTCAATAACTGCACCTTTCAGGATGCTTTTTTTGGGTCCAATCCGGGTTACCTCCCGCCTGCGTGCTGACCGAATAAGTAGACGGTTCGCGGGTCGAGCCGCTCGGCAGTGGCCGTTTCGCTTGGAGCGGTGAACCGGTAATCCTTCATTTTTTGAATTTCAGGCTCGACATCATCCTCCTAAAAGTTTCTTCCAACGCTTTATCTGTCGTGTAACCGGCGGAGCAGGACCATACTCTATGTGAAATACAAACCCTTTATATTTCACGTAAACTACACGCAGATTGGGCAGCTTAACGAAGTACGCAGGCATTCGATCGAGTTTCCCGGCTTCTTTTGAAATAACTGTTGGATCTTGTCCTCGTCGACATATTTCTTTAAGTCAAGGTGCGGGTTCGGCTTCTCAAAATCCCACGAAGAGATTTGGAAATGGCCGCAGGGCTCCTTGCGCTCGTAACAGCCTTTAGGACCGTCGAAATTCGCGTTGTCGCTTTCTTGAATGGATAATTCTCGCCCGGAATCGGGCGCTTGCATGACATAGGCTTCCCAAGAGGGCAGGTAACTGATGCTCCATCCGTGGGTGTTACTGACCCGCACCCATTTGTCGGATGCATGAACGCCGCCCAGCGCGAGCAACAAGATCAAAACTCCCGCTAGGCGACGATCCACAAAACCTGAAATCATGGAAATGCTTTAAACTCGAAGCTGCGGGGTGACGCCAGCAAAGAGTCAAAGCGGCGCAAGCAATTCGTTTTGTGAATCGGATAAGCAGTAGGCGATGCCTGGCTGCCTTTTTGTGACAAAAAGCGTTGACATTCCTTTAGCGCCTCAACTACAAGCATGCTGCAGCTTGAGCCCGGTTTGAAAAAGCCCCCAAACAGATCGCCAACGTTCCGAAACCGCGTTTCGGAACGACTTCACGTGCCAATCCGCCATTACGGTCTCTTGTAAACGACGGGAATATTGCTAAAGCGCGAACTCCACTGGGTAAATTCCTTCGGGAGCGTACGTACCATTGACTTGTCGTTCGTGTAATAAAGAACCAGCTTGCCGTCTTCTAGCACGGCAACATAGATAGAGCCATTTGGCTTAATGATAAGCGCAGTTTCGGAGATGGTGTAGAGATGTGGCACCGCACGTACGCGCGTAAGACACCATCGGAACCAACCAGAGCATCGGTTATGTCGACTTGCTGGGTATTCTGTTCGTGCTTCTTATAGTCGGACCCCATTAGCTTCTTTAGCGCTCCCTGAATCGCTCTATCGTGCATGAGCGCGTCGACATAGGGATAGTATTTTTCGTTGTTGTACTTGGCTAGGTGAGCAAAGCCCAGTTATGTCCTTTGGCTCTGTGCGTAAGTCTCGCCTTTCTGGGCAAAAGATGGCAGCACCAGCAACATCGTGGTGACGAGCAGGATTAATTTTTTCATATATTTTTGGTTGATTGAGCCAATCGCATCACGACTCTGCGGAAAATGCAATGCGCGCCTTGCTCTGGTTGTCGGGCATTCGCAAGCTGAAGTGAACGTGACCGGCGTTAACCTGAGATCCTGCTCTGTCGCATCATGTGACCGGCCGTAGAACTGCTTCCTCACTTCTCAGCTGATGCTAAAGGGCGTGAGGATCCGGCGGGCGAGGTGTTGACGTCGGACCCGCGAAAGAACTAGGAAGTTTCGATTTCACGTGGTCAACTTTGAGCGGATTGAACATTAAAAGGCGAGGTTTTTTCTGCGTTGCCGTGTGACAATTTGGTAATAGCCTGCGGGCAATTGCGTCAATCACCTTGGCTGCTCGGTCTGGACGCGACGGAGCTCATCCATTCAAAAACAGATCCGTTGCGGTTTGCGTTAGCGAGGCTGTTCCGGTAGCCTCAGCGGACATGGCGAGATCTGGTCTTGGCAAAGGTCTAGGCGCACTCATTGGCACTCCTGCGGTCGCTCCACGAGCTGATGCCGATTCAGGAGAGAGAGTTCGCCAGCTCAATCTCGCAAGCATTGTTCCGAGTGCTTTGCAGCCGCGCAAAGATTTTGCCCGGGAAGCGTTGCAAGAACTGATCGATTCAATTCGGCAACATGGCATCATTCAACCGCTCATCGTCCGGCAAGTCGGCGCTCGATTTGAATTGATCGCCGGCGAACGGCGCTGGCGGGCGGCCCAGGCGGTTGGTCTAACGCAGGTGCCGGTAATTATCCGAAGCGCCAGTGATCTTGAGGTCCTCGAGATTTCCTTGATCGAGAACTTGCAGCGCGCCGACCTAAACCCGATCGAAGAGGCGCAAGGTTACGCCAGGTTGGCCAACGAATTTGGGATGCGACAAGAAGACATCGCCTTAAAGGTCGGTCGCAGCCGGGCGGCAGTGGCTAACGCGATGCGCTTATTGGATCTGCATCCACAAGTGCAGATCTGGCTCGCTCAGAATTTGCTTTCGGTGGGTCACGCGAAAGTTTTGCTCGCGTTAAAAGCGCCGGAGGAACAGTTACTCGCGGGAGAAACAGTTTTGCGACGCAACGCGACCGTTCGTTCCACCGAACGACTGGTGGCTCGACAGCTTGGGCTCGGTCGTTCGCGGCGAAGGCAGCGCGCTGTCGGGGAAACCGTTACGCCAGCAGCAATCGAGGATTTACAGAACCGGTTACAACAGCATCTTGCGACACACGTGACCGTTCACCATGGAGAAAAACGCGGACGGATCGAGATCGAGTACTACGGAAACGACGATCTCCAGCGGATTGTTACCGCTCTTGGCTTGACGAGCGAGAGCTGACTTCCCTGCGCTCCGTCGCGTTGAAGGGTTAAATCGTTAACGAGTTGAATCGAGTCGCCATTGCTGTAGCCGGCATCGATGATGCCGGCATGCGAAACGTGCGCAACTCCCATCGGGATCAACGATCCCGACTACAACGGCGACCGCATCTGTCCGCTCTTGTCTCATCGGTCTCTGTCTTCCTCGGATTAACTCTGGGCGCGGATTCGCAGCGTGCGTCGCAACCGAGGATTTGGGAAGAGTTTTCCGGCGATAAAGCTTTGGCTCACGTCCAGCGCCTTGTTGATCTCGGGCCGCGTCCGCCCGGTTCCGAAGCGATCGAAAAATCCAGGGATTACATCGAGAACCAGCTTCGGTTGGTCGGGTGGCAGGTAATACGGCAGGCATTCACGGATGACACACCGCGAGGCAAGGTACGATTCGTTAATCTCGTTGCACGATTTCCCGCGCATGGGAACGCGGCGCCTTTCTTTTTGTTGTGCTCCCATTATGACACAAAGACGTTTGACACCATCCGGTTCGTGGGAGCGAACGACGGCGGGTCGAGCACTGGATTGCTGTTGGAGTTAGCCAGAGTTCTTGGACAGCATCCGAATGTGGCCGCGAAGGTTGAACTGGTATTCTTTGATGGCGAAGAGGCCTACGAGAATTTTTCGGAGACCGATGGTTTGTACGGAAGCCGCTGTTTTGCCAGGCAACTTGCAGATGCCAAGACGGGTAAACAATTTCGGGGCGGCATCTTGTTCGATATGGTAGGCGATCGATCTCTGGACATCACTTTGCCGGCTGATTCGCCCGTGGAAATGGCGCGAGACATTTTTGCGTCGGCGGAGGCACTTAACCTGCGAAGATATTTCACATATTTCGACCGCGAAATGACGGACGATCACACTCCGCTGAATAGGATCGGAATTCCCACCCTCGACATGATTGATTTTGATTTCGCCTGGTGGCACACGGCCGACGACACGATCGACAAGCTCAGCGCCCAAAGTCTCCAGGTCGTTGGATCGGTTGCCGCGTATTACCTGTCTGAATTCGCGTTAAAGTGAAACGCAAACTTTTAGTTTCGTTGGTGCTCGCCGGAGCCTGCGTCAGATTTTTTTGCAGCGGTCGGTAAGATGCACATCGGGGAAACCAGTCAACCAATTCGCACTCATCTCGGTTTGCACATTATTCAATTGACCGACTCAAGGCCCACGAGACCGATGACTTTTGAAAAGGCGAGATAGCCTTGACGATTGAGAATGAAAAACGCCGGGCGATTTTGCAGAGCCTGACTGCGGATCTTTGGGTCGCGCGGAATTCGTAAGCAATCGGCTCTAGAGCCCCTTTTGGAAATTCGCGAACTTCTGCGTTGCCTCACTACGTATTTGCCCGCACTTTGATCGTGCGCGAATTCCCGCTTCGGGGCGCGTAACGGCGCATGTTCCATCCAGCTCGAAAAATTATTGGAGTGATCGGTCTCGGCATTATCGGTCGTGGCGTGACCGCCAATCTGCGCCAGAAAGGGTTTCAGGTGTTCGTTTGGAATCGAACTCCACGTCCTGTTCCAAATTTTATCGGTTCGCCAGGCGAACTGGCCGAAGTCTGCGATTGTCTGCAGATTTTTGTCTCTGACGATAGGGCTTTGCTCGGGACTGTACGGCGTCTCACCGAAAAGATTACCTCACGGCACATCGTAATTGCGCATTCCACTGTTGCTCCGGATTCAATGCGCGCCGCGGCGGAAATGGTCGAACATCGCGGCGGACGGTTTGTGGAAGCGCCATTCACCGGCAGTAAGATCGCGGCGGAAAAAGGCGAATTGGTTTATTACGTCGCGGGGAATGATGCGGCGTTGCGGGAAGCGCGTCCCATTCTTGAAGCGAGCAGCAAGGAGATTATTGAGACTGGCGAGATCGGTCAAGCGAGTGCAATCAAAATCGCAACAAATATGGTCACCGCGGCGAGCGTGCAAGCCGCGGCCGAAGCTTTGGGGTTGATCCAAGCTTTGGGCGTGCCTCTGCAAAAATTCGTCGAAGCAATGCAAGTCAACGCGAGTCATTCCACGACTCTGGCGATGAAAATGCCTAAGATGACTCAGGCGAATTTGGAGCCACATTTTTCCGTAAAGCACATGCTGAAAGACATGGAGATCGCCAATCAGCTTGCCTCATCCCATCATCTTGAACTGGGAGTGACCTCCGCTGCACGGGACCGGCTTGTCGAGCAACTCCAGTTGGGACACGGCGATGACGATTTCTCTGCGGTTGCGCGAAAATATTTGCCCGAATTTCCGCCCGTCGGTCAGAAAGATGCGGACGCGGCAAGCGATAATGCGCAAGGGGATCGGGATGCAATCCCTCCAGTTTTGGAGCCCACCTTTGATTTTGAAGAGCCAAAATCGAAACAGGAAAGTAACCGCACCGTTATCGCAGAACCGGGTGCATTCGGCGAGGAGACCAAGGAAGCAACACGACCGCGTGCCAGCTTTTTTAGCCGATTACTGCGCCGCGGGAAGCAACTATTGAAACAGCCTATCTCGTCTAAAGGAGCATGACGTCGACCCGTCAGATCGGTGAAGGCGTGTTTTTTGATTTGTCCGGACGCACAAAGCTTCGCATCACGGGAAACGACCGTGTCCGTTTCCTGAACGGACAGATTACGAACGATGCGCGTAAGGCTACCGAATCCGCAGCTACCGAAGCGTGCGTGCTCAATGCGAAGGGCAAACTTAACGCGGATATTTTCCTTTCCGCCGCGCCCGATTGTTTTTGGGTCGATGCTGATCCCGACCTTCAAAAAGCTCTCCCCGCGAGGATCGAGCGCTACATAATCGCGGACGACGTTCAGATCGATGACGTAACGGATCGATTCTCGATTTTTCATGTATTGTCGGGAGCGGCGCCGGATGTTGCCAATTGCCAGCGCATCCTATCCACGCGCCGGCTCGCCGAAAAAGGTTGGGACATCTGGGCCGATTCGGAGTTCCATGATGCTGTTTCACAACAATTGTCGTCAATGCTCCGCTTTTTCGACGGCGCTTCCGCGGAGATTCTTCGCATAGAACACGGTATTCCCCGGTGGGGGCGCGAGCTGACGGAAGAAATCATTCCCGTCGAGGCGAACCTGGAAGAGCACACGATCGACTATGAGAAGGGTTGCTACATCGGTCAGGAAGTAATCTCGCGAATCAAGATGTCCGGCCAAACAAACAAGCGATTGTGCGGGCTAATTTCGTTGCACGATACGCCGCTTCGGGCGGGTATGAAACTCGCCAGCACTTCGGCGAACGGCAAACAGGTGGGCTGGATTACGAGCGCAACGCGGAGCGAGAGACTTGGGAAAGAAATCGCACTCGGGTTCGTCAAACGAGGCTTCAACACCCCGGGCACTAATCTGGACGCCGTCGTCGGAGATGAGGACTCGGTTGCGCAGGCTCCAATTCACATCGAGGTGGTTCCGCTTCCATTTATCTGAGGCAGCGCGATCAACCAAAATCGCGCATCTTTTTCATCCGCTCCAAAGGCGAGATATTCGTGGCGTTTGTAATTTCTTTTGCTTTCGGCAGTTGCGTAAATTTTAATCCTTGCGTTTTAAAGATCGCAACGTGTAAAGTCTGCAGTTCAATTTTTGTCAGGCCATGAATCAACGTTTAATCGCAGAAATTGGCCGTACCCAGCGGCTGGAAATCCTTAACTCGCTTAAGCGGACGAGAGGCATGTCCGTTAACGAGCTGGTTGATAGAATGAAGATGAGCTACATGGGCATCAAACAGCATTGCCTTACCCTTCAGCGCGATGGCTACCTGGATACCTGGCGCCGACCGCAAAAAATGGGTCGCCCCGAAATGGTTTACCGGCTTACGCGCCGTAGCCATGATCTTTTTCAGGCGGATAGCAATCAATTCACGATTGAGCTATTAAAATCGGCTCAGGAAATTTATGGGCCGAATGTACCGGAAAAACTCCTTTATAACGTTTTCGAAAAAAAGACTGCTGCCCTCAAGACCAAGGTAAAAGGAGAAACAGTTGCCGAACGAGCCAAATGGCTTGCCCGGGTGCGCGACGGCGAGGGATATATGGCCCAGTTCACCACCGGCGAAGAGGGCGGCCCCCAGATTCTCGAATGCCACTCGCCGATCATGAATTTGCTCGAGCAGTATCCTATCATTGGCCGACTTGAGCAGGATATGTTCGAGGTTCTTCTCGGCAGCCGCGTGCGCCGTGAGATGATTCGCAATTCCGGTCTGTACGAGTGCGCGTTTTATTTCGCATTGTAATAGCTCTGCTTATCTCTCCGTCGCCGAGAATTCTCCTTTCGCAGCCAGCGAATTTCGGTTGATTCATGGCCCATGCTTCGGGCCTTTCCTTCTGCGGTTATAGAAAATCTGCAGCCGCTGGTCGACGGCGGTCGCCACCCGACAAAACGCATCATCGGCGAAGATCTCGTCGTCGAAGCGGACATCTTTAAAGACGGACATGATGTAGTTGCGGCTGTCCTGAAATGGCGTGTTCTCGGCAAGAGACAGTGGCGGGAAACGTCCATGGCCTTCGTCGATAACGACCGCTGGCGCGGTGTCTGCACTCTTTACGAAAGCGCGATTTACGAATACACGATCGAGGCGTGGACGGATAGGTTTTCCGGATGGAGAGGAGAGTTCGCCGCGAAATTCACGGCTGGCATCTCTGAACTCCGGAGCGAAGCGCTGGAAGGCGCTGCTCTACTCGAGGCAGCCTCGCAGCGGGCGCACGATCGCACGGATTCTGCGCGGTTACTGGAGCTCTCCAAGCGCATCTGCAAAGCCGGTAACACCGAGGTCAACGAGATCGCACAATCCGGAGAGCTCGAGATGTTAATGGCGACTTACGGGGACCGCGCTGGCGCGACACAATATGCACCGGCTCCGCGCGTCATTGTCGATCGTCCAGCGGCGCAAACCGGAGCATGGTATGAATTTTTCCCGCGCTCCGCGGAAGGCCGCAGCGACCGTGGATCGACGTTTCGAGATTGTTTGCCACGGGTCGACGACGCCAGGGCAATGGGTTTCGATGTCATTTATTTTCCACCGATTCATCCGATTGGACATACAAATCGCAAAGGTCGCAATAATTCAATCGAGTGCGAGCCTAGTGACCCCGGCGTGCCGTGGGCAATTGGCAGCGAAGCAGGCGGACACAAAGCAGTCGAGCCCGCACTCGGCACGCTGGCCGATTTTGACTGGCTTCAAAAGCAAGTCCGAAAACGCGGAATGGAAATCGCGCTCGACTTCGCAATCAATTGCTCACCCGATCATCCTTACGTCAAAGAGCATCCAGATTGGTTCTACAAGCGCCCAGACGGCACCATAAAGTACGCCGAGAACCCGCCGAAGAAATATGAAGACATCTATCCATTGAACTTTCGATGCGAAAACTGGCGCGAGCTATGGGCGGAGATGAAGAGCATCGTCCTTTTTTGGGCCAAGCGCGGCGTACGGATCTTCCGTGTCGATAACCCGCACACCAAGCCGGTCGCGTTCTGGGAATACTTAATCGAGGGCGTGCGCGGCAAATACCCGGACGCGGTCTTCCTCGCCGAAGCGTTTACCAGACCCAAGATGATGAAGGCCCTGGCCAAAGCCGGTTTCAACCAGAGCTACACGTATTTTACGTGGCGAAATTCCAAACGTGAGCTCATCGAATATTTCACGGAGCTAACGGAGACCGAAATGAGCGAATATTTTCGCGCAAATCTTTGGCCAAACACGCCGGATATTTTACCGTTCGTGCTTCAGGATGGCGGCCGGCCAGCGTTTATGATTCGCCTGCTCCTTGCCGCCACGCTCTCAACACTGTACGGCATCTACAGCGGCTACGAGCTGTGCGAGAACGAGGCCCTACCGGGTCGTGAGGAGTACCTCGATTCGGAAAAGTATCAGTGGAAAGAACGCGATTGGGATGCGCCCGGAAACATCAAGGATTGGATCACGCGGTTAAACAAAATACGGAAAGAAAACCGCGCGCTCCATTTTTACGATAACTTGCGGTTTTACCACGCCAACCATGACGCGATCCTCTTTTACGGCAAAATGACGCCTGCTCGCGACAATATCGTTCTCGTTGTTGTGAATCTCGATCCGCATCGGAGACAGAATTCTTATATTGACGTGCCAATCGACCAGTTCGGGCAAATGGAGAGCGACGTGTATCAAGTGCACGATTTACTCAGCGACGCGCGCTACACGTGGCGGGGTCGGCAAAATTACGTTGAGCTCGATCCGGAAATTCAACCGGCCCACATTTTCCGCGTTCGTCGCTGGACTGGTGGCGATCAATTTGTATAGCAACCCGGTGAGTTAGCCTGTGTTTAGTTTGTGAGTTGTATATTTGCATCCAACAACGCTCCGTTTATCGTAACAAAATTCTTGGCATGAAGATTTCATCCCTGGTGCTTGCCCTGCTGGCGGGCGCAACTCCTTTGCTGGCACAGGAAGCCACACCTCCTCTCGTGCCTGATACACACTCGGAGACGATCATGGACACCCTTATCAAAGCCGGGCCGGTGATGATACCGCTCGTTCTCTTGTCGATCTTTTCCGTCATGCTCGTGATCGTTTATCTGATGACGATCCGCCGTGGCGCCGTTGTTTCGAGCGGTTACATGGCCACGGCCGATGCCCTTTTGCGCAAACGAGATTATCTGGGGTTGCTCGCTGTTTCCAATCGCCACGGGGAAGCCATCGCGCGGGTCGTACAAAAGATCCTCGATTTCACAACCAAAAATCCGAATGCGGATTTGCAGCAAGTTCGGGAGATTGCTGAGACGGAAGGAACGCGGGTCGCGGCCAGTCTAAATAACCGCGTGATCTATCTTGCCGATATCGGAATGATCGCGCCGCTGCTCGGCCTGCTCGGTACGGTTTTCGGAATTATCCATTCGTTCGGCGCACTTGGTTCCGATCTTGGGACAGCGCGTTACGTGGCTCTTTCGCGAGGGATTAGCCAGGCACTCGTCAACACCGCGGCTGGGTTGGCTATCGGAATTCCAGCGATGATGTTCTACGCTTTTTTCCGCGGCCGGGCCCAAAAGTTGATTTCAGATTTGGAAGCTGCCACGACCCACGTTTTAGCTTTGCTTTCTTTGCAATATGGCAAACGAACCGAGCGAATGCCCGTGCTGATCGAGGACGAACTTTAAACGGGCCATCGCCCTCGCCATCCGCACGATCGACATCGCCTTTCACATCACATGAATCTGCGTGGTCACGCGCCTCTGCATCATCCCGGTATTCAACTGGCGCCGCTTGTTGATGTCCTGTTGCTGTTGTTGATTTTTTTCCTGTTGACTTGGAACGCGGCTCGAAATGAGAATGAGCTTGACGTTAAAGTGCCGAAAGCTTCGGCCGCGAAAGAGCAAACTTCGCCGATTGGGGATGTGGTTGTGAATGTGAAAGCGGACGGAAACGTCGTCGTGAACCGCCGCACCCTGAGCTCCCCTGAATTGGGTGAATTGCTGAAAAGCCTGGTCCAACTCAACGCCGACCAGGCGGTGGTCATACGGGGCGATGAGGCCGGTGCCTACAAAAACATTATCGGTGTCTTAAATATTTGCAGCGAAGCCGGGATCACGAATGTAGCTTTCGCGACAGCGAAATGAAAATCACGCGCAGCGCATCCGGTCTTCTCGGATTGGCAATGCTGCTTTGGACTGCGGATGCCGGCCTCGCTCAATCGCCACCCGAAGTACGTCGGGCTCGGCCGATAGATGAGCCACCGGTCGCGCGGGCGCTCCCACTCGAGGAACCGCCAGCGCCAGTTCCCCGCCGTTCAGCGGAGGAACCTTCCGAACCGGCAGCGCCGGATACCGAAGCACCTGACCGCCGCCAACTCGACTACGCGAACGCGCTCTTTACTCGCAAGCTCTACGATCTCGCTGTCCCGGAGTATCAGAAATATCTGGACGATTATCCGGGCCGCGCCGGTCGGGCGAACGCGTATTTTTCGCTTGGTGAATGCTCTCGAAATCTGAATCGTCCATCAAGCGCTCGCACGAATTTCCAGAAAGTCCTCAGTGATTATAGTGACAGCGAGTTTGCTGGACCGGCTGCGTACGCGCTGGCCGAGATGGCTTTCACACAGAAGGATTATGCTGCCGCCCTTCCGCTCTTCCACCGATCGGCCGCAAAATCAAAGGAATCAGCCGTGGCGCTTTCCGCGCGGTATTTCGAAGCGCGCTGTCTCGAAATCCTCGGCCACAAAGATGAAGCCTCCGATATTTATCAGGAGGTTGCTGCGACTGGAAATCCGAATCCCTATCGCGAGGACGCGCGATTGACGGCAGCGTCCATTCTCGTTGGGCGCGGCAGGAAAATCGATGCGCTGAAGCAATACGAAGCTCTTTCAAACGAAACGCAAAAGCCGACCTTAAAAGCGGAGGCGGCAGTGCGCGCCGGCATGATCGCTCTCGATCTCGTGCAAGCGGATAAGGGCAAGATCGACAAGGCAATGGTCGATAGAGCCACAGGCTTACTGCAAAAGGGCCGAAGCCTTCCGGAAGCGGGAAAGTTCCGGGCAATCGCGCAGGTGGGATTGCGCCGGTTGCAATACCAATCCGGTCAATACGCGCAGCTGCTGACCGATTACAAGAAAGAGCAGGAAAAGCTTCCGGAGGCGGCCCAGGCTGAAGTGATGTTGCTCGCTGCAAACAGCGAGCGGCAACTTGATCACGCCGACAAAGCTGAAGAACTTTATCGCCAGATTATCGCCAAATATCCGGATCGAGAGGAGGCGAAAGACGCGGCGTATCAACGATTGATCAATATCTACAACTCGGATCCGTCCACCCTCCTTGCAGAAGCGGAGGAGTTTCTCAAAACGAATCCTACCGGCGAACGCGGGGACCAGGTGAAGCTCTTGAAGGCGGAAGCGCTCTACAAACAACAGAATTACACGGAAGCGGTGCCGATTTATGCCGAACTGCGCGCCTCCCAGCTTTCGCCAAAGTTGCGTGCCGAATCGGCCTATAAACTCGGCTTGTGTTACGTCCAGACGAAGAATACTCCGGCGCTTGTCGAAGCTTTCACGTATTACCTACAAACATTTCCAGATAACCCGCAGGTGCCTGCGGTTTTGGCTCAGCGCGCTTTGGCTTACGAACAAGATAAGAATTACAACGCCGCGCTTTCCGATTTAGACATCATCATTACAAAATATCTCAGCGCCCGGGAGCGGGAGGCGGCGCTGCAAATGAAAGCATTGATTCTCGGGCAACAGGAGAATGCGAAAGGCATGAGCGACACGTTTCGCCAGCTCCTGAAAGAATACCCGAAGAGTCCGGTCGGGGCCCAGGCACAATATTATATCGGTAAGGCAGCGTTTGAGGCCAAAGACTACAAAACCGCGATGGCCGCGCTCAACGCCGCGCGTCAACTCAACAAAGAGCAATTCTATAATCTCGCGACGCTTCGGCTGATCTTGTGCCAGTTTTATTTAAAAGATCGGCCCGCTCTGACCAAAGAAGTGAACCATTTTATGGTCAATAGTCCGAACGTGAATCCGCCACCAGAAGTTCTTGAATGGCTTGGGATTGAATATTTCAACGAGAAAAATTACGAAACGGCCGAAAAATACCTGAGCGCCTTGGGAAAGATCGACAATCGTGGCAGTGTAAAGCCCGATTTTTGGTTTTACCTCGGAGATGCCGCCACAAAACTGAAAAACTTGCCTGAAGCCGAGGATGCGTTTGGCAAATATTTGCAGACGGCCAAAGATCCGGCGGGAAAAGCGAAAGTGTTGCTCGCGCTCGGCGGGGTGAAAATCGGCGCGCACAAACCAGACGACGCGCAGAAGATTGCCGAGGAAATTATGTCGCTGCAGCCGGAGGGCCGTGTGAATGCTGAGGCGCGTTTGCTGGCGGGGGACGTCCAATTGGAGCGCGGAAATTTCGATGATGCGGGCAAGGTTTTCACGAGTGTCGCTTTGCTCTACGATGATCCAGCCATAACTCCTCGCGCATTGAATAAGGCAGCCTCGGCCTATCAGCGCGCTGGTAAAACGGATGAAGCAGACCGGCTGGCTCGGGAACTACGGGAAAGATATCCGAACTACGCAGGCGGTTAGATCGACATCTTGCGGGCGGAGCAAGCGCTCGGCCGCTACGTCTAAGCTCCAGAGAAACTTCAATTATCAGAACTCGAAATATCGACGTGGGATTTACCTTTCGTTGTCAGTTAGAATTTCCCTGAATATCGGCGTTTGGACTTTGGAGCTTTGCTCGCATCGACAAACGAGGTTGTCAGTGCTTGCACAATTTGATTCCATCGGCAGGTGGCCAAGCTTCGCCCGTTGCTCGCAGAATTTATCGGAACCTTCGCACTGATCTTTGTCGGCATCGGTGCGATCAAAACTGCCGGACACGATGTCGTCGCTGTTGCCCTTGCTCACGGTCTCACGATCGCCGCGTTTGTCTCAGCTACGCTCCATATTTCCGGTGGTCAATTGAATCCAGCTGTGACCTTCGGCTTGGTCTGCGGCGGCCACATGGTATGGTCAGAGGCCTTCCGGTACTGGATCGTGCAATTGCTCGGTGGAATCGCGGCTGCGTTGATTTGCCTCGGTTTGTTCGGGCGCGATGTGGTCGTTACTGGAACTCCGCAGCTTGCCATTAATCTGACCGCTGGGCAGGGAATTCTGGTGGAAGGAATTCTGACCTTCTTTCTCGTCTTCGTGGTCCACGGCACCGCCGTGGACCCGCGCGGACGCGGTCTGGCCGGTTTTGCCATTGGGGCGACCATCACGCTCGATATTTTGTTCGGGGGCCCTCTTACCGGCGCGGCAATGAATCCCGCCCGAGTATTTGGTCCAGCGGTCGCAGCAAATTTTTGGCATGACCATTATGTTTACTGGGTTGGACCGTTCGTCGGGGGAGGGCTTGGCGGTTTTGTTTATCGCATCTTCATCGAGCGGAAACCTGCTGACCGCATTGAGACG
>Ga0209474_10000282_pt1 | contig 59569 bp, 64 predicted proteins | sample GraSoiAngelo_145_FD_185902 | JGI IMG/M metagenome (GOLD analysis project Ga0209474, IMG submission 185902) | Grasslands soil microbial communities from the Angelo Coastal Reserve, California, USA - 14_1009_05_20cm (SPAdes) (version 2) | ecosystem: Environmental > Terrestrial > Soil > Grasslands...
GCGCGCGTCGGCGCTGACCGCGTCGGACCTGAAGAAGGGCGTCTCGGCGCTCGCGACGATCGGCTCGACGGCACCCTTCGTCGGACTGCTCGGCACGGTCGTCGGCGTCATCACCGCGTTCCAGGGCATCGCGGCCTCGGGCTCGGGCGGCATCGGCGCCGTGTCGGCCGGCATCGCGGAAGCGCTCGTCGAGACCGCGCTGGGGCTCGTCGTCGCCATTCCGGCGGTGTGGTTCTACAACTACCTGACGGGACGCATCGAGTACTTCAACGTGGAGATGGACAACTCGTCGTCCGAGCTCGTCGACTACTTCATTCGGAAAACAGCGGCGTAGCGCGACGCTTACATTGCTGATTGTTGATTGCTGATTGTTGATTGATTGGTCGACCCCCAGTCAGCAATCAATCAGCAATCTGAAATCAGCAATCTGCAATCGTAAGGAGACTCAGTTATGGCAATGGATCTTGGCGGCGCCAAGGGCGGAGTCAAATCCGACATCAACGTGACGCCGCTGTGCGACGTCATGCTGGTGCTGCTCATCATCATGATGATCGTCGCTCCGCTGTTGCAGCAGGGCGTCAGCGTGCAGCTGCCGCAGGCCAACAACACGGTCGACAAACCTGAAACGCAGGGGCAGACCGTCATCGCCATCAGCAAGGACAAGGCGATGTACCTCAACGCGAAGCCCATTCAGGAGAGCGAGCTCGCCACGAAGATCAACGAGCTGCTCGAGAACCAGAAAGAGAAGATCGTCCTGATCAAGGCCGACCAGGAAGTCGAGTACGGCGCCGTGATGGCCACGATGGATCAGCTGCGGCAGGCCGGCATCGAGGACATCGGCCTCGTGACCGACCCGAAGCGGACGGGCGCGACGGGAGGCAAGTAATGGCGCATGCGCATCGTCACCTCGGCGCCGAGAAGGTCGTCACCGCAGAGATCCCGCATGCCAGCGCGGACATGAACATCACGCCGCTCATCGACGTGCTGCTCGTGCTGATCGTCATCTTCATGGCGGCGCTGCCCCTGACGCAGAAGGGTCTCGACATCAACCTGCCGGCCGAGAGCAAGAAGTCGACGGCCGAGACGCCCGACATCAGCCAGATCGTGCTGGACTACACGGCCGACAAGAAGATCTCGGTCAACAAGCAGGACGTCACGATCAACGAGCTCGAGACGCGGCTGCGCAACATCTACGACCAGCGGAAAGACAAGACGATGTTCCTCATCGCGGCGGGCACGCTGCGCTACCGCGACATCATCGAAGTCATCGACGCCGCGAAGGGCGCGGGAGTCGAGAAGGTCGGGATCGTCACCGAAGGGATGCGCAAGGCTGCGGGCGCGGGCGGAAATTAGTCGCTGGTCGTTAAGTTCTCTCGTCCATCCTCGAGGGCCGCTCCGGAAACGGAGTGGCCCTTTTTGTGTACCGCCTTGAAAAGAAAAGGGCCGGAGCGATCGCTCGCCCCGGCCCGACTATCGACCGACGACCAACGGCTACTTATTGAAACGTGTACCGGAAACTCAACATCATCACGTAGAGGTCCGAGTTGCTCGGATTACTCAGCGACGCGGTCGTCTGGAAGGTGCGGCTGATCAACTCGGTGCCCGACGCGCCCGCGACGGTTGCGAGCCGATAGCTCAGTCGCCCTTGCGCGTCCGGCGTCGGATTGGTCAGGATGCGGCTGCCGAAATTCGAGAGCGCGACCGGGATCTGGCCGACGCCCCAGTCGTGATTGAGCAGGTTGCCGAAGTTGTTGATGTCGAGCCGAATCTGTCCCGAGTGTCGGCGACCGCCGATGCCGTGGAACACGTCCTGGATGATGCTCAGGTCCATGCGCTTCACGATCGGGTAGAAGAGCGCGTAGCGCTCGGCGTACTGTCCCCGGTGATTGCGCAGGTAGTCGTCCTGCTGGATGAACGCCTCGAACGCCGCCGCCTGCTCCGCCGCGGTGAACGTTCTGTTGCCGACCGGAAACGAGACGAAGTTCATCTCCGACGTGTCGCGAGGAATGTAGATCAGATCGTTGGCGGCGCTGTCGCCGTTCGCGTCCTGCGCAAACATGAAGCTCGCGTTACCGTTCGTGTGCGCGTCGAAGAACGCGGCAATCGTCGTGACGCCGAGGCCGAAGTACTGCTTCGTGTAGGACGGCGCGACGAAGAACCGATGTCCTGGTGAGTACTGTGAGAACGACAGCACCGGGTTGTTCGGATCGTTCACGATGGCGTTGCTCGTCCACGAACCGGCCGCAATCGAGCCTGGATCGTTGACGTTCTTCGACTGGCTGAAGCCGTACCCGCTCTTGAACGTGAAGCCATGCGTCAACGGCCTCGTCACGCTCGTGGCGACGGTCCACTGCCGGCCGACACTCTCGTTGGTCAGGACGATGTTCTGGATGATCTGATTGCCGGGCGCGTTGTTGATGCGGCTCACGCACGGCCCGATGTTCCCCGTCGCCGCGCATGCTGTTCCTAGCCACCGCGGCCGCGCATCCACGCCCGTGTACGCCGACTGCGCCGCCGGCAGGTTCGCGTTGATGTACAGCATGCCGTTCACGTCTTTGTTGAAGATGAACTCGCCCGTGCCGACGAGACCCCAGGGCAGCTTGCGATCGACCGCGACGTTGGTTCTCCAGGTCTGCGGGAACTTGAAGTTCGGATCGGTCACCGCGAGGTCGACTGTCGTCGCCGGCGCGCCCGTCACGGTTTTCGGCTTGTACGCATCAGGACTCGGATTGAACGGGAACCCCGTGGTGTTGTCCACCTGGACGAGGCCGGTCAGCATTCCGGTGTTGCCAATCTGGTTCGAGATCCAGACGTACAACGGTTTGCCGGTGAACACGCCCGTGCCACCGCGCAGCTGCGTCTGCTGATCGCTCGCGAGGTCGTAGTTGAAGCCGACGCGCGGCGACCAGAGCGGCGTCGCCTTCGGCAGCGCGCCGCTGTTGTACTGGATCGGACCGCCGCTCTGATCCCGGAACGTCAGCGCGTCGACGTTCGGGTTGTCGAACGCCGTGTTGCCCCAATTCGCGACGTCCATGCGGACGCCCGCGGTGACGGTGAGGTTCGTTCGCGGCCGCCACTCATCTTGCGCGTACCCGCTCGTGTACCACACGTCGAGCGGTTGCACCGGCTTCTCGAGGCCGGGAATGTTCATGTACCGCACCTGGAAGCGGCGGAGCGTGACCGGCGACGAGGTGCGATTCGGATTCGCGAGATACCCGTTCGCGTCGGTGAGGAAATCGCCGAGCGTGTTGTAGACGTAGACGCTCTGCTTGCCGGGGAAGAACACGTTCTCGGAGTGGTACTTCTCGACGGCAGCGCCGAATGTGAGCGAATGGCTCTTGCCGAATTTCGTGAAGCTATCCTGCGCCTGGAACGTGTTGTATCGCAGCTCGTTGTTCGGCGTGAACGGCTCTGACCCGAACGACGTGTACGCGCCACCGTTGCCGTCGAGGACGTCGACGAACGGGAACAGCTTGTCGATCGCGCCGCGGCTCTCGTCCTGGTGCGTGTAACCGACGATCAAATTGTTCGACAAGTTGTTGCCGAGCACCGAGTTCCATTCACCTATCCCGGAGCGAATGTTCTCGAGAATCGAGTAGTTCGAGTTGGCAAAGCTCAGGAAGTTGACGGTGTTCGGCGACCGGCCGCTCGGATTTCCGAGCGACTGCGAGCCGGAGACAATCACCGGCGTGCTCGAGTTGAGCATGTTGTAGCGGAACGTCACTTTGTTCTGGCTGTTGACGTTGAAGTCGCTCTTCACGAGGAACGGCTTGCCCGGCACGACCTTGGAGATTCCCTCGAACGGCCCGGTGTCGTAGCTGAACTTCGAGCTCAGGAACGAACTGAGATTGTTGAGATCGGACGCGAGCACGCGCGTCGTATTCCCGGCGGCGGGAACGCCTCCGGGATTCGACACGTACGTCGACAGCGGACGTTGATCCTTCTGACTTTCGAAGCTCTCGAAGAAGAACAGCCTGTTCGGAATGATCGGACCGCCGAACCACTCGCCGCCGTTGGTCGTCTTGAACGTGCCGGGATTGACGGTCTGGCCTTTCGCCTCCGTCCCGACGAACGATTCGTTGCGGTACCGGTAGTACCCCGATCCCGTGAAGTTGTTCGTTCCGCTCCTCGTCACGGTGTTGACGCCGGCGCCAACGAAGTTGCCCTGGCGCACGTCGTACGGCGCCACGCTGACCTGCACCTGCTCGATCGCTTCGAGCGAAATCGGCGCGACGTTGGTTCGATCGCCCGGCTGCGCGCCGAGGCCGAACGAGTTGTTGAAATACGAGCCGTCGACCGTGATGTTGTTCATCCGGTTGTCGGCGCCGGCGAAGCCGCCCGACCCGCTGTACTCCGGCGACAGGCGCGTCATGTCGTTGATGCGGCCGGAGATCGTCGGCAGCGTCGCGAGCTCTTCGCGGAGCACGGCGGTGGCCGCGCCGGTATGCGATGAGCTGAACACCGGATCGCTCTGTCCGACAACGGTGATCGTCTCGGCGACCGCGGCGATTTTCAGCGAGAACTCCACGTCCTGGGCGACGCCGAGCGTCAGCGTGAGGTTGTTCTTGACCTCGGTGGTGAAGCCAGCGAGCGATGCGGTGACTTTGTACGGGCCGCCGACGCGCATACCCTGAATGAAGAAGCGGCCGTCGGCCTGCGTGACGGCTTCATATGTAGTGCCCGACGGCTCATGAACAGCGACAACGCTGGCGCCGGGAATCACGGCGCCTTGTGCGTCCTTGACGACGCCGGTCACCGCGGCGGTGGTCACGCCCTGGGCGGCCGTCGAGCTCGCGCAGACGGCGAGCGCGAGACACGCCGCGATCGCGCACACGAGCCGCGACCTTCTGGTCTGATTCATTGCGATCTCCTGCGAGGAATGGTTGTGAGAACCGCTCGATTGTACCCTGCGGTTGTAACCAGCCTGAGACAAAAAAGGCCGTCGGGTTTCGAGCCCGACGGCCTGCGATCCAATCGCTCGTAGGTGAGCGTTGTCAGTCGCCGACGCCTGCCGCTTTCTGCTTGCGAAGTTCCTGAGCCTTGTCGCGGAGACGATCCGCTTCCTTCAACAGCGCCTGCTGCTTGGACACGTCCTTCTCGAGATTGGCCTGCAGGCGCAGCAACAACCCTTTGTAGACGAGCGCCTCCGCGTAGTCCGGTTTGATCTGCAGCGCGTGATCGATCGCCTCGATGCCTTTGTTGACGAAGTCCTTCTTCTCGTTTTCTTTCAGGCGCGTGTCGCGGAACGCCTTGTCCCAGTAGAAAGTCGAAATCGTGTAGAAGGCTTCGGGGTTGTTCGGCTCCTTCGCCGCGCGCTCGCGCAATGCGTCGATCGTCTTGTCGAACGCGCCCTGGCGGTTGTAGTAGCCGGCGAGCGTCATGTAGACGGCGGGATCGCCCGGCTTGGCGTCCTTCGCCTTGAGCAGCATCTGCTCGGCAGCATCGTACGCGCCGGCGTCCTCGTACAGCTTCGCGAGCGCGAAGTAGTTCGCGGGATCGCCCGGATCCTGTTGAATCATTTTCTGGAGCACCGGCTCCGCTTTCGCCGGATCGTTCAGCTTGTCGTTGCCGTACGCGGCGACGAGATACTGCAGCGCGAGCGTGCCGAGATGTTTGTAATCCGGCTTGTCGGACGTGCTCAGTTTCTCGGCAGCAAACTGGTAGTTCTCGACCGCCTTCTGCAGCAACGCATCGTTCTCTGCGTCGCCCTTCTTGCTGGGCTTCCACTGGTTGTCGTAGCTGTTCCCGAGGAAGAAGTACGCGGAAACCACGTCGGGATCGTTGGGCGCCTGAGAGATGGCCTCGGAGTACAGCTGCGAGGCTTTTTTGTAGTCCTGGGCCTGGTAGGCCTTGTTGGCCTCCTTCAGATTTCGCATCGCCTGAACTTTTCCGACTTTGGCACAGCCGGCTGTTGTCGCGACAGAACCCAGGGCCAGCATCGCGACCACCGACAGCGATGCTCCCGTTAAAGCACGCATTGAGCCCCCTACGTGAGAAGAATTTCCGTGGCTGAAACCGGGCAAGTATAGTGAAGCAAAAAAACGTACGTCAAGGCGCGGTTTATTATTGGCTTAGACACCGATTTCGATGATTCGCTTCGAGGATCTGCTGGAAAAAGTCCGGGCCTACAGCCCTGACGCCGACGTCGAACTGCTCAGGCGAGCGTACGTGTTCTCCGCCTTCGAGCACCGCGGACAGGTGCGCCATTCCGGCGAGCCCTATCTGATACACCCGCTCGCGGTCGCCGATTTCCTCGCCGACATGAAGCTCGACGCGGTCGCCATCGCCGCCGGCCTGCTGCACGACGTGGTCGAAGACACCCTGACGACGATCGAGCGCATCCAGGAACTCTTCGGGTCGGAGGTCGCGCACGTCGTCGAAGGCGTCACCAAGATCAGCGCCATTCCGTTTTCGTCGAGCGAGGAGCGGCAGGCCGAGAACTTCCGCAAGATGCTGCTCGCGATGGTCGACGACATCCGCGTGATCATCGTCAAGCTCGGCGACCGCCTTCACAACATGCGGACGCTGAATCACCTGTCGGAAGATCGGCGCATCAAGATCGCGCAGGAGACGCGAGACATCTACGCGCCGATCGCCAATCGTCTCGGCATGAGCAAACTGAAGAACGAGCTGGAGGAGCTGTCGTTCCGGTACCTCGAGCCTCAGTCGTACGAGGCGCTGCGCGCGAGAGTCGACGCGAGGCGGCGCGCGACCGAAGGGCTCATCGAGGAGCTCAAGAACACGGTCGCGGCGAAGCTCGCCGAGGCCCAGGTGCCGATCGTCGCAATCGACGGCCGCATCAAACGGCTGTGGAGCATCCACCAGAAGCTGAAGCGACAACGGATCGAGCTCGAGCAGGTGTACGACTTCATCGCGCTGCGGGTCGTGACCGACAGCGTGAAGGACTGCTACGCGGCGCTCGGATTCATTCACCAGACGTGGTCGCCCGTGCCGGGCCGCATCAAAGATTTCATCGCGATGCCGCGGCCGAACGGCTACCAGTCGCTCCACACGTCGGTGATCAGCGAAAAAGGGATGCCGTTCGAGGTGCAGATTCGCACGATCGAGATGCACCGGATGGCGGAAGAAGGCATCGCCGCGCACTGGAAGTACAAGGAAGGGCGCGTCGGCGATCGGCGCGACGATCGCTACTTCCAGTGGATGCGCCAGCTGCTGGAGTACCAGAAAGACGTCCGCGACCCGCAGGAATTCATCCAGAGCCTCAAGGTGGAGCTCTACGCCGAAGAGGTGTACACGTTCACGCCGAAAGGGCTCGTGAAGGCGTTTCCGCGCGGCGCGACGCCAATCGATTTCGCGTACGCGATTCACACCGACGTGGGACATCAGTGCGTCGGCGCGCGCGTGAACGGGAAGATGGTGCCGCTGCGCACGCATCTGCGCAACGGCGACATCGTGGAAATCATCACGCAAGCCGGACACAAACCGAGCCGCGACTGGCTCAGCTTCGTCGCGACGTCGCACGCGCGCTACAAGATCAAACATCTCATTCGTCTCGAGGAGAAGACGCGGGCCATCGAGCTCGGACGCCGGCTGTTCGAAAAGGAAGCGCGCCGCTACGACATCAACCCGAAGACGATCGCCGACGGCGACGGCTGGGCGAAGGCGCTGGCCGACAACGGCGCGCAGAAGCCCGACGATCTCTTTGCGCTGATTGGATACGGCAAGCTGGCCGCAAAGCAGCTGCTCGGAAAGCTCGTTCCGGCGGACAAACTGCGGGAGAAACCGCCGGAAGGTCCGGTCGCCGCGGCCGTCAAGCGCGTGCTCGGCACCGGCGAGGAGAAGATCAAGGTCCGCGGCTTCGACGATCTGATGGTCTTCCGCGCGCGCTGCTGCAATCCGATCCGCGGCGAGAAGATCGTCGGGTACATCACGCGCGGCAAAGGCGTATCGGTCCACTCGGCGACGTGTCCGAACGTCGTCAAACTCCTGTACGACCCCGAGCGGCGCATCGAGGTCGAATGGGACAAGGGCGACGCGGCGGCGCGCTACACGGTGAAGCTGACGATGGAAGTCGAGGATCGCAAGGGACTGCTTGCCGCGGTCAGCGCCAAGATTGCCGACATCAACACGAACATCCGCAACCTCGAAGCGCGTCCGTCAGCAGATCAGCGCTCGCGTATCGATATGACTGTCGAAATCAGCGATTTGAAACATCTCGAGCGAGTGATCAAGTCGGTGAAAGGCGTCGAGGGCGTGCTGAACGTGGAGAGGGCCGGGCGGCCCGGAGGGGCAGGATAGGCGCCCTTCCGGCCTACCCTGCCCTACGTGATCGCGATCACGTCAATCTCCACCCGCGCGTCTTTCGGCAGACGCGACACCTGCACCGTCGACCGGGCGGGATATGGCTCCGAGAAAAACGTCGCGTACGTCTGGTTCATCGCCGCGAAGTCGTTCATGTCGGCGAGGAATACCGTTGTCCGGACGACGTTTGCGTACGACAGCCCGGCGGCCTTGAGCAGCGCGCCGAGATTGTCGAACACACGGCGCGTCTGCGCGGCGATATCGCCGTCGATCAGATTGCCGGTCGCGGGATCGATGGGCACCTGCCCCGAGATGAACACCATCTGGCCGGCGCGGACCGCGGGCGAGTAGGGACCGATCGCCTTCGGCGCGTCGGAGGTCGAGATCGCCTGCTTCATGCGGCTTTCGTGACGCGCCCCGATCGGATGCAGCGGGTGCAGACGCGAATGCGCTTGATGCCGCCGTTGACGATGGCCCGGACGACCTGCAGATTCGGCTCGAAGCGGCGCGCGCTGACATTATGTGCGTGGCTGACCTGGCGTCCGACGACCGGCGTCTTCCCGCACACTTCACATTTCTTGGCCATAACCCTACAAATTTACCACGTTCTTCGAGTCGGTCGCGCCCGGGTCCTTCTTGACGATCACGCGGCCGAGCAGATCGAGGTACGCGCGGCGATTCAGTTGATCCGACGCGCGTACGTCGGCGACGGCGTGTTCGATCCGCCGCATCACCACCGCGGCGTCGCGCTCGAACACCGATCCACCCTGGCCGGCTTCAGCGAGAACGGGCCTCAGCGCCGTCACGAGCCGCTGCGCCGGCAGCGACGCCGGACGATGCTCGTAGATCACGCCCCGCGAGGCCGTTTCATAGGTCGCCGCCAGCGCCCTCATGGCCTCGACCACGTCGTCATCGATCAGCGCCTGGAGCTCCGGCGGCTGGTACTTCATCAGAAATGTGTTGATGAAGAGAAAGAGCTGCGACTGGCGCTCGTTGAAGTCGCGCATCGACTGCATCATGAGGCCGACGTCGCGCTGCTGCTGTCGCACGACGGCGGCGGCGGGATGGTCACGCGCGCTGGCGAGGTAGGCGCAATCCTTCGGACAGTGGATCTGGACGTTGCGCTTCGTGCCGCAGCAGACAGCGCAGATTTGTTTACCCAGCGCGGGACAACGCCGTTTTGCGGACCTAATTCCACAAAGGGGGCAGAGCACGGCGGCTTTATTGTATAATTTCGGCCGAAATCGCGTAGAACTCATCGGAACGCGCCTTGCAACGCCGGAGGTGTATGTTTCGCCGCGAATCCGCGGTCGAATACTTCAAGGAACTCGTCGACGGCGCGATGGAGCATCAGCACGTCGACGCGACGGAGTTGACGGCGTTCTACGTCGTGCAGTTGCTCGCCGGCTTCATGCAGCAGCCGGCGATCGACGGCGCCCACGAGGACGCGCCGCTGGCGATCCGCCTCGCACGGGCGCTCGAGAGCGGCGGTGTGCGTCAGCGCGCGGGGCTCAAACAGGTCGGCGATGTCTCGCTGTTCATGTCGGGATTTTTTTCCGACTCATTCCGCCGCAAGCTGGTCGACCTCGACTACTACGTCACGATCGGCGGCTACGCGTATAACGCGCTGAGCCGCGTGGAGAGCGATACGTTCTCGACCGTCTTCGCGGAGCTCGGGGAAAAATTCGTCGCATTCGTCGATGTGCTCGCCGAGGTCAGCGAGCGCACGTCGTGCGTGTCAAATGCGGATCTGCTCCGGCTGTACGAAAAGTGGCTGAAAACGGGGAGCCCGCGGAGCGGCCAGCTGCTCGTCGAACGAGGCGTCGTTCCAAACATGTCGATACGCTCGACCCGGGTTCAGTAGCCCTTCACTGCGTCCACTGTGCACCTTCGACCGTAGCAACTTCGTCACACCTCGGCAATTCTTCGACGGTCAATCGTCTCCTTCAGCGGACAAGATTTTGTGATCAAACCCGAACCGGTCGCTCGGCACCGGCGTCTAAGCTACAGTTACTTTTTGAACAAACGGTTGACTGATGTCGATCGACGCTTCTAAATCGCTGCACTGGAAATGGTTGGAGTACCACGCTGCAACGCGGCGTTCTCGCAATGTCGTCGGGAGGAGGCAGAGCACCGCAGCAAACCGTCTCCAGCAGCAGACGTACGATCAGGCTTGCAATATGACAGTAGTTCAGCATATGCTTGGCAGTTCATTTGCATGACGGACCGGCAATCTTAGCGGTAGGACAGGGAGAGAGGAAGGAGCGGCGATCATGAAGGACACTCAGAAGGCGGGCGCGGAACAGCGGATGTCCCGGTCCCGCTATACCGAACTCAGGAAGATGCTGGAGGACCGCCGGCGCCAAATCCAAGCCGAGGTCCAGGGAAAAATGCGCGGTGTTCGCGAAGAGGGCAGCTGGGGCGGGAAGCTGAACGAAGTGGTCGACGCTGTCGAGAGCGCCGAAGCGGACATCCAGGAGGACATCGAGTTCGCCCTGGTGCAGATGAAGTCCGAGACGCTCAACAAGATCAACGACGCCCTGACGCGCCTCGAGCACGGCGACTATGGCTTCTGCTTCGATTGCGGTGAAGAGATCGCCGAGAAGCGGCTTCGCGCGTTACCATTCGCCGTCCGCTGCAAGGACTGCGAAGAGGCGCGCGAGAACGCCGAACGGCGCGAGCGGCAGCTCGCCACTCGCCGCGGCGCTTCGTCGCTGTTCCTCGACATGTAATACCCCGTTCCGATCGCGGATCGCGGATGGGGATAGCCGACCGAGCGCGGTCCCCATCCGCGGCCGCCGCTCCCGGTCTGCCATCCCCACCCGACAATCCGCAATCCAGAAAGGATCGCCGATATGAGCGATCACATCGAGAACCTCAAGCCGGAGGACATCTCGATCGGCGATCGGCCGCTCTCGATTCCGTCGGAGCTGCCGATTCTGCCGCTTCGGGACACGGTCCTCTTTCCGAATTCGTTCATGCCGCTCGCGGTCGCGCGCGAGAGCTCCGTGCGCCTCATCGACGACGCGATCGCGAACGGCAAGCTCATCGCCGTCTTCACGCAGCGCGATGCCGCCGTCGAGGAGCCGGGGCAGGACGATCTGTACCCGGTCGGCACCGCGACGCACATCCACAAGATGTTCAAGCTGCCCGACGGCAGCCTTCGTCTCATCGTGCAGGGGCTCGCGCGGCTGCGCCTCGGGTCGATCGTCGCGACGCAGCCGTACCTGCGCGCGCAGGTGAGCGCGGCCGTCGAGGACACCAACGACGCTGATCGCCTCGAGATCGACGCGCTCGCGCGCAACATCAAGACGAACTTCCAGCAGGTGGTGTCGCTGTCGCCGCTGCTCTCCGACGACCTGCAGACGCTCGCCGTGAACATCACCGAGCCCGGACGCCTCGCGGACTTCATCGCCTCGTCGCTGTCGACCATCAGCACGCAGACCAAGCAGGAGGTGCTGGAGACGCTCGACATTCGCGAACGCCTCGACAACCTGAATCGGATCCTCATCAAGGAGCTCGAGGTGCTCGAGCTCGGCTCGAAGATTCAGTCGCAGGTGCAGTCGGAGGTCGGCAAGAACCAGCGCGAGTACTTCCTGCGCGAGCAGATGAAGGCGATTCAGAAGGAGCTCGGCGAAGGCGACGACCAGACCAAGGAAGTCGAGGAGCTCCAGGAGAAGATCGAGGCCGCCGGCATGCCGGAGTTGGTCAAGAAGGAGGCGCTGCGCGAGCTCGATCGCTTGTCGAAGATGCCGGTGGCGGCGGCGGAGTACACCGTCTCGCGCACGTATCTCGACTGGATCGTTGCGCTGCCGTGGAACAAACGCACCGACGAAGTGATCGATCTGCCGAAGACCAAGCAGGTGCTCGACGCCGATCATTCGGGCCTCGAGCGCGCGAAGGATCGCATCCTCGAATATCTTGCGGTTCGCAAGCTCAATCCCGAGGTGAAGGGTCCGATCCTCTGCTTCGTGGGTCCTCCCGGCGTCGGCAAGACGTCGCTGGCGCGATCGATCGCCGAATCGCTCGGCCGCAAGTTCGTCCGCGTGTCGCTCGGCGGCATGCGTGACGAGGCCGAAATCCGCGGCCACCGCCGGACTTATATCGGCGCCCTGCCCGGTCAGGTGATTCAGGGTCTGCGCCGCGCCGAGTCGAAGAATCCGGTATTCATCCTCGACGAGATCGACAAGCTCGGATCGGACTTCCGCGGCGATCCGGCGTCGGCGCTGCTCGAGGTGCTCGACCCGGAGCAGAACAACACGTTTCGGGATCACTATCTCGACGTGCCGTTCGATCTGTCCGAGGTGCTGTTCATCACGACGGCCAACGTGCTCGATCCCGTTCCGCCCGCGTTGAAGGACCGAATGGAAGTGCTCGAGATCGCCGGCTACACCGAGGAAGAGAAGCTGAAGATCGCCACCGATCACCTCGTCGACAAGCAGGTGAAGAACCACGGGCTGACCGTGGACTACATCCGCTTCACGCCCGACGCGCTGCGCCAGGTGATTCGCGGGTACACGCGCGAAGCGGGCGTCCGCAACCTCGAGCGCGAGATCGGATCGCTCTGCCGCAAAGTGGCGCGCCGCCGCGCCGAAGGCAACGAAACGCCGATGGAGGTCACGCCCGACGTCGTCGTCGAGATGCTCGGCGCACCGAAGTTCCTCGACGAGGAGATGGAAGAGCGCACGAAGGATCCCGGCGTCGCGATCGGCCTCGCGTGGACGCCGGCGGGCGGCGAAGTGCTGTTCATCGAAGCGTCGCGGATGACCGGAGGCGGAACGCTGACGCTCACCGGGCAGCTCGGCGACGTGATGAAGGAATCGGCGCGCGCGGCGCTCTCGTGGCTTCGCACGCACGCGAGGGAGTACAACATCGACCCCGACTTCTTCAAGAACGCCGAGATGCACGTACACGTGCCGTCCGGCGCCATTCCGAAGGACGGTCCGTCGGCCGGCGTCACCATGGCGACGGCGATGGCGTCGGAGCTGACCGGTCGTCCGGTGCGCGGCGACGTCGCGATGACCGGCGAGCTCACCCTCTCGGGGCGCGTGCTGCCGATTGGAGGCGTGAAGGAAAAGGTGCTCGCGGCGCGCCGCGTCGGTATTCGCGAAGTGATTCTGCCGAAGCAGAACGCAAAGAACGTCAACGAGGATCTGACGCCGGAGCTGCGGCAGGATCTGACGATCCATCTCGTGTCGTCGATTGACGAAGTGCTCGCCCTCGCGCTGCAGCCCGTGTCGTCCGACATGCGTCCGCCGAAGAAGCTTCCGAAGGAGCCGGACGCCAAGCCGAGCGCGCCCGTCGCGGCCCGTCCGTAAGGACGGACCTCGTGTCCGCCCGCATCGTCTACTCGGCCCGGTATCGCGTCGATATCGGGCCGCACGTTTTTCCAACCAGGAAATACGATCTCGTCTACGACGCGCTTGGCCGCCCGCCCGCAGTCGATCCGCCGCCGGCCACGTGGGAAGATCTCTCCCTCGTCCACACGACGGAGTATCTCGAGAAGCTCCGAACCGGCACGATGTCGGAGGAGGACGTCGCACAGCTCGAGCTGCCGTGGTCGCCGGAAATGGTCGAAGGATTCCGGGTGATGGTGGGCGGAACGATCCAGGCCGCTCTGTTCGCCTGCGGTCTGTCCGCCGACAGCACGACGCAGAGACCGCAGAGCCAAGAATCTTCAGCGGCGCCGGAAGGCCAAGAATTCTCTGCTGACTCTGCGATCTCCGCGTTCAACGTTGGCTGTCACATCGGTGGAGGGCTCCATCACGCATTTCCGAATCACGGCGAAGGCTTCTGCCCGTTCAACGACGTCGCCGTCGCGGTGCGCGTGCTGCAGCATCGCGGCGTCGGGCGCATCGCGATCGTTGACCTCGACGTACACCATGGGAACGGTACGGCATTTATTTTCGGCGGGGCCCCACCCCCGCCGCAGACGCGCTCGGGCCGTAGCCCTCGCGCGTATCAAGAACAGAACGTCACACACGCAAATGTGTTCACCTTCTCGATGCACCAGCAGCACAACTACCCGATGTGGAAGCCCCGCGGGTCCCTCGACGTCGGCCTGCCCGACGGTGCGCGCGACGCGACGTTTCTCGGCGAGCTCGAGCGCGCGCTGCCGAAGGTCGCCGCGCATCGGCCGCAATGTGTGTTCTATCTCGCCGGAGCGGATCCGTACGAGGACGATCAGCTCGGTGGACTGCGGTTGACGAAGCAAGGTCTGAGGCGCCGCGATCGCCTCGTCATCGACACCTTCCGGATCGCGGGCGTTCCGATCGTCGTCACGCTCGCTGGCGGCTACGCGCGGCGGGTCGAAGACACCGTCGCAATCCACGTCGCCACGATCGAAGAAGCTATGGGCGCGGGGGCTGCGTCGGGACCGCCAACAGCACCGCCTCGAGCCGATCGGGGCCGACAGGCTTCGTCAGATGAAGGTTGAATCCCGCCTCGAGCGCCTTACGGCGATCGTCCGGGTGTCCCCATCCGGTCACCGCAATCAGATGCACCGATGATAGAGACGCGTCGGCGCGGAATCGCCGGGCGACCTCGTAGCCGTCGATGCCGCCGGGCAGTCCGATGTCGCACAGGAGGACGTCCGGCCGCTCTTCCCGTGCAGCCGCGATCGCATCCCGCCCGAGATGCACGACGCGCGCGCGGTGCCCGAGGAGATCGAGGAGCGCGCGGAGCGTCCGGGCGACGTCGACGTCGTCCTCGACGACGAGCACGCTCAGCGAGCGGGCGGCGCTTCGTTTTTTCGCGCGCACGCCTCAAGTGTGACCCAAATTGCTGAGCTAGAATCGGACACGACCTAAAATCGCGTGCATCCATGGTCCGCGGACGCCCCTCCCATGAACGCGTTGTTTCGGACAGAAGCGGACCCGACGAACCTAAATGAGCGTTAAGGCGTATGCCGTTTTCAAGTCGATGATCTCGCCGCGCGCCACCATGGTCCTCGCCTGGTCGACGGTGACGCTGCGCGCCTCAATGTCCTCGTCCTCATCCGGTTTGTGAGGTGAGTCGGCCGGCGGCTGCCGAAGGTCGGACAGTCGAAAGAAAATCATCTGTTCGTCACAGTAGCCGGGAGTGGGGAACAGCGCGGCGAGCCGTTCGACGCGCTGCGGCACACGTCCGATTTCCTCCTCGCACTCGCGCCGTGCCGCCGCCTCGGCGCTTTCGTCCGGGTCGAGGCTTCCCGCCGGAAATTCCCATGTCTCGCGATCGATTGGCGCGCGGTACTGCTTGATCACCACCACGCGTCCATCGTCTTCGAGCGGGATGAGCACGACGCTTGGCGGATGGCGGACGATGGCGACCTCGTGCTCGCGGCCGTTCGGAAAGCGCTTCTTGTCGACCTCCACGGAAAAGACGCGGCTGTTGAAGACGATTGGCATTGGTCTCCCTTCCGCTCGGCTGAAAGCCTCGCTCTACAAGCGGTAGCGCGAGCCTTTTAGGCGAGCGTCCGTTGCAAGCGCTCTTTTCAGGCGAATGTGCTCTCGCGCAGCTCGTTCAGCACGCGCTCGAGGTCCTCCGGCAGCGGGCTCTCGAACTCCATGCGGCGGCCGTCGGACGGATGCGTGAACGCGAGCCGCGCGGCGTGCAGGAAAGGGCGCGACAGGTGGGTGACCGCGCGCAGGTCGCCCGGCACGTGGCGATGGACGCCGCCGTACTGCGAATCGCCGACGACTGGGTGGCCGATGGCGCTCAGATGGACGCGGATTTGATGCGTACGGCCGGTGTGGATCGCGACGTGCGCCAGCGTGAGCGCGCGTCCAAACGCTTCGGTCCGCACGATGCGGGTGACCGCTTCACGACTGCGACGTGATTTCGCCGACATCTTCTTGCGATCGACATGATCGCGTCCGATCGGCGCGTCGATGCGGCGTCCCGGCATCACCTCGCCCCACACGAGCGCGACATATTCCTTCTCGACCTCGCGATCGTGGAACTGACGCGCGAGCTCCTCGTGCGCCTTGTCGTGCTTCGCAACGACCATCAGCCCCGACGTGCCGCGATCGAGGCGGTGCACGATGCCCGGACGCTTCTCGCCGCCGATGCCGCTGAGATCGTCGACGTGGTACAGGAGCGCGTTGACGAGCGTTCCTCCTGAATGGCCCGCGGCGGGATGCACCACCATTCCGGCTGGTTTGTCGACGACGATGACGTCCGCGTCCTGATAGAGGATCGGCAGCGGCAGCGCCTCGGGCTGCGGCGCCGCCTCGACCGGCGCCGGGACGTCGACGGCGATCTCCTGACCCGGCTTCACCGGCTGATTCGCCTTGGCTTCCCGCCCGCCAACCCGCACGTGTCCATCTTTGATGAGGCGCTGGATCTGCGATCGGGAGTGATCGCCGAGCACGGACGCGAGGAAACGATCGAGGCGAATGCCGTCCGCGTCTGGCGAAACGGTGATCGTCGTGGTGGCGCCCACTGAGGTATTCGACCTACGCCGCGCGCTTCTTCCGCTCGGGAACCGGCGGCTGGATGCGCGCGAGGTACACGAGCATCACGATCGCGAGCGGCGCGAGCAGGATCGAGATGAACTGAGACGTCGAGAACATCCACACCGTGCCGCGATCGTCGCCGCGGAAGAACTCGATGATGAAGCGCGAGACGGCATATAGCAGCATATAGAGCCAGAACGTGCGCCCCGGAAACGGTCGACCCTTCCGCTCGGTCAACAGCAGCACGGCCAGAATCAGCAGCTCCGCGCCCGCTTCGTAGAGCTGCGTCGGGTGCAGCGGCACGCCGAGCGGCGTGCCGACGTTGGCCGCCGCGAACGGATCGGTGAACGTGATCCCCCATGGCCGCGTTGTCGGCTTGCCGTAGCAGCAGCCGGCGAACAGGCATCCGAATCGTCCGACGACGTGGCCGAGCGCGATTCCCGGCGCGAACACGTCGCACGTCGTCCAGAGCGGCAGGCCGGCGCGGCGGATGTACCAGAGCGCGACGACGACGGCGAGGATCAGGCCGCCGTAGAACACGCCGCCCGATCGCGCCAGCGTGAGCAGTTCCTTCGGGTCGTTCCTGAACGTCGAGAAATCGGTGACGAGCAGCAGCAGCTTTGCGCCGATGAGCGCGCTGATGATGATGTAGATGCCGAGGTCGAGCACGCGGTTGTGGTCGAGGCCGCGCTTCTGCGCGCGTGTCATCGCGAGCTTCAGGCCGAGCAGGTACGCCGCGGCGAGCAGGACGCCGTACGTGTAGACCGTGATCGGTCCGAACTCAAAGAGTCTTGGATACATGCGAGTCTGTCCCGAGCATGTCGAGGATCATAATCGCGACGCCGATCGTGATCGCCGAGTCCGCGACGTTGAACGCCCAGAAATGGTACGTCCGCCAGTAGACGTCCACGAAATCGACCACCGATCCCGAGACGACGCGATCGAGCAGGTTGCCCGCGGCGCCGCCGATGATCAGCGCGAGGCCGAGGCGCGCCACGAGCTGGTGGTGCGCGAGGCTCGCCGCGTACATCCCGACGCCGATGAGCGCCGCCGTCGCGATGACGGCGATGACGACGGTCTTGAACGGGAAGTCGGCCGTGTTCAGGATGCCGAACGCGGCGCCGGTGTTGCGCACGTGCGTGAAGTCGATGAATCCCGGCACGACGGTCATGCTCTCGTGCAGCGGCAGCGTCGCGCGGATCGCCGCCTTCGTCAGCTGATCGAAGGCGACGATGAGAATCGGCAGCCAGATTTCCAGTCGGCGGGGCCGAACGTGGTGAACCACCCGCGGGGCGCCGGCCTCGGTAGCGAGCGCGTCGTCAGCCATTCATTCAGCCATTCACGGTTTCCGCCAGCGCCTCCTGGCACCGGTCGCACAGGCCGGCCCAGGCCGGCTCTTTCGAGACCTTGTCGACGTAGCGCCAGCACCGCTCGCACTTGACGCCGCCGGCGCGCTCGATTGCGATCCGCAGCTCCGTTCCGTCCTTCAGCTGGACGTCGGACACGATGAACAGCATCGGCAAATCGTGCGCGTGGCGCCGCAGCAGCGCGAGCTCCGCGGCTGGCGCGGAGATGACCACCCTGGCCTGCAGCGAGCTGCCGATCTGCTTGTGCTTGCGCAGCGGCTCGATTTCGGCGAGCACGCGCTCGCGCACGGCGATGAGCTGCGTCCATCGATCCAGCAGCTCGCGGTCGACGAGCGGCACGAGCACGGCGCCCGACGGGAACACCGCGATGTGGACCGATTCTTCCCGCGCGCCGGGGAGGAAACGCCAGACTTCGTCGCCGGTGAACGACAGAATCGGCGCCATGAGGCGCGCCAGGCCGTCGGCCATCAGGAACATCGCCGTCTGCGCCGACCGCCGCTGGCGCGATCGGGCCGCAAACGTGTACATCCGATCCTTCGACACGTCGACGTAGAACGCGCTCAGGTCGACGGTGGAGAACGTGTTCAGCGTCTGAAAGATCGTGCCGTAGTCGTACGCGTCGTACGCCGCGAGGATCCGGAGCGCGGCGTCTGCGTAGCGCGCAAGGATGTACCGATCGACTTCTTCGAGCTGCGCCACGTCGACGAGATCGGCGGATGGATCGAAGTCGTACAGATTCGCGACCAGGTACCGCATCGTGTTGCGGATCTTCCGGTACGCCTCGACGACGCGCGCGAGAATCTCCTTGCCGAGGCGCACTTCCTGCGTGTAGTCGCTCATCGACACCCACAGGCGGACGATGTCGGCGCCGCTCTCCCTGATGACGTCGTCCGGCTCGATCGAATTGCCGAGCGACTTCGACATCTTGCGGCCGTCCTCGGCCACGATGAAGCCGTGCGTGAGGATCTGCTGGAACGGCGCGCGGCCGCGCGTGCCCAGGCCGACGAGCAGCGAGCTCTGGAACCAGCCGCGATGCTGGTCGCTCCCTTCCAGATAGATGTCGGCGGGCCACGTCAGCTCGGGCCACACCGAGAGCACCGCCTCATGGCTCGACCCTGAGTCGAACCAGACGTCGAGAATGTTCATCTCGCGCTCGAAATGGCGGCCGCCGCACTTGGGACACGCGAGGCTGGCGGGAACGAAATCCTCCGTTGGCCGTTCGTACCACGAATCGGCGCCGTACTTCTCGAACACGCCGGCGGCCTTCTCGACGAGCGCAGGCGTGACGATGGCCTCGCCGCACGACGTGCAGTCCACCGCCGGAATCGGCACGCCCCACACGCGCTGCCGCGAGATGCACCAGTCGGGACGGTTGGCGATCATGTTGTACATGCGGTCGCGGCCCCACGACGGGATCCATCGCACGTGGCGATCGATGTTCTCGAGCGCGGCCTGCCGCAGCGTCCCAGGCCCCAGCCCCGAGCCCCCAGCCCCCAGCGGTTTGTCCAGTGCGATGAACCACTGCGACGTCGCGAGGAAGATGACCGGATTGTGACAGCGCCAGCAGTGCGGATACTGGTGCGAGAACGACTCGCGATGCCACAGCCGTCCTCGTTCCTTCAGCGCATCGGCGACGTTCGGGTTCGCGTCGAACACGCGCTGGCCGCCGAACAGTTCCACCGTGTCGAGGAAATGTCCCGTCGGTCCGATCGGCGCGTAGATCTCCAGCCCGTACTTCATGCCGGTCGCGAAGTCGTCGGCGCCGTGGCCGGGCGCGGTGTGGACGGCGCCCGTTCCCGCCTCGAGCGTGACGTACTCGCCCAGCACGCCGAGCGACGGGCGCGCGTACAACGGATGCTGAAAGCGGATGTGTTCGAGCTGCTCGCCTCTCATGCGCGCGATCGGCGCGCCGAACGATTTCCCGACCGCCGCCGCCACTTTTTCCGCCAGCGCCTCGGCGACGATGACCGCGCGTCCCTCGACGGCGTACGCGCCGTAGTCGAAGTCCGGATGAAACGCGATCGCGAGGTTCGACGGAATGGTCCACGGCGTCGTCGTCCAGATCAGAACCGAGACGTCTTTCCCGACGAGCGCCGGCACGCGCGTCCCGAGCTCTGCCGCGCTCGACCGATCGAGCGGAAACTCCACGTAGATCGACGGCGACGTGTGATCCTCGTACTCGACTTCGGCTTCCGCGAGCGCCGTGCGGCAGTGGATGCACCAGTGCACCGGCTTCTTGCCTTTGTAGACGAGATCCTGCGCGACGAAGCGGCCGAACGCGCGCGCGATCGCCGCCTGGTACTTGAAGTTCATCGTCAGGTACGGCGCGTCCCAGGTGCCGAGGATGCCGAGGCGCTGGAACTGCTCGCTCATCGTGCCGACGAAGCGCTCCGCGTACGCGCGGCACGCGCGGCAGAAATCGGCGACCGACATCTGACGCTTCTTCGGACCGAGCTCGCGATCGACCTGCAGCTCGATCGGCAGCCCGTGGCAGTCGTAGCCGACGACGTACGGCGCGTCGAAGCCCGCCATCGATCGCGACTTGACGACGAGCTCCTTCAGGATCTTGTTCATCGCCGTGCCCATGTGGATGTTGCCGTTGGCGTACGGCGGGCCGTCGTGCAGCACGAACTTCGGCGCGCCGTTGCGGCGCTCCCGAATCCTTCCGTAAAGGTCCATCTCCCGCCAGCGCGCGAGCATCTGCGGCTCGCTCGTCGGCAGGTTCGCCTTCATCGGGAAGTCGGTGCGCGGCAGGTTGACGGTGTCCTTCCACTCGGGCATGGATATCCTTCGATTTTATAATGGACGGATGCGTTGTGCGCTGCTGGGCAACGGATTGAAGGTGCTCATCCACGAGGAGCACACCGCGCCGCTGGCCTCGGTGTGGTGTTGGTACAAAGCGGGCTCGAAGGACGAGCGTCCCGGGCTCACGGGCGTGTCGCACTGGGTCGAGCATATGAACTTCAAGGGCACGACCAACATCCCGCGCGATCAGGTGAAAGGGATCATCGAGCAGTTCGGCGGGACGTGGAACGGCTACACGTGGATCGATCAGACGACGTACTTCGAGACGGCGACGCGCGACGCGCTCGATCGGATGCTGTTCATCGAGTCCGAGCGCATGGCGAACTGTTTATACCATCCTGACGACTGCGAGTCGGAGCGCACCGTGATCATCTCCGAGCTCCAGGGCGGCGACAACGATCCCGATCAGCTGCTCGATCAGGAACTGACGGCGACCGCGTTCAAGGCGCACCCGTACCGGCATCCGACGATCGGATGGCTGCCGGATTTGCAGACGATGACGCGCGACGACCTGTACGGGTACTACCGCCGCTACTACGTGCCGAACAACGCGACGCTCGTCATCGTTGGCGACGTGGAGACCGACGTCGCGCTGCGGCGCGCCGAGCACCACTTCGGCGCGATACAGCCGGGAGCAGAGGTGTCGCGCATCCGCACCGTCGAGCCCGAACAAACCGGCGAGCGGCGTCTCACGATTCGGAAGCCCGGAACGACGGCGTACTTGAAGGTGGGCTATCATGCGCCGTCGGCGACCGACGGCCATTTCTTCCCGCTGCTGATCCTCGACGCCGTGCTCACCGGAGCCAAAGGGCTGAACCTCTGGTCCAGTTTTCGAGGCGCGGCGCCCCAGCGCAGCACGCGGCTGTACCGCGCGCTCGTCGAGCGCGGCATCGCGTCGTGGGTCGGCGGCTCGCTGCTGCCGACCGAGCAGCCGTTCCTCTACACGATCTCGGCAACCGTCACCGATGGGACGCCGCTCCCCTCGGCGGAGTCGACGCTGCTCGAGGAACTCGATCGCGTCGAGCGCGGCGGCATCACCGACGCCGAGCTGACGAAAGCCAAGGCGCAGCTTCGCGCGCGGCTCGTGTTCGACAGCGACAGCGTGACGAACATCGCGCACCAGCTCGGATACTTCGAGACCATTGGCGGCGTCGAGTCGTTCACCACGCTCGCGCCACGCATCGCCGCCGTTACGGTCGACGAGGTCAACGCCGCCGCGCGCGCGGTCCTGCCTTCAGCGAACCGTACGATTGGCTGGTTCGACCCGTTACCTGTCGGCGAGGAAAGCGCGAAATAGGAAGTACGAAGTTGGAAGTACGAAGTCGGAAGTACGAAGTAGGAAGTACGAAGTCGGAAGGGCGGAATAGGAGCCAGAAGGGCGCAGAAGCACAAATGTCACTTCGAACTTCGGACTTCGTACTTCGAGACTTCGTACTTCGAGCGTCCTGGCCCGGCCTCGCACCCGCCAGAACCGTGCTCGACAACGGCGCGGTCGTACTCGCGAAGCGAGCGTCGATGACTCCCGCCGTCGCCATCCATCTCGCGATGCGCGCCGGATCGAGCTGCGATCCGGACGACGCGACCGGAGCAACATGGCTGCTGTCGCGCGTGATCGATCGCGGCACCGCGCTGCGCTCGGCGGCCGATATCGCCGAGGAGCTCGACGGCCGCGGCATCACGATCACGACCACGGTCACGCGGCATCTGTTCTCGCTGCTCTGCACCTGCCTCGCCGACGACTTCGAGCCGGTGCTCGAGCTTCTGGGCGACATCCTGATGTCGCCGACGATTCCGGACGAGGAGCTCGCGACGCGCAAGGGTCAGGTCATCACGGCCATTCGGCAGGACGACGACAACCCAGGAGTCCGCGCGTCTGAAACGTTGATGGCGCTGCTCTATCCGAACGGCCATCCCTACGGACGGCCGACCAAGGGATCGATCGCCGTCGTCGAATCGCTCACGCGCGACCGGCTGCTGCGCCTGCACGAGGAGCGCTTCGCGCCGGCCGCGTTGACGGCTGCGATCGTCGGCGACGTCGATGTTCCGCGCGCGCTGGACGTCGCGGCGCGCGTTCTGGGGCTGTGGAGGAAGCCACTCCCGACTCGGACGGTTCTTCCACCGGTCCGCCGCGCGACGACGCGGAGCCGGAGTGTCATCCCGATGATGAACAAGGCGCAGGCCGACATCGCCTACGGGTTCACCACGATCGCGCGGCGCGATCCGGCGTACTACGCGTATTGGCTCATGAACAACGTGTTCGGGCAGTACTCGCTCGGCGGGCGGCTCGGCGACAGCATCCGCGAACGTCAGGGGATGGCGTATTACGCCTCGAGCTCCCTCGACGCGAACGTCGTCGAAGGACCTCTGGTCGTCCGGGCCGGCGTCAGTCCGGCGAACGTCGACCGTGCCGTCGCGTCGATCGACGAGGAGGTCGCCCGCCTCGCGGGCGAAGGGGTGACCGAGAAGGAGCTCGATGAGTCGCGCCGATTCCTCATCGGATCCATCCCGCGCGCGCTCGAAACGAACGCGGCGATCGCCAACTTCCTGCAGAACGCCGAGTTCTTCGAACTGGGTCTCGATTACGACGTGCGGCTGCCTGAGCTGTTGAGCGCCGTGACCGTCGACGAGGTCAACGCGGCCGCGCGCCATGCCGTCGCCGTCGATCGCGCGACCATCGTCATCGCCGGACCGTATCGTGACAGCTGATATCCGCGCCGTCTTCTTCGACGTCGATTTCACGCTCATCTGTCCCGGTCCGATGTTTGGGGGCGAAGGTTATCGCGCATTTTGCGCGCGATACGGGATGGACGTCGACGCCGCCAGGTTTGCTGCCGCGGTCGCCGGCGCCGCGCCGCTGCTCGACGGCCCCGAGGACGCGCCGTACGACGCCGAAATCTTCGTCGCCTACACGCGCCGCATCATCGAGCAGATGGGCGGATCGGGCGATCGCCTCGACGCCTGCGCGCGCGAGATCTACGACGAGTGGGCCGCGTGCCGGCATTTCGAGCTGTACGACGACGTGCCCGCCGTCCTGCGCGAGCTCGCGGACGCCGGCATTCGCATCGGCCTCATCTCGAACACGCAGCGGTGCCTCACGTCGTTCCAGTCGCATTTCGAGCTGCAGGGGCTCATCGCCGCGACCGTGTCGTCGTTCGAGCACGGGCGGATGAAACCGCACCCCAGCATCTTCGAGACGGCGCTCGAGCGCGTCGACGTGGATGCCCCGAACGCGGTAATGGTGGGCGACAGCATCCGGCAGGACGTCGAGGGCGCGCTGCGTGCCGGGATGCGCGCGGTGCTGCTTCACCGCGGCGAGAGGCGTCACCCGATGCAGAGCGAGCTCGCGCGTCGCGGCATTCCCGTCATTCGCTCGCTCACGGAGTTGCCGAATCTGGTAATCGGGTAATCGAGTTGCCTATCACCTACCGCGACTTGACGTCGCGCGACGAGTTCGCGTCGGTCGTCGAGCTCGAGCGCCAAATCTGGGGGCCGGGGTACGATGACGTCGTACCCGTCCCGATTCTCACGGTCAGCGTCAAACGCGGCGGCATCCTGATCGGCGCGTTCGACGGCGAGCGGATGATCGGCTTCGTGTACTCGCTGCCCGGTATCCGAAAAGGGCGGCCGACGCAGTGGTCGCACATGCTCGGCGTCGTTGAGGACTACAGAGCTGACGGCATCGGCTACCGTCTGAAGCTGATGCAGCGCGATCGCGCGCTGGCGATGGGTCTCGATCTCATCGAGTGGACCTTCGATCCGATGCAGGCGCTGAACGCCCATCTCAATTTCTCCAAGCTGGGCGTCGTCGTCGAGGAGTACGAGGAGAACGTCTACGGCGAGTCGACGAGTCCGCTGCACAAAGGCAATCCGACCGACCGGTTCATCGCGGAATGGTGGATTCGCGAGCCGAGGCCGCAGTACGACTGGTCGGGCGCGCCGGTGGCGAATCAGGGTAGCCAGGTTTCGCTCGACCGGAAGGACGCGCGCGTCGTCGTCGAGATTCCGATGGGATTCACCGAGATGATCTTCGCCGCGCCCGATCTCGCGCTCGCCTGGCGCATGGCCACGCGCGAGCTGTTCACGGTCTACTTTTCCCGCGGCTATCGCGCCGTCGATTTCCGGCTCGATCGCGCGGCGCGGAAAGGGGCGTACCTGCTAATCCGCACGTAACGCGACGATTGGATCGATCCGCATCGCGTGCACGGCGGGGGCGATGCTTGCGCCGATCGCGAGCGCGATCGCGCCCGCGACGACAGCCTCATGCGTAAAGGGATCGGTCGTGCGCGTGTCGAACAGCAGGCCGCGCACGAGAGGTCCCGCAGCCAGAGCGCCGGCCGAACCCAGGGCGGCGTAGATCGGCAGGTCGGGATCGACGGCGCGAACGGCAGCGCGCGCCGCCGGCGTTGCGGCTCCCGGATCGCCGGCGGTCCGCATCACGACGGTGAAGGTCGGTACGGCGGTCTGTTCAATCGGGTGATACACGTTCGCTGCCGCGACGAGCAGGGTGAAACCGGGCCGCCGGATGGCGCAGCGGCACGCGTAGCCGAAATCGTTCACGCCACGTTTGACGCGACGCGAGAAGCGTGGTTAGCCGGGCGGCCAATGCATGGTGCGGCCGCCGATGAGATGCAGGTGAATATGGAAGACCGTCTGGCCGGCCTCGCGGTTCGTGTTGAACACCGTACGGAATCCGCCGGCCGAAATTTCGCGCTGCTTCGCAATCGCCGCCGCACGCCGCACGATCTCGCCCACGATTTGGTCTTCGTCCGGCGTCAGATCGTTCAGCGATGCGATGTGGCGCTTCGGCACGACCAGCACGTGCGTCGGCCCCTGCGGATTGATGTCGTTGAACGCGATCACATTCTCGTCCTCGTAGACGATCGAGGCGTGAATCTCACGGTTGATGATTTTGCAGAAGAGGCAATCATCCATGGTGGTCGTTGGTCGTTGGTCGTTGGTCGTTGGTCGTTAGTCGCTGGTCCTGGTCGTCGGTCGTCAGTCGGCCGTTGGTCGCGCTCGTTCGGAGGTTCGGAGGTTCGCCGTGCAATCGCGACTCGGGGGATTTCCTGCAGGTCGCGCCGCAGGGCGACCATTGTGAGGCCGGGCGTCCGGGAGATCAACTGCGCGACCGCGTCGGCCTGACCGAATCCGAATTCGAACAGCAGCAGGCCGCCGGGTCGAAGACGCGTTTCCGCCTGCGGCAGGAGTCGTCGAATCACGTCGAGGCCGTCGTCGCCGGCGAAGAGCGCGGTTGCGGGCTCGTGGTCGACCACCTCCGGCTGCAGCGTCGGTCGATCGCGTTCGGCGACGTAGGGCGGGTTGGCAACGATCAGATTGAACGGACCATCGAGTCCGTCGAGCAGATCGGCGCGGCGGAACCGGATGCCGTTGGCCACCCGGTGCCGCGTGGCGTTGCGGCGCGCGACCTCGAGCGCCAGCTCCGACGTATCGGTGGCGACGATCGCGACGGCGGCTCGCTCGTGCGCGATCGACACCGCCACGCAGCCGCTGCCGGTGCAGACGTCGGCGATGTCCGGCGCCGCGTCGCGCGGAATCTCGGCGAGCGCCAGTTCGACGAGCAGCTCCGTCTCCGGACGGGGGATCAGCACCGCGGGCGTCACCTCGAACCGGAGTCCCCAGAATTCTTCGTGCCCGACGATGTACGCGAACGGTTCGTGCGCCACGCGGCGATCGACGAGCGCCTGTAACTTCGCCGCGAACTCCGGCGGCTCGTCCTGATTCGCATCGGTGAAGAACCGTTCCGTCGTCCAGCCAAGCACGTGCTCCGCCAGGAGCCGCGCGTCGAGATCGGCTTCGTCGGAAGGAATGCCCGCGCCACGCAGCCGATGCCGCGCCGCATCAACTCGCGCACGAATAGACGATGACATCAATGCGACATTCTGCTACACGTCGCGCAATCTGTATTCGACCGCGCGAGGGCAGCGCCTGCGGCCCGGGCGAGCGCGAACGCGCGAGTGAGGCGAGCGGGGGTGGGGCCCCCAATCAAACAACGCTGGCGTCTTTGAGCTTTTCCGACTGGTAGTAGGTGATGACGCTGTCGAGCAGATCGGTCAGGTCGCCGTTCAGCACTTCCGTGAGCCGGTGCGTCGTGAAGTTGATCCGGTGATCGGTGATGCGATTCTGCGGGAAATTGTAGGTCCTGATCTTCTCCGAGCGTTCGCCCGTGCCGACCTGGCTGCGGCGGTCCTTCGCAATCGCTTCCTGCTGCTTGCGCAGCTCCATCTCGTAGAGGCGCGAGCGCAGCACCTTCATCGCCTTCGCGCGGTTCTTGATCTGCGATTTCTCGTCCTGCTGCGAGACGACGACGCCGGTCGGGATGTGCGTGATGCGGACCGCCGAATACGTCGTGTTGACGCTCTGGCCTCCCGGACCGCTCGAGCAGAACGTATCGACGCGCAGATCCTTCTCGTTGATTTGCACGTCGACCTCTTCGGCCTCAGGGAGGACGGCAACGGTTGCGGTCGACGTGTGGATGCGACCGCTCGCTTCGGTCGCCGGCACGCGCTGCACGCGGTGGACGCCGCTTTCGTACTTCAGCTTGCTGTAGACGCCGCGCCCTTCGATCGTCGCAATCACTTCCTTCAGGCCGCCGACGCCGGTGTCGCTGCTCGACATCACTTCGAGGCGCCAGCGGTTGCGCTCGGCGAACTTGCTGTACATCCGGAACAGCTCGCCGGCGAAGAGCGCCGCCTCATCGCCTCCGGTGCCGGCGCGGATTTCGAGGACGACGTTCTTCTCGTCGTTCGGATCCTTGGGGACGAGCATCAGCTTGAGATCCGCGAGAATCGCGTCGCGTTTCGCCGCAAGCGATTTCACTTCTTCCTTCGCGAGCTCGCGCATGTCGGCGTCGCCGCCGGCGGCGAGCTCCTCGGCTTCGGCGAGGCTCTGCACGGTCGCCTTGTACTCGCGGAACCGCTCGACGAGCGGCTCGAGATCGGCGAGCGCCTTGGCGTGCTTGCGGTATTCGGCCTGGTCGTTCTGCACTTCTGTCGTGCCGAGCAACCGCATCAGGTCTTCGTAGCGTTGTTCTTCGGCCGCCAATTTATCGAACATTGTTTAATTCGGCCGGGCCCCCCGGCCGCCCACGCGCTCGCGACTTTTTCTGATGCTCGCGGGGCCCACCCCCGCTCGCCTTCGCTCGCGCATTCGCGCTCGCTCGAGCCGCGGGCGCTGCGCTCGCGCGTATCTAGGACAGAGCGTCACAGACTGTGAGTCATCTGTTTACCAACGCCGGAGATTCCGTTCCGATTTCTGCAGCTCGGCGTTTCTCAGCCTCCCGATACCGGCGGCAGGAACGCCACCTCGTCGCCGTCGCTCAGGACGTGATCCATCCGAGCGTAATCGGTATTCACCGCGCTCGAGATCGATCGCTCGTAGCGCGCCAGCTCCGGAAACTCCCGCGCGAGCTCGCGCCAGACGCTGCCAATCGTCGCGCCCGGCGCGACGTCGCGCGCCAGCTCCGGCGATCCGGCGATGTCGCGCAGGCGCGCGAACAGCTTCACCGTCACACGCACGCCGCCCGCTCCGCTTCCGCCCGCGCGCGGTCGTCGTCGGGATCCGCCGTCGCGCCTTCGATCCAGACGTCGCCGCCTTCGAAGAACTCGCGCTTCCAGATCGGCGCAATCTGCTTCACGCGCTCGATTGCGTAGCGGCATGCGGCGTACGCGTCGCCGCGATGCGGCGACCGGGCCGCGATCGCCACGCTCGCTTCGCCGACGTCGAGCCGGCCGATGCGATGATGCAGCGCCAGCCGCGCGCTCGGCCATCGTTCCCGAATCTCGCTCGCGATTCGCTCGAACGCTTTCAGCGCGAGCGGCTCGTACGCCTCGTACTCCAGATATCGGACGCTCCGCCCCGCGTTGTGGTTGCGGACGAGGCCGAGAAACGTCACGACGGCGCCATCGGCGCCCGGCGCGGCGCCCGACAGCGCACCGACCACCGCTTCGAGGTTCAGTTCGCCGCGACCGATCGCGAGAAGCGCAGGCGTCACGATCTCAGTATACGGGCTCTTGCTTGTAGGGCGAGCCTTTCCGCCTTCGCCTGGCCGCTCGCGAGCCGGCACGCCACGCTCGGCTGAAAGCCTCGCGCTACGCGAGTTGACTCTCGCGCTACCGGCGCCGATTCCAGCAGTGATCCAGCACCGTGCGCCCGTGGCCGATTGCGAGACCGTGACGGATCGCGCCGGCGACATATTCCTGAGCGTCGCGCGCGGCGTCGGTGAGCGCGAACCCCAGCGCGAGGCCGGCGGTGACGGCCGACGCAAACGCGCAGCCGGTGCCGTGAGTGGGCCTCGACTCGACGCGCGCAGTACGGAATTCATGGACCGTCCGCTCCTCGACGAGGAGGTCGACGACGTCCGTGAGCTGCGCGTACTCGGTCGTTCCGGGCGCGTGGCCGCCGGTAATGATTACTGCGCGCGCGCCCATGTCCCGGAGCCGCCGCGCCGCGTCGCGCGCCTCGTCGAGCGACCGAATCCGCCTGCCGCTGAGCGCTTCGGCCTCGGGAATGTTCGGCGTCACCACGCGCGCGAGCGGAAGCAGCTCGCGGCAGAGCGCCTGTACGCCGTCCGCGTCGAGCAGCCGCTCGCCGCTCGAGGACACCAGCACGGGATCGAGGACGACCATCGGCAGATCGAGCTCCTCGATTGCGGCAGCGACCGCTTGGACGATGGCGGCCGTGGCGAGCATGCCGACCTTCGTCGCGTGAAGCTGAATGTCGCCGGCGATCGCTTCGATCTGCGCGGTGACGAGGTCGGCCGAGAGCGGCGCGACCGTCGCGACGCCGACTGTGTTCTGTGCCGTGACGGCGGTGATCGCGCTCGTGCCGTACACACCGAATGCGGCGAATGTCTTGAGGTCGGCTTGAATGCCGGCGCCGCCGCCCGAGTCGCTGCCCGCAATTGTCAGTGCGGTTTTCATACGCTACTATGCGCTGCTATGCAGCCTACCCTGCTTGCGACGATCACCACGCGCGCCGATTCGCGCGCCCTTCGAATCGGCGAACGCGCCGGCGCCGTGGCTTTCGCGACGGTCCTCACGGCCATGGCCGCGCAGATCAGCATTCCCCTGCCATTCACGCCGGTGCCGTTCACCTTTCAGCCGATGGTCGTGCTCGTCGGCGCGGCCGCGCTCGGCGCGCGCCTCGGGATGGCGAGTCAGCTGTTGTATCTCGCGCTCGGCATCGCCGGGCTGCCGGTCTTCGCCGCTTCGCCGTCGCTGCCGCACGGCGTCGCGCGCCTCGTCGGGCCGACGGGCGGATACCTCATGGCGTATCCGCTTGCTGCGTTCGTCGCAGGATGGCTGGCGGAGCGCGGATTCGATCGCCGCTACGTGACGGCGTTCATCGCGATGGCATGCGGGCTGGCGATTGTGTTCGCGGGCGGCGTGCTGTGGCTCGCGTGGCTCGGCCAGCGTCCGCGCGGACTGAATGCCGCGCTCGCGGCCGGCTTTTACCCATTCATCGTCGCGGACCTGCTCAAGCTCCTGGCCGCCGCGGCGGTGATGCCGGCGGCGTGGCGACTGGCTCGCTCGCGCGCGCGTTAGCGCGTCCGAACACCAACAGAAACTGAAACGGCGGCACCTCCTCGCGGCGGATGAACTCGAGTCCTGCCGCCCCGCACGCGCGGATGACCGAGTTGGGATCAATCCGCTGATCGGCCGCCGGTCCCGGTCCGCCTCCGCCCGGCGTGAAGTCGACGACGCCGAGACGCCCCTGCGGCCTGAGCGACTTCGCGATGTTCTTCAGCAGCGTCACCGGATCGCGCGGCTTGCCCGAGTCGTCGAGCTCCATCTCGTGATACGAGCCGACGATCAACGCTGCATCGACCATCGCCGGCAGCCGCGGATCGTCGGCGATGCCGAGGACCGGCACGACGTTCGTCAGATTCTCGTGCTGCATGCGCCGCTTGATCGCCTCGATCATCGGCGGCTGGATATCCTCCGCGAACACGCGTCCGACCGGTCCGACGCGACGCGCGAGGCGGATCGTGAACCAGCCGCCTCCCGCTCCAAGATCCGCAACGAACGATCCGTCGGCGATTCGCAGCGCGTCCATGATCTGATCCGGCTTCTGCCACTGATCGCGATCCGGCGCTTCGAGCAGAACCAGATCGACGGGAGCGAAGAGCTGCGGTTTCTCCGTTAGGGCAGGAGAGGTGCGGACTGATTGAGCGGGAGCGGCAGGAGCGGCGGGCAGAACAGGAGGGGCGGGAAGGGCAGGATGGGCGGGAAGGACACACATAACCGCGGTCAGCGTCATCAATGTGCGTTTCACGACCGTCCCGCCTTCCCCGCCGTTCCCGCTATTCCTGCCTTTCCGGCTTCTCCTGCCTTCCCAGTCTCTCCTGGCTTCCCTGCCTGTCCTGCCCCTCCTGCCTCTCCCGCTCCCACGATGCCCCCTCGGGTCATCGCTTCAGCCGACAGAATCGCGTCGAGGCGATCCTTGTCCAGCAGACCGCGCTCGAGCACGAGCTCGCGAATCGGTCGGCCGCTCTTCACCGACTCCTTCGCGATTTCCGCCGTCGCCGCATAACCGATATACGGACTGAGCGCGGTTGCTGTCGCGGTGCTGCGTTCGAGCAGCTCGCGCGCGCGCGCCTGGTTCGCGGCGATCCCGTCGACGCAGCGCAGCCGGAGGACCTTCATCGCCTCGCGCAGGATGGTCGACGAATGGATGGCGTTCCACGCGATCACCGGCATCATCACGTTGAGCTCGAGCTGACCGGCTTCCGCCGCCATCGCGATCGTCGTGTCGCACCCCATCACCTGGAAGCAGACCTGGTTCACCATCTCCGGCACCGACGGGTTCACCTTGCCCGGCATGATCGACGAGCCGGGCTGGACGGCCGGCAACGCGATCTCCGCCAGACCGGCGCGCGGTCCCATGCTGAGCAGGCGCAGATCGCTCGCCACCTTTCCGAGCTCCACGGACAAACGTCGCATCGCGCCCGAGTACGCGAGCACGTCGCCCATGCTTTGCGTCACGCGAAACAAATTGACCGCGGGTTCGAGCGGCAGCCGCGTGTAGCGCGCGAGGTTGTCGACGACGAGACGCCGGTAGTCGTCGCCGGCGTTGAGGCCGGTGCCGACGGCCGTGGCGCCGATGTTCAGTTCGAGCAGCTGCTCGGACGCGACCGCCACATCGTCCGAGCCCGCGCGGACGCATGCGGCGTAGCCGCTGAACTCCTGTCCGAGCGTGATCGGCACCGCGTCCTGCAGGTGCGTGCGTCCCGTTTTCAGCACGTCGGAGAACTCGTCGGCCTTGCGCGCGAGGCTCTCGACGAGCGCACGGGCTGCAGCGACGAGTGGCGCCGAGCCGAGCAGCAACGCGAGCCGCGTCGCCGTCGGAAAGACGTCGTTGGTCGACTGTCCCATGTTGACGTGGTCGTTCGGGTGCACGCGCGCGTAGGCGCCGCGCGGTTCGCCGAGGATCTCGGCCGCGCGGTTGGCGAGCACCTCGTTCGCGTTCATGTTGTGCGACGTACCGGCGCCGGCCTGGTAGACGTCGACGACGAACTGATCGCCGAGCGCGCCGCCGATGATCTCGTCGGCGGCCTGGACGATCGCACTCGCGACACCGCGTTCCAGACGCCCGAGCGCCGCATTGGCTTCGGCCGCCGCCTTCTTGATGAAAATCGTCGCGACGACCAGGTCGGCCGGCGCGCGCAAACCGCTGATCGGAAAATTCTCGACGGCGCGGGCGGTCTGCACGCCATAGTACGCATCGGCGGGAACCTTCAGCTCGCCGAGGGGATCGCGCTCGATGCGATAGGCCATGGATCAGGGCTATTATGGCCCCAACTATGCTGCCCGCATTCTTCGACAGTATGCTCGACCTCATCGTGAAGACGTCGACCGAGTTGCCGCCGGACGTTCGCGCCGCGATGCGCACCTCGCTCGCCGTCGAGCCCGAGGGCACGCGTTCGTCTCAGGCGCTGACGATCATCGCGCAGAACATCGACCTCGCGGTGGACAACGAGGGGGCGATTTGTCAGGACACGGGGATGCCGACCTTCGAGGTGAAGGCGCCGGTCGGCGCAAATCAGATCTGGATGCGGCAGCAGATTCGGGAAGCGATTGCCGAAGCGACGCGGCGCGGGAAGCTGCGCCCGAACTCCGTCGATTCGATCACCGGCACGAACTCCGGCGACAACCTCGGTCCGGGGACGCCCATCGTGCATTTCGATCAGTGGGAGCGCGACGACGTCGAGATCAGGCTGATTCTCAAGGGCGGCGGCTGCGAGAACACCAACGCGCAGTACGCGCTGCCGATCGAGCTGCCGCACCTGGGCCGCGCGGACCGCACCCTCGACGGCGTGAAGAAGTGCATCCTCCACGCCGTGTGGCAGGCGCAGGGCAAGGGATGCGCGCCGGGCGCCGTCGGCGTGTGCATCGGCGGCGATCGCACCTCCGGCTACACGCACGCGAAGGAGCAGCTGTTCCGGACGCTCGACGACGTCAATCCGGACCCGCGGCTCGCGGAGGTCGAGGCGTCGATCATGGCGACGGTGAACGACCTCGACATCGGCACGATGGGGTTTGGCGGCAAGGTGACGCTGATCGGCTGCAAGGTCGGCGCGCTCAACCGCCTGCCGGCCAGCTTCTTCGTCTCCGTCGCGTACGACTGCTGGGCGTTCCGGCGTCTCGGCGTCGTGCTGAACGGGTCGACCGGCGCGATCGATCGCTGGCTGTATCGCGATCCGTCACATCCGATCATCCCGATGCTCGATCAATCCGGATTCACGCGGACCGGCCGCGAAGTGACGCTGCGGGCGCCGCTCAGCGAAGCAGCGGTGCGATCGCTGAAAGTCGGCGACGTCGTGCTGATCTCAGGACGCATGTTCACGGGACGCGACGCGGTGCACTCGCACCTGATGAAGCACGAGCCGCCCGTCGACCTGCGCGGCTCGGTCCTCTACCACTGCGGCCCCGTCGCGGTGAAGGACGGCGACGCCTGGCGGATCACCGCCGCCGGCCCGACGACGAGCATCCGCGAGGAACCGTATCAGGGGGAGATCATCAGGCGCTACGGCATCCGCGCCGTCGTGGGCAAGGGGGGAATGGGAGCGAAGACACTCGCGGCGATGCAGGAGTTCGGCGCGATCTACCTGAACGCGATTGGCGGCGCGGCGCAATTCTACGCGCGCGCGATCAGGCAGGTGGACGGCGTCTCGCTCCTGGAGTTCGGCACGCCGGAAGCGATGTGGCACCTCACGGTCGAAGACTTCCCGGCCATCGTCACGATGGACGCGCACGGCAACAGCCTGCACAAGGACATCGAGCAGCAATCGGGCGCGGTACTGGAAACGATCGGCGTCTGAAAATGTGCAAAGATGTCGTCCGGTTTCGTAATATACGGGTTCGTAGCGCTGCCCGAACGAGGAACGCAGGGAACGCAGCAAAAGCCTTCTATCGCCCGAGGGAGAAATCTTTCAGCGCCGGCCGCTGATATCCGTGCTCCATCGCGGCGAGGTCGAGATCGGTCGTCTCGATGTCGGAGATCGACAGCAGCGGGAACGGCGACAGCTCCGGCAGATCGACGGTCTTCAGATAGCCGCCGCAGCTCGAGCACACCTCCACGCGCCGGTCCTTCCGCTCGTCGTCGGGTGCGGCGGTGACGAACTTCTCGCCGCTCTCCCCGCAATAGATGCAGGCGTAGGCGGCCAGCTCCCAGCCGCAAGAGCAGAACGAGCACCGCAGTGTGCGATGGCCAGAGACGACTTCCGCGACGGCCGGCCACGATCCGCACGCCGGACAGTAGCCGTGATTCCAGGCTTCGAGCGCGGACAGCAGGCGATCGTCGGTTGGATGCGAGAACAGCATGCGCTGAAGCAGATGGACGAACGGGCTGACCGCGAGCTCGGCCACGAGCCACACCAGATCGGGTGCGAGGCCGCGGTGCGACGCGCCGGTGCGGATGGCGGTTTGATTGCGCGCCAGCGAGGCGGCGAGCAGCGAGGCCGGTTCGATCTGTCCGCTCCGGATCGCGTCGCCGATGCGCGCGGCGGCGTCGCCGGCGCCGCCGACCGCGAGCGCCTCGCAATACTGCTGCAGCACTGGCGTCAGAACCGGTACGGGCAGCGGAATCGGCTCTCCGCAGAAGATCGGTACGCCGCGCGCGAGCTTGGCGGCCAGATACTTCGGCGGCAGCGACAGCCTGGGAAGACCGCCGGCGTCGAGCGCGTGCTTGAGGTCGACGACGAGCGTCAGAAGCGTCCGCTGGAGGTCGAGGGCGGGCGCGAGATCCGGTCGCGCGGCGCGGATGGCCGTCCACCGTCGCTCCGCCGCCTCGAGCAGATCGCCCCGATTTCCAGCCGAAACAGCCAGATACGCCATGGTCTTGTTATAATGGTTGCATGATTAACGTATCCGAAACGGCCGCGGTGAAGATCAGCGAGTTGCTCGCGGAAGAGCAGAAGGGCGGCAGCGGCCTGCGCGTGTTCGTGCAGGGCGGCGGCTGTTCCGGCTTCCAGTACGGCCTGATGATCGAGGAAAACGGCCAGGGCGCGGGCGACCAGGTGTTCGAGTCGAACGGCGTGAAGCTATTCGTGGATCCGATCAGCATCCGGTATCTGAACGGTGCGGAAGTGGATTTCGTCGACACGATCACCGGCGGCGGCTTCACGATCAAGAATCCGAACGCGACGTCGACCTGCGGCTGCGGTCAATCTTTCTCCGTTGAGTAATTGGCGCTCGATCTTTCGAGCATTCGCCCGCCGGGCGGTAAACGCTCCACCAAACGCGATCGCATCCTGAACGTGTTCCTGCGGCAGGAGGGACACGTCAGCGCCGATGAGCTCGTGGCGCTCGTCCACCGCGATGCGCCCGGTGTCGGCCGCGCGACCGTCTACCGGACGCTGCAGTGGATGGTCGGCGCGGGCCTCGCGCGCAAGGTCGATTTCGGCGAGGGGCGCTTCCGCTTCGAGCCGTCGTACCGCCATCCGCGACACTTTCACCTCGTCTGCAACGTCTGTCACCGCTCGTCGGAGTTTCTCAGCTCCGACGTCGAATCGTTGATGGAAGAGATCGCCGCCGCGCGCCAGTTCACGCCGACGCAGTCGGTCGTGCAGATCTTCGGCACGTGCGAGGAGTGCCGGACCGGCCGCAAAACGCCGTCGCTCGACGGATCGACGACGGCGCTCGTGTTCGCGCGCGACGCGCTGCGGATGGCGATCGCGACCGAGCGCAGCGGCCTCGATTTCTACACGCGCGCCGCCAAGCTCACGTCCGACGCGCGCGGCCGCGCGGTCTTTCAGAAGCTGGCCGCCGAAGAGAAAGAGCACCTGTCGACGCTGCAGAAGCGGTACACGCAGCTCGCCGCGCAGGATCCGAATCTGGAATCGCGTCCGACCTTCCTGTTCTTCAAAGGCGCCGCCAGCGGCCTCTTCGCGGCCGGCGCCGAGCAGCTGCGCAAGGGAGTCGACGATCAGCAGGCGCTGCTCATCGGCATCCGCTGCGAGCGCGGCTCGCACCAGTTCTTCAAGCGATACGGCGAGCGGTTCGAAGACTCCGAGGGGAAACAGATCTTCCTCGAGTTCGCCGACGAAGAGCGCACGCATCTCGACCTGTTGATCCGCGAGTACCGCGAGCTGCGCGAGCGGCAGAGCCGCGGGCGCAGCCGGTGATCGATCTCCATACCCACACCACCGCGTCGGACGGACGATGTTCGCCGGCCGAGCTCGTCGCGCGGGCGGCAGCCGCGGGCATCCGCGTGCTCGCCGTCACGGATCACGATACCGTCGCGGGATGCGAGGCGGCGGAAGCGGCGTCGTCCGCGGCCGGGATCGAGTTCGTGAACGGCATCGAAATCACCGCGATCCGCGACGGCGGCGACGTCCACGTGCTCGGTTATTTCATCGATCGCCATTCGCCGTCGCTGCTGGCGTTTCTCGCTACGCAGCGGCAGCGGCGAATCGATCGCGTGCGGCAGATGATCGAGCGGCTCGCGTCGTTCGACATCCAGCTCGATGCCGACCTCATTCTGCAGCCGGGCATCGACGATCCCGCCAAGTCGGTCGGCCGCCCTTGGATTGCGCGCGCGCTCGTCGCCTCGGGCCACGTCGCCGACACCAGCGAGGCGTTCGAGAAGTGGCTCGCGCGCGGACGGCCGGCCTTCGTGCCGCGCGCGGGCGTTCCACCGGAGCACGTCTTCGGCCGCATCCACGAGGCGGGAGGGATCGCCTCGCTGGCGCATCCGGGCCTCGTTCGCCACGACGAGTGGATTGCCGGATTCGCCGCCGCCGGACTCGACGCCATCGAGGCGTACCACAGCGATCACGACAGCGAGGCGACGGCGCGGTACGTGAACCTCGCCGAAGCGCTCGGCCTGGCGCTATCGGGCGGATCCGACTACCACGCAGACGACTCGCATGGCGGGATCATGCTTGGAACAGTCTCGCTGCCGCGCGGTCATTTCGATCGCCTCATTTCTTCGCAGCCAGCCGGGCGACGGCTTCGGGCGAAATGACCTCCTCATAAAACAGGATTTCGAGATCCGCGAACGCGCCGCGCAGCTCGCCGGGCAGCAACAGATGATCCGGCGAACGCGGCCCGACGCCGTGCGCGAGCTGCGCGGTCGTGAACGTCTCGTACAACAGCACGCCGCCTGTCTTCAACGTGTCGGCGATCGATCGAAACAGATCCCGCTGCAGATAGCGCGAGACGACGATGAGATCGAATCGCCCGGGCGGGAGCGGATGCCGCGTGAGATCGGCGCACCAGCCGCGCACGACGAATCCTTCCGCGGCCGCGGACACGACCGCATCGCGCACGGCGTCGAAGCGGATGTCGACCCCGAACGTGTCGAACGCGGCGCGCGCGAGCGGCAGCGCATGACGGCCGCGTCCCATCGCGAGATCGAGCGCGCGGCGCGGCGCCGGCTGCGCGCCCGCGACGCGCGCGATCCAATCGATCACGAACGGCGAAGGTATAATTTGCTGTTGGCTCAAGCGCTGCTCACGGCCGTGTTCGTCAGCCTCGCCGGTCTCTTCACGACTGCCGCCATCGGCCTGCGCGGCGGCGATATCTCGCGTCACATCACATACGGGATCTTCTCGACGATGGTGACGCTGCTCGCGCACTCGATGATGATGTTTTATCTCATCGGCAAAGGGAAAGCCGTGAAGGATGCGATGGCCGAACACAGCGTCGACGGCGATTACTACCGGCGGATCGCCGCCGCGCGAAAGCCCGTGTTCTCGATCGGCGCGTTTGCCATGGCCGTCACGATGACGGCGGCGATTCTCGGCGCGAGCGTCGACACGGGTGTGCTGCCGCCGATCATCCATGCGTACATCGCCTACGGCGCCATCGCCTGCAATCTCGCGGCGCTGAAGACCGAATTATCGGCTCTATCGGCATCGAGCAGAATCGTCGACGAAGTGAATCGCGCGCTGGGCTCGTGACCTCTGCCGTCCTCGAGATGTCCGGCGTCTCGAAGGACTATCGAGCCCTCCGGCCGCTGCGCATTCGACGGCTGGCCGTCGGCACCGCGGAAACCATCGCTGTTGTCGGACTCGATCTGGCCGCCGCCGAAGTATTCGTCAATCTGATCACCGGCGCGACGCTGCCCGACGCCGGCACGATATGCCTCTTCGGCCGTCCGACGTCGGCGATCCGCGACAGCGCCGAGTGGCTCGCCGTCGTCGATCGCGTCGGCATCGTCAGCGCGCGCGCCGTCCTGCTCGAGCGGTTGTCGATCACGCAGAATCTCGCGATGCCGTTCACGCTCGACATCGAACCGCCGGCCGAGGAGGTGCGGCTCCGCGCGGAGGCGCTCGCCGCTGAAGTCGGCCTGTCGCCGGCGATGTGGCCGAAGGCGGTTGCCGACGGCGATGCCTCCGCGCATGCGCGCGTCAGGCTCGCGCGGGCGCTGGCGCTTGGTCCCGCGCTGCTGCTGCTCGAGCACGCCAGCGCGGCGCTTTCGCGCGATGAGGTCGATCGATTCGGCCGCGACGTCCGTTCGATCGGGGAGCGCCGCGGCATCGCCATCGTCGCGGCGACGGCCGACGACCGGTTTGCCGCCGCCGTTGCAGGACGCGTGCTCGTACTCGAAGCCGCCACGGGACGACTCGTCGAGCGGCGGCGCCGTTGGTTTGGGCGGCGTCTCGGGTAGTGCACTAAAATGTCAGGCCGAAAGGAGAACGATCTATGAATGCGAGGACACGACGCGCGCTGCTCGCCGGCGTCATCATTGCCGCATGCGGTGCGTTCGTTGGCGCGCAGGCCGCCAAGCCGGCGAGCAAAGCCAAGAGGATGCGCGTGTTTTTCATCGAGCCGAAGAACAACGCCACCGTGACCAGCCCGGTGCACATGAAGTTCGGCGCGGAAGGCATTGAAATCGCCGCCGTGCCGCCGGGCGACGTCACGACCACGCGGCCGGGCGTGGCGCATTACCATGTCGGCATCGATCAGGATTGCCTGCCGGCCGGCAAGAACATCGTGAAGGGCACGCCGTCATGGGTGCACTTCGGTGACGGCAAGGACGTGTTCGACAGCCAGCTGACGCCGGGCAAGCACAAGCTGTCGCTGCAACTCGGCGACGACTTGCACAACACGCTGCCTGGCACGTGTCAGACGATCACGGTAAATGTGAAGCAGTAGTGGACCGGAGCTTAGGTCAGGGGTCAGAAGTCGGCGGTCACGACCCCTGGCCTCCCTTTTGTACACTGCCGTACGCGTTTTTGTGCGTCGTCCACGCCTCAGCTTCGATGCCTGGCAATTTTCCGCACGAAACCTGTAAGAAGTTGAGGTGGAACGAAGTTTGATATGACGAGCTCTTTGGGCAAACGTTCGTGCCCAAGGAGACGTTCGGATGCCGGCAGGTACGATCAAGCGACTCGTTCGGGACCGGGGGTTCGGATTCATTCGCGATGACGGCGGGCAGGAGTGGTTCTTCCATCGCAGTTCGGTGGCGGGCAGCTTCGACCAGCTCAACGAAGGACAGCGCGTCAGCTTCGAAGAGGAACCGTCGGCGAAAGGTCCGCGCGCCGGAAACGTTCGCGCCGAAGCCTGAAACCCTGAGCGTCGCGACCAGACTCGTTCTCTTCGACATCGACGGCACGCTTGTGCTCACCGGCGGCGCAGGCGCCCGCGCGATGGCTCTCGCCTTCGAGGAGCTCTTCGCGGTTCCCGATGCATTCCGCGGCATCCCGATGCCCGGTCGCACCGATGCCTTGATCCTCTCGGACGCCGCAGTCAAACACGGCATCGCCAGCGATGCTTCCGATCTCGCTCGCTTCCCCGACGTATACCTTCGTCACCTCGCCAGCGAGCTCGAGAAACCCGGTCCGCGCAAAGGCGTGATGCCCGGCGTCCGCGCGCTGCTCGACGCGTTGTTGCGGCGCGACGACGTGTATCTGGCGTTGCTGACCGGCAACTACGAGGCGGCCGCGCGCGTGAAGCTGCAGTACTTCGACCTCTGGCGATACTTTCCCTGCGGCGCGTTTGGTGACCACGCGCCGGATCGCAACGCGCTGCTGGCCAAAGCCGTCGCGCGTGTGCTTGCGTGCGGCGGACCGCGCGTCGATCGACCCGACCGCATCGTCGTCATCGGCGATACGCCGCTCGACATCGCCTGCGCCGCGGCGGGAAGCGCCCGCGCGATCGCCGTCGCGACCGGCAGCCACGGCGTCGGCGAACTGCGCGCGGCCGGCGCCGACGTCGTGTTCGAGGATCTCTCGAACACCGCCGACGTCATTGCCGCAATTCAGAAAATGTGAAGCGCAATCCCGCTACAATCGAACGCCACGGAAGCGAACGGGGCCCGGTGGCCCTCCCGGTCTTCAAAATCGGTTGCTCCCCGTTTATTCGGGGAGGCTCGGTTCGACTCCGAGGCGCTTCCGCCATCGTTTACTTACTTTCTCGTTGCTCGCTGATCCCTTGCCCGCAACGCTCGGCCACCCCAGCGCGGCTGCCGCGCTGGGTACCCCGGCTGAAGACGCGTTGCGGGCTTTCGGTTTCTTCGTGGGAACGTGGGAGTGCAGACTGCGGAATCGGACTGCGGATCCGATTCGATCCGCAGTCCGGAACGAAATTATCCTTCGATCAAGCGGACGTCGCCGGCGCGCGGGCCCTTCTGCGAATCTTCAGGCGTGAACTCGACGCGTTGTCCTTCTCGAAGAAGCTCGAACACCGCGCCCCGCACGGAGCTGCGGTGGAAGAAGTGCTCGATTCCACCCTCGTCGCGGATGAACCCGAAACCTTTATCGATCAGAAGGCGTGCGATTGTCCCGGTTGGCATAGCCGAAGCCCTCCGTTCCGAACCCCAGGGATCATCCCCAAGGAACTCAGCCGGATAGGGCGCCTGCGAACGTTCTCACACAATCGGGACGCGAGCCGGCCGAGTCTTCCAGCTGAAGCTGAGCTGGGAAATCTGGGCCAGTCTAGGCAGTTCGTTGCCCTATGTCAAGGAGACGCCGAACTTTAGCGGTGCGCCGACGGCGCGAGCGAGGCGCCGGGGTGCCGGACACCTGCCACGTTTCCTCGTCCTCGTCCTCGTCATCCTCGTCGTCTTCGTCGTCGTCGCCTTCTTGGTCTTCGTAGAAGCCGTCGTCGTCGTCGACGTCCTCATCGATGTCGTCGAGGCTGTAGGGGCGCATGGCTATGACGAGGCTGTTTCCGCGGCGGGTTTGATACTCTCGCGTTTGGGCGGCGGGTAGGTCGTCCAGAAATGACGGCCGCAGCGCGGGCATACCCAGAACTGATCCGGGGTCCAGGGCGTGCCGGGCGCCGGATCGCGAAGATCCATTTCGGCCCCGCACCGCATGCACTGGATCACGATCCCGAGCTCGTTCATGGAACGCGATTCTAGCAGCTCTGCGTTCGATTACGATGCTTCCATGATCCCCGCAATCGTGCTGGCCGCCGGCCGCTCGTCGCGCATGGGCCGGGCGAAAGCGCTGCTGCCGCTCGGCGGCGGCGAGACGTTTCTCACCCGCATCGTCGGCACGTTTCTCGATGCCGGCGTCGACGACGTGGTGATCGTGGTCGGGCACGAGCGCGACGAGATCGTGCAGACGTTTGCGGCGAGCGGGCTGCCCGCGCGCTTCGCTGTGAACGCCGACTACGATCGCGGGCAGCTCTCGTCGCTGCTCGCCGGGATCGCCGTGGTCGATCGTCCAGGCGTGAGCGCGGTGCTCATGACGCTCGTCGACGTGCCTTTCGTCTCCGCGGCGACGGTGCGCGCCGTCGTGGATCACTATCGTCGAACCCGTGCCGCCGTCGTGCGGCCGACGAGCGGCGCCCGGCACGGACATCCGCTGCTCATCGATCGCGCGCTGTTCGGCGAGCTGCGGGCCGCCGAGCACGACTCCGGCGCCAAGCCGATCGTTCGCGCGCACGCATCGGCAGCCGGCGATCTCCCGATCGCGGATGAAGGCGCATATCTTGATATCGATACGGTCGAGGAGTACGCGCGGGCAATCAGCGATCGGTCGATCGCCGGCGCGGATGACGCTCGTCCGGCGCGGAGGCCCGGGTCTCTTTGACGCCCGAAAAATCCTGCTCTTCTCGCGGCCCCCGGCGCATTTCCGGTTCTGCGTACCCTTCAGCGATCAGCCACGCGCCGATGCTCAGCGACACGTCACGCGTCGATCCGGGCCGCAAACTGTCGAGCCGCACGCCGTCGAGCTCCTGCTCGCGCGGCGTTTCTTTGATTCGAACTTTCACCTACCCACCTTTGATGCCACCAGAACACACATCACGCGCATACGACTAGTTGATGCTAGCAACAGCAAGCTCGGTGCCGGCCACAGCCGGGCTTCGGCACACTAGAATGCGCGCGGTGACGAAAGACACGACGTTCGACGCTGCGTGCGCGCTCATCGAGGCGGCGCTCGGCGGCGCGCGGCGCGCGGAGCTGCTGGAGGGGCTGACGCTGCCGCGACTGCGCGATTACATGCGGTCGAACTCGTTCGAAGAGCGCTTCGTCCGGCGGTTCGACGCGGAGACGAGACGCGAAGGGTTTCATGTTCTTCATGACTGGGACGGCAAGGCGGACAAGGTCGGTCGCGACATCATCCCGATCGATGTTCTCGGGTACCTGATCGATACGCGCGGAGCTGGACCGCACGATCCATACGCTGTCGCCATTCTGCTCGACTACTACTACGTGCACCTGTTGTCGCTGCTGGCGATGAGAATCTGGGACGAAGGCGACGCCGACGCCAACCTCGATCGTGTTGCCGGAATGTTGCGTCAGCTGCAAGGCCCCAACGGCGGCGGACAGCTTTTCGCAGACGACGCGGAGACGTTGATCCTGATCGCAACGTCGCACTTCGAGCTGGTCGAGCGCGGCTACGAGCAGCTGCTGGCGCGTATCCGGACTCTCAGCCGTACGCATCAGACCAACATTGCCCTCGGTCATGCGGCGAGCATGGGGAGCCATCTGCGCTTCGGCTTCCAGGCGACGTACGCGCGCGACACGATCGCGATGCGCGACGACAACGCCGCGGACTATCCGTGGCTCTGCTTTGCGCTGTTGACTGTCATGCAAGAGTACGCGCGGCTGCACGACGCGGGTGTTCAGGGGCCGTCGCGCGACCGGGTCGTCGAAGCGCTGCTGAACGGCTTGTCGCCCGATCCGCGGGCTTTTATCGGCGAACCGCCGGCATCGTTGTCGCGCTGCGAGCGCGAACGGACGGAGTTCCGCGCGATGTTCCGGCAGTATCGGGACGACCTGCTCGCTGAATTCGAACGCCTTCGGCCCGACGACCGCATCTATTCGCCGCTGTCGTTCTTCTTCAACTTTTCGCACAACGTGCTGAAGGGCACGATCGTCGACGCGTTGCTGCGCGGCAGGGCGTGGGATTTGTCGTTCAACGATCTCCTCACCGGGCTCGGGCCGAAGGACGAATCGAAGGCGGCGCTGGCGAGGACGCTGATGGGCTATGCGCGAACGAGCCCCGATCGCATTCGCGGACGGCTGATGCCGGTCATCGTTTTCGATCCCGACGCCGGCCGCGAGGCGTTTCGCATCGCGATGCGAAAGCTCCGGGAATAGGACGATATGCCGTCGACTTATGCCATCGAGCCGCCCATCGAGCCGATGCTCGCGAAGCTCGCGGAGGAGCTTCCCACCGCAGCCGGCTTCCTCTACGAGCCGAAGTGGGATGGCTTCCGCGCGATCGTGTTTCGCGGTGAATCGGACGTCTTCATCCAGAGCCGCGATCTTCGGCCGCTCGATCGGTACTTTCCCGAGCTGCACGCGGTGCTGCTCGACAACCTGCCCGGCGGCTGCGTCGTCGACGGGGAAATCGTGATCGTGAGACCGCATGGACTCGACTTCGACGCGCTGCAGCTGCGGCTGCATCCCGCCGCTTCGCGTGTCGCCAAGCTGTCGAAGGAAACACCCGCGTCGTTCGTCGCCTTCGACCTGCTCGCGTCCGGTGGCCGCGACGTGCGCAACGCGCCGCAGGCCGAACGGCGCACGCTGCTCGAACGGCTGTTCGCCGCCGCGAAGCCGCCGGCGCATCTGACGCCGATGACTCGCGATCCGGCAGTCGCCGCCGAGTGGCTGTCGCGGTTCGAGGGCGCCGGTCTCGACGGCGTGATCGCGAAGCCGGAGAGCGGCGTGTACGAGCCGGGCAAGCGCTCGATGATCAAAGTGAAGCACGTCCGCACGGCCGATTGCGTCGTCGCAGGCTTTCGGTGGCACAAGAACGGGAAGAACGAGATGATCGGCTCGCTGCTCCTCGGGCTCTACGACGAGCGCGGCCGGCTGCACCATGTCGGCGTGACCTCGTCGTTCACGATGGACGCGCGCCGCGAGCTCGCGCGCGAGCTGGCGCCGCTGCGCGAGCTCGCGCTCGACCAGCATCCGTGGCGCGACTGGGCCGAAGCCGGCGGCGGCGGCACGCGGATGCCAGGCGGCCAAAGCCGCTGGAGCGCGGGCAAGGATCTTTCGTGGGAGCCGCTTCGCATCGAGCGCGTGTGCGAGGTCAAGTACGACCACATGCAGGGCGATCGATTCCGCCATGCCGCCGTCTTTCAGCGCTGGCGCCCCGACAAGCCGCCGCGCGACTGCCGGTACGATCAGCTCGAGATCACGACGCCGTACGAGCTCGAGAAGGTGTTCGGGTCCTTGCATCGGTGAAGCGCGCGCGTGAGCTTTCAGGGGACCGTTACGGGCCGCGTCTGCTTCGCGCCACGCGGGTCGCGCTGATGTTGCTCCAGTCGTCGGGCGTCTCGTCCGGATCGAGCGCTTCCTGAGGGGGACGCAGCTCCACCGGCACGTGCTGAAGGTTGATGCGGATGCGCGTCCACGTGTGAAACCGGCCGCGCATCGCATCGACCAGCACGTCGGCCGGAGCGAGATGCGCGGCGGCGTCGGGATGGCGCACCTTCCACCGTTCGAGGCCTGCGAGCGCATCATCTTTTTTCTGAGATCGCGCGATTTCGATGAGCGGACGGCTCGGCGTCCGCCGCCGCGACGGCTGCACGCGCGCCGGCTCGCCGGGCTGCTTCTGATAATGAGGCGGCCACGGCGCGTCGCCCTGACCCTCACGTTCCTGGCGCGCCGACAACTCGAGGACCGATTCGAGCGAGCACGGTTGCCGATCCATCGCGGCATGGCGATCGCCGCGCTCCGCGAACCGAGACGGCATCGTCGCGAGCGTGAAATCGTGCGGGTCGCACGCGTTGATTTCATCCCACGCGAGCGGCGCCGACACGCGCGCGTCCGGCGTCGGGCGCACGGAGTACGCCGCGGCAATCGTGCGGTCCTTCGCGTTCTGGTTGTAGTCGAGGAAGACGCCGTGGCGCTCTTCCTTCCACCATCGGCTCGTCGCCAGCGCCGGTGCGCGCCGCTCGACTTCGCGCGCGAAGGCCAGCGCGGCCCGCCGCACCTGGTCGAACGTCCATCGTCGTTCGATGCGCACGTACACGTGCATGCCGCGCGAGCCCGACGTTTTCGGCCAGCCGACGAGCGCGAAGTCGGCGAGCGTGGCCTGGACGATCTGCGCGACCTCGCGGACCTGCGTCCACGGCACGCCGGGCACCGGATCGAGATCCACGCGCAGCTCGTCCGGGTGGTCGAGATCCTCGGCTCGTACGGGGTGAGGATGAAGTTCGAGGCAGGCGAGGTTCGCCATCCACGCGAGGGCTGCGGCATCGCGCGGAACGATCTCTTCCGCCGTGCGTCCCGATGGAAACCGCAGCGTGACGATGTCGATCCACGACGGTCGCGAGCCGGGCGCGCGTTTCTGGTAGAAGAACTCTCCGTTGATGCCGTTCGGGTATCGGACGAGAACGTTGGGCCGTCCACCGGCGCCGCGAAGCGCGCCTTCCGAGACGGCGAGGTAATAGCGCACGAGATCGACCTTCGTGTATCCAGCCTGAGGGAACAGGACCTTGCGAGGATTCGAGATCGCAATCTCGCGTCCCGCAACCGTCAGCCGTTCGTGATCCGTCCTGGCCGGCACGTCGTCTCGATTATCGTCGGTTGCGCCCTGCACCCTGCACCGTGCACCCCTGTCCCCCCTGCACCGTGCCCCCTGCCCGCTACAATCCGCGTGGTGGAACTGGCCGGCTGGCTGCGGTCATCGCGTCGCATTCTGATCTTCACCGGCGCCGGCGTGTCGACGGCGAGCGGCATCCCCGACTTCCGCGGGCCCGGCGGCGTGTGGACGCGGCGGCGTCCGGTGTACTACGACGAGTTCCTCGCATCCGAGGAGGCGCGGATCGAGTACTGGGACTACAAGCTCGAGACGTGGGACATCTATCAGCGCGCTCAGCCGAACGCCCTGCACGACGCGGTCGTCGCGCTCGAGCGCGCCGGAAAAATCGTCGCCGTCGTCACGCAGAACGTCGACGGGCTGCATCGGCGCGCCGGCACGTCGCCCGAGCTGCTCGTGGAGCTGCACGGCACCGACCTCGTGATCGAATGTCAGACGTGCCGTGACGAGAGCGATCCGGCGCCGCACTTCTTGCAGTTCCGGAAGGCGCGGCGCTCGCCTCGATGCGCGTGCGGCGGCCTGTTGAAGCCGGCGACGATCAGCTTCGGCCAATCGCTGCGGTCGGCAGATCTCGATCGGGCGGCTGCCGCCGCGGCGCGCGCCGATCTCGTCGTCGCGCTCGGCTCGACGCTGTCGGTTCATCCCGCGGCGTCGGTTCCGCTGCTCGCGGTCCAGCGCGGTACCCCGTACGTCATCGTGAATCGTGGGGCGACCGATCACGACGATCTGGCGTTCGTGACGCTGCGGCTCGAGGGCGACGTGACGGCGATCTTCCCGGCGGCGGTCGACGCGGCGCTACGCTGAGGTTTCCGGGTTCTGGGAACCCCGAGCTCCGGATCATTCCGATCGCAACGCCTGCATCACATCCACGCGCGACGCCCGTGCGGCCGGCAGCACCGACGCGAGGATCGCCGCCGCGATGAGAATCGCCGCGGCGCCGATCGTCGGCAGCGGTCCCGGAATGCGGACGTCCTGGATGTAGCTGCCGACCAGCCGCGCGAGCACCATCCCACCGACGGCGCCCGCCGCGATGCCGCTCGCGCCGATCAGCGCGCCTTCTCCGAGCACCCGGGTCAGCAGATGACGTGGCGCCGATCCGATGGCGAGACGGACGCCGAACTCTCGCGTCCGCGCGCTCACCGAGAATGCCAGCACGCCGGCCACGCCGACGACGGCAATCGTCAGCGCGACCATGGCGAATCCCCCGAACACCAGCGCGTTCAGCCGGTCGGGCGCGAGCACCTCGGCGCGAATGTCCTCGAGCGTCGCCGCTCGCTCCACCGGTTGTTCTGCCGAGAGATCGCGGATGACGCGCGTGATCGGTGCAACCAGCGCGTAGGGATCGGTTCGCGCGTGGACGAACAGCCGTCCCTGGAAAATCTCCTGCTCGAACGGGTGATACACGGTCATCGTCGGGCCGGGCACGACGTTCTCGTCGTCGACGTCGGCGACTACGCCGACGATGCGCCGGGGCGCGGTGCTGACGTCGATGAATTTCGTCACCGGATCCGTCCACATCAAGTGCCGATTGACTGCCTCCCCGTTTGGAAACATCCGCTGCGCCAGGCTCTGGCTGACGATGACGACCTTCTCGGCGTCGTGTCGATCGGCCTCCGTGAAATCGCGCCCAGCGATGATCGGCACGCCGAGCGACGCGAAGAATCCCGGCGAGACCGTGCGGAACCGCGCGCGCGGATCTTCTTCGCCGTTGGCTTTGACGTAACCCTGAGCCGTGAACTGGGCGGCAAAGAAGCCGGTATCCCGCCACGGTACCGCCGTGCCAAGGGCGACCCGTTCCACGCCCGGCAGCCCGGTGATGCGGCGCATCGCCTCGCGGTAGAACCCGGTAATCTCCTGCGGCTTCCGGGTGTAGGACACGATCGGCACGTTCAGAGCCAGCACGTGCCGCGTGTCGAATCCGGTCTGCACCCTCTGCAGCGCGAACAGCGTTGTCAGGAGCATCCCTGCGCCCGCGAGGAGGACGAACGACGCGCCGATCTGCGTGACGGCGAACAGACGTAGACGACGGTTCGTGCCCGACGTCACGCGCACGCTGCCGTTCGACAAGCCGAGTCCGTGTGAACCGTCGGCGGAAGGCAGCCGCGGGACGAACGCGAGCAGGACGGCCGCTGCCACGGCCAGGATCACGCCGACCCAGAGCAGGCTCGCGTCGACCGTCAGATCGAGCGCACGAACGGAAAAGCGGGCCGCGTAGCGCGCGAGCACGATGACCATCGGCCGCGCGATGAGCACGGCCAGGATCGCGCCCGCTCCGCACAGCAACAGGCTCTCGGCCAGCAGCGTGCGGCGCAGCGCGCGCGCGCTTGCGCCGAGCGCGGCACGGATCGCCAGCTCGCCTTCGCGCCGTACCGATCGGGCGAGGATCAGATTGGCGACGTTCGAACACGCGACGATGAAGACGAGTGCCGATGCCGCGAGCAGCACCAGCAGGATCGTTCTCGCCGGCGAGACGATTTGATCTCGAAGGCGAACGGCCTCGATGCGAAAGTCCGCCTGACGCGTGTACGCTTCGGGATGCTGCCTGACGATCGCGCCGTGGACCGTTCGGAGCTCGGCGAGCGCCGCGTCGAGCTCGACGCCGGGCGCGAGCCGGCCGAACAGGTCGGTCATTCGATGCACGCGCCCTTCCACCATCGTCGCGTCCAGGTGATGCGGGCTCGTCACGACGTTCGCGATGATCTCGGTTTCCGTCGGATAGGGAACGCAGGGTTCGAGGACGCCGACGATGGTGGCCGAGCGGTCTCCGAGCCTGATCGATTTTCCGATCACCGACGGGTCGCTCTGCAGCGTGGTGGCCCAGAAGCGATGGGTGAGCACGGCGGCGCCCGCCGCCCGCGGGCCGTCATCGGTCGCGTCGAGCAGGCGGCCCCTCTCAGCACGCAGGCCCATGACCTCGAAATACGATCCGCCGACGACGCCCGCGCGGACCACACGAGGTTCCCCCAGGCCGACCATCGTGAAATCGATCGTCGAGAAGTCGCCGAATGCCGTGAGCGTCTTGACGCGCGCCTGCAGGTCGCGGAGCTCCGGGATCGAAAACTTAGCGTTCTCGACGCCGATGCCGCGCGCGCTCTGGCGAAGGTAGATGAGGCGGTCCTGGTCGCGGTTCACGAGCGGGCGCAGAAGAACGCCCCGGACGACGCTGAAGATGGCGGCGTTGGCGCCGATGCCGAGCGCGAGCGTGACGACCACAGTGGCGACCAGGCCCTTGACCCGGGCGAGCGATCGAAGGGCGAAACGAAAATCGGTGATGAGGCTCATAGGCGCGATTCAGCTCTCTATTCCTTAGTCGAACGGGCGGTGCGGGAATCGACAAGGCGCACAAGCCGGTCGAGAAGTCTGCCAGGGCGTTTAACGCAGGTCGCGCGTCGACGTCAAGCGGTCGCCGTCGTCGCGCCGAGATTTTCGTGAAGCGTTCCTCGGTGCAGCCGTTCGCCCGCGCGGCAGCACAGTCAGCCTCCGCGCGCTCGCCGCGGGCCCAACAACGGCGTCGAGTTCGTTCCGGCTGCGACCAAGGGCGATCATGCCTTCGGCCTCTTTTCAAAGACGCTCGACCGAGCGCCATGGGGCGATTGGGGCGATGCGAGGATCGTCAAGCCCGATGCGGTTCGGGAAGTCGCACCATTGAGACGGCAATCCGGCAAGCAGGCAATCCGGCAAGCACATGATCATCTGGGGCAGCATCTCGGTGGCGCAGTCGCTGATCGACGAGCGGTTGATCGATGAATATCGCTTGATCTCGTGTCCGGTTTTTCGGGGAAGCGGCCGGCTGCTGTTTCGCGACAAGGGGCAATCGCCCGACATGAAACTGTCGAGCGCGAAGGCCCTTGATCGAGGTGCAGTGCTCCTGAAGTACGCCCCGCGCGACGGCTGGTCGGCGGGATAGCTCACGGGTTTTCGCCTCACTTGGCGCGCGCTAACGTCCATCGGCGCAGTCTTCGCTGCACGCGTGACTTGCCGAAGACGTTGACGGCGAATGAGAGCGCGATCAGCTGGCAGTCGAGCAGAGGATTCCAGCGCGCGGTGTAGCTGCGATCCAATTCGAGCGCGTCCTGCGGGGCCGGGGCCCCGACGATCTGTGCGAGTCCGGTCAACCCCGGCTTCGTCTTCCAGCGAAAGTCGAATTCGAGGCCGGTCCAGCCGAGACGCAGCACGTCGCTCTCGGTCAGCGGGCGGGGACCCACCGCGCTCATCTCACCGGACAGAATGTTGATGAACTGGGGGATTTCATCGAGGCCGGCGGCGCGGAGCGCGCGGCCGACGCGCGTCGTGCGACCGTCGCGCATCGTTCGGATCTTGAGGATCGAAAATGGCCGCCGCTGATACCCCAGGCGCTGCTGACGAAAGAACACTGGAAGACCGTCGTCGATGACGACCGCCACGATCGCGATTGCCATCACCGGCGCGAACACGAGAAGGCCGGCGCACGCGCCGGCAATATCGAACGCCCGCTTGAAGCTTGACATGCAATAGAACTTTACAATAGAGAGTGATGCGACGGAATCGCCGCTCTGCGGAGGCGTCGGCCTGAACGCTTTCCTCTCGTTGGTTCGAGGCCGGGAACGCCCGCGCCTGACGAGACGTTGCAGTCGCGCTGCCCGCGGCGGTAAAATGAAAGTTCGTCTCACCTGACGTGGGCCAGTAGCGCAGTTGGGAGCGCGCATGAATGGCATTCATGAGGTCACGGGTTCGACTCCCGTCTGGTCCACCAATTCTTTTTCCGACCCCGAAACAGGGCTCAAGTAGTTGAAAACCGGCAGCGTTACGCCGGTTCCAACAAGCCTTTTCCCGTCGAAGCGAATCCCCTCCGGAAAAAACACCTGCTGCAGGCGCTGCTTCTGAGCGAACGACGACTGGACCCAGAGGTTCGACGCGCTCGGTAGCACGCGTTCTGCGAAGGCCAGAATGCCTTCTACGTCCATTTCTTCGAGCTCGGTAGAGTGCCGGTCCATCTGCGCGATCGTGAGCTCCTCGCGCAGCTTGTCGCGGTGGCGGTCGTACGTGTCGATGTCGATCGTCCGTTCGAACAGGAACGCCTGGTCCAAACGGTCCAGCTTCTCGCGAATCGCTTTCTGCCGGCGCTCGATCTCAGCGATCCGTTGTGCCGCATCGGTCTTCAGTTCCCGCCAGGCGTGCATCACGCGATCCTTGACGAGGCGCATGAACCCAGCTGTTGGCTGCAGGCGCGCGAGCTCCTCGACGAACAGCTCCTCGAGTTTGGCCTTACTGATGTTCACCGCACGACAGCGGCCGCGACAGTGGTAGTAGGCGTAGTAGTCGCTGCGTCCTCTCGACCAGCTCGCCGTCAGCGGTTTGCCGCACGTCTCGCAACGGGCGTAGCCGCGGAGCGGGAAGTCCGGATCGTTGCGCTGCTTGGGCGCGGTCACTTCGTAGCGGCCGTCTAGGATTCCCTGCACGCGGAAGAAGATCCGCTCGGTGATGAGCGGTTCGAAGTCGCCGCGTCTTGAGACGGCGAATTCGGGCACGTCGATCTGGGCGATGTAGGCGCGGTTCCGCAGCATGGCGTCGAACGTCTGTGAGGGGACCGGCTTGCCGCGTCGCGTCGTCAAGCCGAGGGCGTTGACGTTCTGACGCACCTCGTGCTTCGTAAAACGTCCCGTAGCGAAATCCTGGAAGGCCCGTCGTACCAGCGGCGCGCGTTCCGGATCGGGGATCAGGCTTCTGCCGGTTGTCCGGTGCGCGTTCAAGTAGCCAAGGGGAGCGAGAAACGTCCAGCGTCCGAGCTCCAGCGCCGCCTTCATTCCGCCGCGCGTTCGCTCGGAACGCACGTCGTTGTCGAACTGTGCGAACGCGGCCAGCACACCTTCCATCAACTTGCCCGTCGAGGTGTCGTCAATCGGCTCCGTCGCCGATCGCAGAGAGATCCCGAGGGACTTCAGATGCGCGCGCAGCGCGAAATGGTCGTACTTGTCTCGCGCGAAGCGCGTCAGGTTGAAGACGACGACGAACTGGACGGCGCCTTTGTGTGTGCGGCAAAACTGCAGCAGCTTCTGCAGTTCGGTGCGATCGGCGGTCTTCGCGCTCTCGCCTTCCTCGCGGAATCTCGCGAGGACGTGGAAGGCCTGGCGCTCGCAGTAGTCCTCGCAGGCCTTCAGCTGCGTCGTCAGACTGAGGTTCTCGGTCTGCTCCTTGGTGCTGACGCGCACGTAGATTACCGCGCCTACCATCTCCGGCAGCTTAGACCTGTCCGCCTCGTCTCGCAACTTTGTGCTCATGCGCTAATGGATCGTCAGACATTTCTCTTCGAGGAATAGCTCGATCACGACGCGCGCCATTGTGTCGGCACAGCGCCGAATTCGATCGATCTCGTCGTCGTCAAGGTCCGCGGCTTCGTCGCCGAGCAGCTCGCGACACCGATCGATTGAGAGTTCGTCAGTCTGTACGTCGGCCGAAAGGATCTCGTCCATCGCAAACGCGCTCCACAATCGGAACTCAGTTGTTGTGGGTGTTCGCGCTCTGGACGTCGACCGATGTGGGGCGACGTCCGAGTCAATTGCGCGGATGAGGGCTCTCGGCCGTCATCGAATCGCGCGATGGGATCGCGCGACGGTGATCACGTGTGATGACGCGATCCAGCTTGTTTGGCAATCACGTTGGCGTCCGATTCGTGGCTCCGGAGCGACGATCGAACGAAATCCGCAGGCGGAAGTGCACGAAGCGGATGCCGGCCTGGGCCGGCGAAGATGGGATCAGAGTAGCGCCGATCGTCGAGGCGGTCAATCGGAAGTCGTCAACCTTGACGAGGTGGAAATTCGTCTCCGGCGTTTTCGATCGCCATTCGACACGCCGCGACGAAGCTGGCATCGGGGTCGCCAAAGTGCAGAAACTGACCGCCTGAATCTCGGATGCACACGGCGAGTTCAACGGGGATTGTGTGGATGGCGAGCAGCAACGCTTGCATCGCGTCCACGCCGAATATTCCGCGCGTCTCACTGCTGCCGATGCCCTCGATTTGAAACGGGCAGATCCACGTCTCGTGCGGGGCAGATGTATCGAGCACGGGTCGGCCAATTCGTATCGTTACATGTTGCGGTACACCGTCAGGCGGTTGGAACGTAAGCCGCCGCTCGGCGATCACATCCCCAATGTCAACAGTCGGCATGTTTCATTATGCGATCGGTTACGGGTTTGTCGAGCAAGCCGTGGCCAACACGCAAGTGCGAAATGAGCGCTGAGCGCAGGCGCGGTCAAGGCCCGAAGCGCCGCGGAACGCGGCGGCGGAGCGAAGCGACGCGGCCTTGACGGCGCCGAGCACAGCGTCATGATTAGACGCGTGATGGCCGGCGGATAGAACCCATCGGGATCGGCCGAACGAAGCAGCGCCTATGCTGCTCGCACCGGCAGGTAGTCGTGCTCGCTCAACGGCGTCTCCCCGAGCTCGCTGAGGAGTCGATTCAGGCGATCCAAAGGCACTGCTGAAGGCGCGGTGATTTCGACTCCGATCGCGTTCCCATTCTGCCCGTGATCGACCACGAGCAGACCGTCGGCTGACGGAACCGTCCTCGCGCTCTTTTCTCCCGTCTGATGCGAGAGATGCAGGTACGCCGAAAATGGCTTGCCTTTTCTGTACGTGACCTGAAGGGATCGCTCAGTCATTCGGAGACCTCATACGCGGTGACGACAACCAAGAGCGAGGCGTCGTTGTCAGGCTCCACGATCACGATCCACGGCCGGCTGTCCCTGGCGACACGGATCATGAATCGACCCTCGACCACGCTCGGTTCGAACGCGGTTGCTCGCTCCAGCATAGCGCGGACGTCCGCCGCGCTGTTCCATGCGCAGTTCGGCGTGCGGCGTGAACGAGAGCTCCCAATTTCACCACGCTGGAAAGGCAGGCTTCGAGGGCATCTGTTCTGTCCGATGATATCAACCGAATCCCCCGGCAGAATTGTCTGCAATTGCGCGGCGCAAATCACCTGCGCTTTCGGCGCGGCTTTCGGGCAACACATCCACGTGGTTCCAATCACCAGCAGCCGGGACGTGAGCGACCCCCGAACCGACCCTGGGGTCGGGGTCCGGGGTCCAGCGGTGGGGTCGCTCACGTCCTGGCTGCTCTCCGACGCCGTCAATTCGCGCGGCGAAGGACGCCGCGCTCTCAACGTCGGAGAAAAGGCGACGATTGTCCGCAACGCAAACGTGCTGCAGGAGAAATCGTCCGGCGGTTCCCAGCGATAGTCGGCATTCGACGAGTGTTGTCGACGTGAATCGGCGGCCGTGCTTGAGGGGAGATGGTCCCCCTGGCGTCATCACCCCTTCCTCCTCCCCCTTTCAGTTGTGTCACCTTCCCTTCGGCACGGGCTCCGAGTCACCGAACATCCGACTACTATGGTGGGGCGTGCGAGGCCGTTTCTGAAGCCGGTCAATGGCGACAAAGGGCTTGCGCGGGAGGCAACAGTGGCGATTGTGGAGATCCATCCAGAGTTGATAGACGGACCGTGGATCGAGGGATTCGTTCTGGATCGCCACGTGATTACCAGCAGCCCGATTGGATACGTCGGCGAGCACATGCAATTCGATACGACTCGCTCGCTGCTTGGCGAACTGGTGTATCAGCTGAAGTACCGAAGCGGATCATTGGACGGCATAGTCGAAACAGCGGTTGCCTTCGTCACCGAGCGGTGGAACGGCCTCATCGACTGCGTTGTTCCACCGCCGCCATCGTTGCACCGGACGAAGCAGCCGGCAGTGCTGATCGCTTCGGGTGTCGCGGCAAGTCTGGGGGTGCCGTCCCTCTCCGCGGCGGCGGTTAAGGCTTCGGCGACGCCGCAGATGAAGAACGTCGCGTTGCACGAACGTGGCCCGCTGCTCTCTGCCGCCATCCAGGCGGGTACAGATGCGGTCCAAGGAAGTCGGGTACTGCTGATCGATGACCTGTGGGAGACTGGTAGTACGCTGCGGCGCGTCGCCGAGGTGCTGGGACAAATGGGCGCCACCGAGGTCCGAGCGCTCGCGATGACCAGAACGAAATGAGCCGTCCATTCACCGTTTTTATTGCCGGTTCGCGGCAGATCTCGCGGCTTCCCGCCGAGGTGAAGACCCGTCTCGACACGATGATCAAAAAGGGTTTTCAGATCCTCGTCGGTGACGCCAACGGCGCCGACAAAGCGGTCCAACGGTACTTTGCCGACAAATCGTACCCGAACCTCGTCGTGCACTGCATGAAGGACCACTGTCGGAACAATATCGGGAATTGGCCCACGCGTCAGTTAGTCGCCCCGCATGGTGCGAAAGGCTTTGACTACTACTCCGTCAAGGACCGCGCGATGGCGGACGGGGCGGAGTACGGGCTCATGCTCTGGGACGGCAAGAGCAAGGGCACTGTCAACAACGTCGTCAACCTATCTCGCGATCACAAGCCCGTGGTTGTGTACGTCGCGCCCGCCAAACAATTCCGCACGATCAAGACCTTCGATGATCTCAAAGATCTGCTGGCGGAAGGCGATTCGGACCGCGTCGAGCGAATTATCAGCGAGTTGCACCTGGATTCTGTTCGGCACCGGGCCGCGGGCTAGTTGCTCCCCCTCCAGCGACCGCCAATCGCTCATTCATTCCCAAGGCCGACGAACTTCCTCTGAGTCAGGGCGGAACGCGAAGACGACGCTCTGTTCGCACGCGTGAGCGACTTGCCGGTCAGGTCAATCCGATCATCCGCGAACGATCCTGTTCGCTGACGGCTGCGCCCCGCGCGTTCGCACGAGGCGAAAGCCAGATTTAATTAGCGTTTTTGCGTCTGTGATCAGAATGCCATCGACTGGCGCCAACAGGTCGCGCTCGGACGGAGTGGCGATGCATTGGCACGCGTCCCTCGACTTCGCCGCAACGCGCCGCCGGCGCTGTCGCCACAGTTTGTCCAGCACATAGAAGCGAAAGGATCTGCAACACGATAACGTCAATAATTGGCCACATTTTGCGATGAAATGCGCTTTCTGTTGTCTTTAACCGTCCAGTTATCCGACTGCGTCATCGTTACGTTCGCACGCGTGAGCGACTTGCCGGTCAGGCCAAGCGATCATCGGCGAACGATCCTGTTCGCTGACGGCGGCGCGCCGCGCGTTCGCGCACGAGGCGAAAGCCATGTTTCATTAGTGTTTTTGCGTCTGTGATCAGGATGCCATCGACTGGCGCCAACAGGTCGCGCTCGGACGGAGTGGCGATGCATTGGCACGCGTCCCACGACTTCGCCCCAACGCGCCGCCGGCGCTGTCGCCACAGTTTGTCCAGCACACAGAAGCGAAAGGATCTGTAACACAATAACGTCAATAATTGGGCTAATTTTGCGACTAACTGCGCTTAGATTGTCTTTCACCATCCATTTATCCGACTGCGTCATCGTTACGTTCGCACGCGTGAGCGACTTGCCGGTCAGGCCAAGCCGATCATCGGCGAACGATCCTGTTCGCTGACGGCGGCGCCCCGCGCGTTCGCGCACGAGGCGAAAGCCATATTTCATTAGTGTTTTTGCGTCTGTGATCGGGATGCCGTCGACTGGCGCCAACAGGTCGCGCTCGGACGGAGTGACGATGCATTGCCACGCGTCCGTCGACTTCAGCGCCTGCCGCCGCATGACGCGATCATTGTGTGTCTTACTAAATGAATCGTTTCGTTCTTGAACTGACAAGACACTCGCATTTGTTGGCCATTTTTGCTGATATCAGATAATCAGGCTTTAGCTATTCTTGACAGTGTATCTCGTTGCGTCTAGACTCTCGATCTGTCGGAGGATCTTTCATGCAAGAACTCGTTCGATATGCGCGTGCGCTCCTGATTCTGCAGTTGAAGCAGCTGGAGTTGGCAGCGGCATCGGGAACGGGACCAACAATCCGATCTGAACTGCTGCTCGCGGACGCAGGTTTCGGGACAAAGGAGATCGCCGACATTCTGGGCAAGAACTACGCGGCAGTCGCGAAGGCTGTCAGCCGTGCCCGGTCGGCTAGGGCTAAAGACACCGCCGAGGAGAACGGCGAAGCGGGAGGCGATCGTGGTGAATGATGTTCAGGCCGTCGTTGATGCAGTGAATGACCTCACCCGCGTTGTAATCGCGATTCAGGGGAACTTCGGAACCAAAGCCGACGTCGTTCGTCGGTTGGCTGACCTTTCGATTCCACCGGTCCGAATTGCGGCGATTCTGGCCATGCCACAGAACCAAGTGCACTCCGTGCTTACGAAGGCTCGCAAGAAGACGAAGAACGCCGATTCGGCAAAAGAGGGAGAGAATGGCGCGACCGCGTGACGCAAGTGCCGGATTTCCGGAGCTCCTGACACAGGCTCGGATCACAAATCGCCTGTTGGCAGCGCAACTCCGCGAGACGATGAGTCAACAGGATCTCGTTCGTCTGCTGATCGGGACCGGCGCGTCGAATCAAGACATTGCCGACGTTTTGAACACTACGCAGGCCACGGTCGCGACGACCGTTCAACGCCTCCGGAGAAAGGCCCAGGGGAAAGGTAATGACGTTGCCCCGCGGCCTGACATCGGATCGCAGGAATAACAACAACGCGCCTAAGGCTGAATTATGGCCGAACCGGCATCAGAACCCGAAGTGACGCATGTTCGCGATAGCGACTTGCTTCGAGTGCTCGTCGCCCTCGCGGGTCGCATCGCGTTCCCACCGGAACAACTACTTCAGATCGTGGGACCGTACGGCGCTGTTTACAACCTGTGTACGGGCGAGCTGACGTTGTCGGCGTTGCGCGAGCCACCGGGTTCGACAAGAGCAATCTTCGAAAGGCGATTCTTCGATGGGAGGAGGCAGGCGCGATCTTTCGAGTCGGGCACGATGGTCTTCCCCTGCGCCTCTACGCCGTTCCCACGCGCGCTGGTGATCGTGTCCGAGGAAAGAGTCGGGGTGGCGATCTCTCAAGCGACTCGGCAGAATCAGTCGACGGAGACGTGGATGGTCAAGAAGAACGCTGAGCGCAACGATGTTTCTGGAGACGATCTCGTGCTGGCCGAACTGCGTACGGCCAATCGCCTTCTTGCCATCCTCGCGACCCGTGGAATGGAACAAAGAGAAGCTATCGCACTTCTCCACGGCATGTCGTTTCCACCGCGCGCGATAGCTTCGGCGTTATCCATCACGCCGAACGCAGTCAGCATCGCGATCCATCGCATGAAGAAGGCGGAAACGAGTGACACACGCGGAAAGACGATCACAGAAGACGCCGACGTCATCAAGTAAACTGCGTGCGGCTTTGATCGCCAAAACGGGTTGGTCGAAGCAGACCCTGTCCGCACGCGTTCAAGGACTCAGACGGGTCGCACCGGTGTCGACGCCAATAGCTCAGGCTGTGATCGCCCATCAACAAGGTCTACAGTTACACCGCTATCTCGACGAAGCGAGCTTGAAACGTGTGCAAGAAGCATTGCCCTTGTTTTCGCGATCGGTCGAGAGTGGGCCTGCGGCATCCTCTCGACCTAAGGGCAGGAGGGGCAATGGGAACAACGCCGAACGCGTGTTGATCTTTCCGAGTCAATTCAAGACGACTGCACCCCTCTTATCCGACGAGAAGGTTCGGGAGGCCAAGCAGATGGCATCCCTGTATCCGATTCTGTACGTCATAGAAAACTCAATGCGTGAGCTCATCAAGCGAGTCCTCGGTGCGAAGTACGGAATCGATTGGTGGAAGACGGCGCTCACCGGCGGCAAAGGGAAATCGATGAGGGATACCGCCGACGCAAGGCGCAATAAAGAAGACCAAATGAATTGGCATCAACGGCGAGGAGCGCACCCGATCGATTACGTGGACCTTGGAGATCTTGGAACGATCATCGCAGCGAAGCAAGATGACTTTTTTCCGGTCATCCTGGGGGACTGTCGTCCGTGGTTCGATCAATTCATGCGCGAGTTGGAGCCGTCGCGCAATGTTCTTTGTCACATGAACCCACTGGATCGGCACAACGCGGCTGACCTGAAAGTGAAGGCTGAAAAGTGGCGGAGTTTAATCTCCGGATCGCTATCGAGAATTCCCTGAAGATGTGCCCGCATCGAACGGATCGGATTGCCTAAGCTGATCTAGAGAATTCAACCACACTGTCAATCGGTTCCAACTGGCGCCCGTCAGGTCCACCATCTCCAAGCTTTTGATTTCCAGCGATTTGCGATCCGACACGTATCGAATCAACAGCCGGCCTGAAGCCGAGCAGTTGTTGAAAATCGATGACGATGGCATCGTCGTCATCGTGG
>Ga0209474_10000283_pt1 | contig 59446 bp, 39 predicted proteins | sample GraSoiAngelo_145_FD_185902 | JGI IMG/M metagenome (GOLD analysis project Ga0209474, IMG submission 185902) | Grasslands soil microbial communities from the Angelo Coastal Reserve, California, USA - 14_1009_05_20cm (SPAdes) (version 2) | ecosystem: Environmental > Terrestrial > Soil > Grasslands...
CCGGGGGACGCCAAAACGCTCGCCGCCGCGCTGCGGCGGGCCCTGTAGCCTAGGGAACCTCTGCACAACCCGGTACGTGGCGCTGGGGGTCGGGGCTAGGGGCGCCTACACGCGAGGGCACTCCGAACCACGCCACGGGGACGTGTGCCGGCCCGAGCCAGCTCCGCGCCTCCGAGTTCCGCCTTCGTGGCGCCCTCGCGTGTAAAGCGCCCTCCGCCCCGACCCCCAGCGCCACGATCACTTGAGCAGACGTTCCCTAGCGGGACCCCAGGTTGAGCCGCGCGAGCAGCGCCTGGAATCGCGGGTGCACCCGCAGCGGCTCGAACAGGAAGGAGCCTTTGATCCCATAGATCGCGCCGGCCCGCTGCTCGAAGGCGCGCTCCAGCAGATCCATGGCCCGCTCGGGCTCCCCCAGTCCCGTGTATACGTAGGCGACGTGATAAGGTGAGACGTACGTCTCCCGCGCGCGCTCGTCCAGCTGTCGCAGCACGTCCCGGGCCCGGTCGACCTTTCCCGCCAGCGCGTAGGCCTGGCCCAGCTGCGCCAACCACTGCGTGTTCCCCGGCGTGAGCGTGACCGCCCGCTCCAGGTCGGCCAACCCCTCGTCCATCATGCCCTGCTTGAAGAGCGCCCACCCCCGCGTCGCGAGGGCCCGCTCGTGGTCGGGATCGAACTCCAGCGTGCGCGCGGCCCCGCGGGCCGCTTCGGGGTAGCGGCCCGCGCGGAGCTGCGTCGTCGCCACATCGAGCCGGTGCGCCAACGGGTCCAGCTCCTGCGCCCGCTGTTGCAGCGTGATGGCCTCGTCGTAGCGCGCCACCGCCGAGCACATCCGGCCGTACAGGTCGTACGTGTCGGCGCTGTTCGGGCTCAACTCGAGCGCCCGCTGGAACTCCGCCTCCGCGCCCGTCCAGTCGAAGTCCCAGATGCTCTTGAGGTAGGCCACGGTGCAATGGGCTTCGCCCAGCTGCGGGTCGATGCGCACCGCGTGCGCCGCGGCGTCCTTGGCTTCCCGGGCCGCCGTGTCCGGGGGCATCGCGCCGCTCTCCGCCAGCTCGGCGTACGCCATGGCCACCGCCGCGTACGCCAGGGCGTACGCCGGGTCGCGGGCGATGGCGCCCCGGAAATGCTCGATCGCCCGCAGCAGCGCCGCCGGCGTGTAGCGCACCAGCCAATGCCGGCCCAGCAGATAGAGCTGATACGCCCGCAGGTCGCTCGTCGGCTCCTTGCGGATGCGCGTCCGCTCGTCCACGGACAGCTCGGCCTTGAGCGCGTCCGCGATGTGCAGCGCCACGTCGGTCTGGATCCCGAAGATGTCGGTCAGCTGCCGGTCGTACGTTTCGGCCCAGAGATGGCGGTCGGTTTCGGCGTCCACGAGCTGCGCCACGATGCGCACGCGATCGCCCGCGCGCCGTACGCTGCCGTCCAGCAGGGTCGCGGCCTCGAGCCGCGCCGCGATCTCCTTGAGGCTCTGCTCCCGCTGCTTGAACGGCATCACCGACGTGCGGGAGATCACCTTGAGCGCGCGGACCTTCGACAGATGCGCGATCACGTCCTCGGTGATCCCGTCGGCGAAGTACTCGTTCTCCGGATCGGCGCTCAGATTTCGGAACGGCAAGACGGCCACGGACGGCGGCCGGGGCGCGGCGGGTGCGGCGAGGGCGTCCGTGAACGCCGCCATCGAGCCGAACCGGTCGGCCGGCGCTTTGGCGAGGGCCTTGAGCAAGGCCTGGTCCACGCCTGGGGGCACCGCGGGGCGCAGGCGGCGCACCGCCGGCACGGGATCGACCATCACTTTGGCGATCAACGCTTGGGCGGTCGGCCCGGTGTAGGGCGGCTCCCCGGCGAGCATCTCGTAGAGCACGCACGCCAGGCTGTACACGTCGCTCCGGGCATCGAGCGTGCGGTCCCCCGCCCCCTGCTCCGGACTCATGTACTCCGGAGTGCCGACGGCGAAACCGGTGTGGGTGACGCGCCGATCCGCCGCCGCGTTGACCGCGAGCGCGATCCCGAAATCGGCCACCATCGCCTCGCCCTCGTGCAGCAGGATATTCTCCGGCTTGATGTCGCGGTGGATCACATGGTGGGCGTGCGCGTGACTCAGGGCGGAGGCGACGTGGCGGGTGATGGCGAGGGCTTCCTCCACCGGCAGCTGCCGCTCGCGCTCGAGCTTGACGCGCAGCGACTCCCCCTTGATGTGGGGCATGACGTAGAACAGGAAGCCGTCGGCTTCCCCCGAGTCGTACAACGCGAGAATGTGCGGATGGTTCAGCCGCGCCGCGATCTCGACCTCGCGCAGGAAGCGCTCGGGGCCGAGCGACGCGGCCAGCTCGGGCCGCAGCACCTTGACCGCCACGACCCGGCGATGCTTGACGTCGTCCGCGAGGTACACCGTCGCCATGCCGCCGCGCCCCAGCTCACGCTCGATCGCATAGCGACCCGCGAGCGCCGCCCGGAGGCGCGCATCGACATCGGGCACTCCGGCCTCCGCAAGTGGCCCGTTCAGCCGGGCCAGATTTCTTTGAACAGCTTGAGCATCGCCGCCCACGACTCCCGGTCCGCCGCGGCATCATAGGCGAGCTGGGACATTCCGTACTTCGCGGCCTCCGGGTTGGTGAAGCCGTGCTTCGCGCCGGGATATGTGATCACCTCGAATCGCGCGCCGGCCGTCTGCATCTCCCGCGTGAACGCCTCGACCTGCTCGGGGGGAACGAACGGATCGGCGCCCCCCGCGAGCACGAGAATGCGGGCTTTGACTTTGCCGGACTGCGCGGGCGAGGTCGTGGCGAGCGCACCGTGGAATGTCACCACCGCCGCCAGGTCCGCGCCGGTGCGCGCCATGCCGAGCACTACCGCGCCGCCGAAACAGTACCCGATCGCGGCGATGCGCGTGGTATCGACGTGGGGGTCCCGTTTCAGCTGCTCCAGCGCCGCGTTGAACCGCGCCGCCAGCACCGCCGGATCCTTGGTCACCTCGCTCACGAACGCCTGCGCGTCCTGCGGATGGGTGGTGACTTTGCCCTTGCCGTACATGTCGAGCGCGAACCCGACGTAGCCGGCCTCGGCCAGGCGCCGCGCCTGGTTGCGCGCGTGCTCGTTGTGGCCCCACCACTCGTGCACGACCAGCACGCCGGGCCGCCGGCCGCGCGCGGCGTCGTCCCAGGCGACGAATCCTTGCAGCACCGTCTCGCCCTGCCGGTACTCGAGCTCCCGAGTCTTGACGGTGGCGCTGCGGGGTGAGAGTGACAGCAGCACGATGGTTGTCGCCAGTCCGGACCGGGTGCGCATGCGTCGATCTCCCTGATGTCGTGTGCTAGAACGCTAGATCGGCGGGAAACACCCCGCCAGGCCCGCGATCGGGACGAGAGGGGAACTTCCGGCGCCACGTCGCCGTTTGGGCTATGTTCTCTCCACGTTCAGGAGGGCTTGTGTCCATCCGGCCGATCAAGCGGGTCGTGCAGTCGCAGCCCACCCTCGAGGGCGCGGGCGTCAAGCTCCGCCGGGCGTTCGGGTTCGGGAATACGGGCGACTTCGACCCCTTCCTCTTATTAGACGACTTCCGCAACGAGCACCCGCAGGACTACCTCGCGGGCTTCCCGTGGCACCCGCACCGCGGGATCGAAACGATCACGTACGTCCTCGCGGGCAGCGTCGCGCACGGAGACAGCCTGGGTAACCGTGGGACGCTGGGCTCGGGCGACGTGCAGTGGATGACCGCCGGGAGCGGCATTCTTCACCAGGAGATGCCCCAGGGCGACCCGCGGGGGCGGATGCACGGGTTCCAGCTGTGGGCCAACTTGCCGTCCTCTCTCAAGATGACCCGGCCACGCTACCAGGACATCGGGGCGGCCGACATCCCGGAGGTGGTGGACGACGACGGCACGCGCGTGCGGGTGGTGTGCGGCGACTTCTGGGGCAAGTCCGGTCCGGTGGACGGCGTCGCCGCCAATCCGCGCTACCTCGATGTCTGGGTGCCGCCGCGGGTGCGCAAGACGCTTCCCGTCGAGGCCTCGGCCCACGCCTTCGCCTACATCTTCGAGGGGAGCGGGAGCTTCCACGACGCGTCCGCGCCCCAAGCGGTCCGCACCGAATGGGTCGGAGACGCCGCCGGGACGCCGGAGCTCACCGGCAATCGCTCGCTCGTGTTGTTCGATTCGGGCGACGAGATCACCGTGCAGGCGGGTGAGGAGGGCATCCGGTTTCTGCTCGTCTCCGGCCGGCCGATCGCGGAGCCGGTGGCGTGGCAGGGGCCCATCGTCATGAATACCGAGGCGGAGCTGCGGCGCGCCTACGCCGAGCTGCGCGACGGCACGTTCATCAAGCAGCGCTGATCACATACTCTCGAGACCGGAGCCGACCATGGCAGGCGCCACGCACGCAACGCTCAACGACCTCCCCGAATCCACCCGCGGCCAGGTGATCGACCTCTTGAACCAGCGGCTGGCCGACGCGATCGACCTGCAGCTGCAATCGAAGCAGGCTCACTGGAACGTCAAGGGGCCCCAGTTCATCGCCCTGCACAAGCTGTTCGACGAGATTCACGCCGCCGCCGACGAATACGTCGACTTGCTGGCGGAGCGCATCGTGCAGCTGGGCGGGGTCGCCGAAGGCGTCACCGCGATCGTCGCCGAGCGCTCCGAGCTGCCGCAGTACCCGATCAACATTTCGAGCGGCGAGGAGCACGTCTGGGCGCTGTCCAACGCGCTGGCGAGCTTCGGCGAGCGCATCCGCCGGGCGATCGACGAGACGGACGAGCTGGGAGACACGGACGCGACCGACATCTGCACCGAGATCTCGCGCGGCGTGGACAAGTGGCTGTGGTTCGTCGAGGCGCACGCCGACGGCGCCACGGCCGCCACGGCGACTCCCGGGCCCCGTCAGACCGCCAACGCTCGATAACCGCCGTGCACGTCCCGTTCCCGGCTCTGCTGCGGCTGGGCGACGTGGGGCTGCTGCTGTTGCGGCTCATGGTCGCCCTGGTGTTCTTCGACAGCGGGCGCAATCATCTGCGGAACCCCGCCGAGCGATCCAAGAGCATCGGGGCGAGCACCGGGTTCACGGTGTTTCTGGGCGCCGCGGAAGTGGCGGGCAGCGTGGGCGTGGCGCTCGGGATCCTCACCCAGCTCGCCGCGATCGGGCTGATCCTCATCATGCTCGGCGCGATCCAGAAGAAGATGTTCGTGTGGAAGATCGGATTCTGGGGCGGGCGGGCGTACGGCTGGCATTACGACCTGATGCTGCTCGTCATGAACCTCGTGATCGTGACGACGGGGGGCGGCAGGCTCGTGCTCTTCTGAGGCGATCGCATCAGCGGTCGTCCTTGCGCCGCCCCTTCTTTTCCTCATCGGACGGCGGGCCGCCCACGGCCACCTTCACGCGGTCCCGCCCCTCGCTCTTGGCCCGGTACATCGCGGCGTCGGCGCTCGCGATCAGCTCTTCGGGTGTGTCGCCGTGTGCCGGATACTCCGCGGCGCCGATGCTCACCGACATCTTGCCGCCCGGGAATGCTTCGCCCGCCACCCGTGCCCGGATGCGCTCGGCCACGGTGGCCGCGATCGCGATCGGCGCTTCGATCAGCATCACCACGAACTCTTCCCCGCCGTAACGCGCCACCGAGTCCACCGACCGCGTCATCTTCCGGAAGATTTCCGCCACCTTAACGAGCACGGCGTCCCCTGCGAGGTGGCCGTGCGTGTCGTTGTACTGCTTGAAGTGGTCGACGTCCGCCAGCAGCACGGAGAACGTGCGCCGCAGGCGCCGTGACCGCTGCACCTCGTTGGCGAGCGTGCCCATCAGGTGCCGGCGGTTCCACAAACCCGTGAGCGCGTCGGTGACGGACAGACGCTCGAGCTCCCCCTCGGCCTCGCGCTCCCGCAGCCGCACGACCATGTTGTTGAACACACGCATCAGGTCGCCGACTTCGCCACCAATCCCTGTCGGCAGCTCGACCGACAGATCGGCGGCGGCCACCTTGGTCGCGGCGCGGGTGAGGCGTCCCAGCGGCCGCACCACGAGCAGGCCCACACCGCCGGTCATCACTGCCACCCCCGCGAGCAGCGCGCCGAGGATCAACCCGGCGCCGTGCCGCGGCTGGCCACCGGGGCGCATGGCGGACGCCCGCGGCAGCTCCGCCACCGCCGCCACCCGGAGCTGGGGCGCGCGCCGCAACGTCCCGACGGCGTCCTGTCCGTCCGCGCGCTTGTACTCGACGACCTGCCCTTCCTTGTCGATCAGGGTCTGCACCATCGCCTTGGGGAGCCGCGTGCGCATCAGCTCGGCCGAGCTGCCCCGGCTGCTGATGACCAGCTTGCCTTCGTCGGTCATGAGATAGACGGTCTTCGGATCGTCGGCGGCGAGCCGCTGCAGCATATCCGCCACCGAGCGCAGGTTCACCTTGGCGACGAGGGCGCCGAGGAATCGCCCGTCCGCTTCGCGCACCGGTACCGCCAGCACGACCGCGGCCTTGCCGACCCCGGCGTCCCAGTAGGGGTCACCCACGAACGCATCGCCGGTGCGGAGCCCGTTCAGCCGCTCCTCCGGAACCTGCATCGCGCTGGTTCGGCCGATGCTCGTTGCTCCCGTGCGTCCCCGCGCGTCCGCTACCAGCAGGGCTTCGCACCCCGTGCAGCGCTCCCGCACCGAGTTGAGGTAGTCGCGCAGCCGGGCCGACGCCTGGCCGCCCCCCGTGCCCGGCCGGATCCTGGCGAGGTTCTCCGACAGGACGAACGAGCCCCCGGCCACCCGCAGATCGGACAGGCGCTCGTCCAGCCACACGTCCGCCTGCCGGGCCGCCTCGGAGCTCACGCTGCGGAGCCCCTGGGCCGCGGTGTCGCTGAGCGATGGCTGCTCGTGCCGGAACGAGGAGAGAATCGCGACCGTGGGAATGAGCGTCGCGACCAGGGCGAGCACCAGGAGCCTCGAGCGCAGGCTGTTCAGGTGCACGGCACGAAGCGACTGCGCGATGGTCTCTTGCCAGGGGCTCACGGTCGGGGCCGGGTTTGAGTACTGCAAGATTCGCCTGTGGCAGCCATACCACGCAAGAGAGGCCGAGAGGGTCCCGGCGGCGTGTGACGCGCCGCCCTCCCCGCGGGGTATCCCCTTCTAAAAGCCTTCCTCATTATCTCGAGCGAGGTGCCCAATGACCGTCCCCGGCGCGCTTGCCCTGTCGGCGCTTTTTCTCATGACCGCCCCGACGCTCGGAGCCCAGCTGATCTCGATCAAGACGGTCCCCATCGCGCAGGGCGATCAGTTCAACGTTTTCCCTTCGCTGAATCAGGGCATGGGAGGCGTCGCGATCGGACTCCCCGACACGCTGCTCGATCCGTTCCGCAACCCCGCCAAGGGGGGCCGCCTCTCGATCGCGCGCTTCTTCGGGTCGCCCATGGTATACGGGGTCTCGAACGACGCCGGCGGCGGGCGCACGCTGCCGGTCGCGGCCATCGCACCCCTGGGCTCCTGGTTCGGCGGGCTGTCGCTCGCGGTCCAGGAGGTCGACCCGAGCAGACCGCCGGGGTCGGTGCTGATGGGGCCACCGCCGCCCGGGGTGGTGGTACGAGGTCCGCTTCCGATCGTCGTGACGCCGCCCGCGCCCGAGTCACACGGCAATGCGTACGTCTTCGCCCTCGTCGGCAAGACGCTACCGAAGCAGCAGGTCTCGCTGGCGGCGAGCTTCTCCTGGGCGCGGCTCAACGCCATGGACGGCGTCGACCTCCTCTACCCCGGCAGTCAGAGCATCAACCAGTTCGGGCACGAGGTGGACGTGCGGGCGGGACTGCTCAAGGAATGGGCCGGCGACCGCGCGCTCGACGCGGTCGTGCTCCATAACCACGTCGGTATGTCGCAGGACGTGAGCTATCTCGACCTGTTCTGGGATCCGGGGACGCAGAGCGTGCAGCAGCGTGGGCGCGTCGACCACGAGCTCGATCGGACCGACACCTGGGGACTCGCGCTGCAGTATGCGCGCCCGCTCACGGCGTCGGGCTGGCGCATCGGCTGGCTCGCGACAGGGAACCTGATGTCACACCCGAAAATCCCGAACTACGAGCTGATGAACATCCCCCGCGACCCCGGACACTCGCACGCCTACCAGGTCGGCGTCGGCGTGGCACGCGTCAGCGGCCCCGCGACGTTCGGGCTCGACGCCGTGTACGAGCCGATCTGGAGCGACACCTGGGCGGCCGCGGCGGCGCCGACCGCGACCGGCGCTGGCGACACGATCCCGGTGGGCGGGAAGACGATCGAGAACCGGTTCCATTTCTCCAATTTCCAGTTTCGCATGGGGATCGGTCGTGACATCGTGCTCGGCGGCCGGCCGCGCGGGGCGACGTGGCAGCTGGGCCTCGCCGCGCACACGGTGCACTACTGGCTCGTCCAGAGCGACTTCGTGCAGAGCGCCGTCCGCCCGCAGGAGGAGTGGTGGGTGGAGTGGACGCCCACCTGGGGCCTCACCCTGCGGTTTCCGGAGCTGGAGCTGCGCTACAACGGGCGGGTCACCAAGGGCACCGGGCGTCCCAGCACGCAGAGCACGCCGACGTTCTTGGCGGATGCGGCGGGTGTGCGCTCTGGCGACCTCCTGGTGGCCCCGAGCGGCCCGATCACGCTGCAGGGAGTCAGCGTCGTCACGCATCAGATCTCGCTCTCGCTGCCATTGCACTGAGCCAGCACGTCGAGGAGGGACTCGTGCCACGGACTATCATTGCGATCTACTTCAGCCTGCTCGCGCTGGCCGCGGCATGCGAGCGAACCGAGACCCCCACCGAGCCGACGCTCGACGCCCAGCTGCGGCAGGACATCGGGCGCTGGGGAGTGATCCCCATCGGGCCGATGCCCACCCAGCCCGAGGCGCTGGTGGATCTCGGCCAGGCGCTGATGTTCGACAAGATCCTGAGCGGCAATCGCGACGTAGCGTGCGCCACCTGCCACCACCCGTCGACCCATGAGGGCGATGGCCTGTCCCTGTCCATCGGGACCGGGGGCACGGGTCTGGGGCCCTCGCGCACCCTCGGCCCGGGACGTCAGTTCGTACGTCGCAACGCGCCGTCGCTGCTGAACGACGGACTCGGGTTGTTCTATCTGTTTTGGGATGGCCGGGTGGCGCGCTTCCTGTCGAGCTTTAACGGCGGGCCCCCGGTCCCCGGAGATGTGCCGAACCTGTTGAGCGCGCAGGCGATGCTCCCCGTGCTGGACCGGCGCGAGATGCGGGGCGAGCCGGGGGATCGGGACGTGTTCGGGGCGCCGAACGAGCTGGCGCAGATCGCCGATAGCGACTCGGCTGCCGTCTGGCAAGCGCTCATGCGGCGCTTGCTCGCCATCCCCGAGTACGTCGCGAAGTTCAACCGCGCCTTCCCGAACACCCCGACCAGCGCGCTCCGCTTCCAGCAGGCGGCCGAGGCGCTGGCGGCCTTCCAGGTCGCCGCGCTCACCAAAACGAACTCGCCGTTCGACCGTTACCTGACCCACGACGATGCGGCCTTAACCACGCAGCAGAAGCGCGGGGCGCAGCTGTTCTTCGGCACGGCGCTGTGCTCGTCCTGCCACAACGGGCCGCTGCTCGGGGGCAATGGGTTCGCGAACGCGGGCGTGCCGCAACTCGGGCCCGGGAGCCCGGCGACGCCGCCGCTCGACCGCGGGCGCGCCGATCTCCCCGACCAGCAGTTCTACCAATTCGCCTTCCGCGTGGCGCCGCTGCGCAACGTCGAGCTCACAGCCCCGTACATGCACGACGGCGCCTTCTCGACGCTCGACGCCGTGGTGCGTCACTACAACGACGTACCGCTCACACTGACCACGTACGACGCCTCGCAGCTCGATCCGGCGCTGCGCTCCACGTACCACGGCGACGCCGCCACCACCGATTCCGTGATCAGGACGCTGGATTTCCGGTTGCAGACACCGCTCCACCTCAGCGACGCCGAGCTGGCCGACCTGGTGGCATTCCTGAAGTCGTTGACGGATCCATCGGCCCGGGATTTGAGCGCCCTCGTTCCGGCCGCGGTGCCGAGCGGGCTGCCGGTGCCGCAGTGAGCACCCGTCAGTGCCAGAGGTGCCAGACTGTGTAGATCACCAGCCCGACCAGCCCGCCCACGAGCGTGCCGTTGATGCGCACGAACTGCAGGTCCCGCCCGACCGCCAGCTCGAACCGCCGCGCCGTCGCCTCCGGATCCCAACCGGCGACGGTCTGCGCGATCAGGTCCCCGATCTCGTGCCGGTATCGCTCGACCACGGACGCCGTCAGGTCGATCGCCAGGTCGTCGAGCTCGGCGAGGAGGGCGTCGTTCGCGAGCAGAGCCGCGCCGAACTCGCTGAGCCCCCGCTCGAGCGGCCCGGGCGCGGCGCCGTCCGCCCGCGTGGCGTAGGCGACGATGGCGCGCCGCACGGCTTCCCACAAGCGGGCGGACAGGTCGGCGATCGCGGGATCGGCGAGCCATTCCTGCTTGAGCGCTTCCGCGCGGGCGATGACGTCGGGGGCGTGCTGCAGGCGGTCGACAAAATCCCGCAGCGCCGTGTCGAACGCCGAGCGTAGCGGGTGATCCGGCCGGGCAGCGATATCGCGGAGGACTCCCTCGACCGTCACGATGATGCGCTGGTAGATCTGGTCGTCCACCACGCCGGGCACCCACCACGGACTCTCGGCTCGGACCTTGTCGCGGATCACGTCGCGGTTGTCGTGCACCGCCTGAGCGGCGAACCGGACCGCCTCGTCGAGCAGCCCCTGGTGGCGGTCGTCCGACAGCACCAGCGCCAGCGTCTTGCCGAGGGCGGGCGCCACGCGCGTGGCCTGGAGTCGGGCGCTCACGACCTGCTGCACCAGGGCGCGGACCTCGGCGTCGGGCAGCGTGTCGAGCGTTTTCGCCACCCCGCCCGCGACCTGGCGTGCGATGCGACGGCCGTGCTCGGGGTCGGCGAGCCAGCGAGCGGCGCGCTCGGCGGGACGCACGGCACGCAGGTTGGCGGCGACCACTTCGCGCGACAGGAAGTGATTCTGCACGAAGGTCCCCAGGATCCTGCCGATGCGCTCCTTGCGGGTGGCCACGATCGCGGTGTGCGGGATCGGGAGCCCCAGGGGATGACGGAACAGGGCGGTGACGGCGAACCAGTCCGCGAGGCCGCCGACCAACGATGCTTCCGCCGTGGCGCGCACGTAGCCGAGCCACGGAAACTGTCCCTCGTACAGGCTCGCCCCCACGAACACCACGGCCGCGAGCGCGAGCAGGCCGGTGGCCTGCCGCTTCATCGCGTCGAGCTGCGCCTGTCGGACCGCATCGTCCGGCCGCGACCACGGGGAGGGGGACGGGAACGCCGTCATTGCACCGACCAAGATAACCGCCGCCGCGGATCTGACGCACGCGCGACAGTCGCCCGTTGGACAACATGCGTGTGGAGTCCGCTCCTCAGATTGACACGTCGCTCCTGCCCGTCGACCTTGCGGGCGACCCCACCCGCGACGGCGCATGGGACAGTCGCTGCATCCTCACTCCAGATGGGCCCGCTTGCGCGTGGATGTCAACTGCGGCCTGCGCCGGGGAGCGTGGTACCCGGTGGTGCGGTTTGTGAAAGACCGCGCCGTGCTGGACGTGACCGACGATCGTGTCCCGGTGCCGCGCCGCCTGCTGCAGACGGTGTTCTCCGCGCCGCTCCAGTGGTCGATCGTGCCGCTCCCCGATGACGCCGTCAACGTGCCGAGCGAGTGGGGTGGGCGCTACGTCGTGTGCCCCGCGTGCCACGCTCGGGCGCCACTCAGCGGTCATCCCATGGATCTGCCTTGCGCGCGTTGCGGCGGCGCGTTCCGGCTCGCCTGGGACGAGCACTACTTACGAAAAAGACGCTGACCCACAGCCGGTCCTTCTCTTGTAACCTCACCCCTTTGATCCCCTCTCCCTTCCGTCGTTCCCCCTCTCCGCGCATGCGGAGAGGGGGACAGGGGGTGAGGACGCAGCTCGAGCGCCCAGGTCTCCGAGACGAGCGCCTTGCCGAACCTGTGGTTCCGCTCCTTGCGCACGATCCGAAACCCGGCCGCCTGGTACAGCCGCCGGGCGGCGGAAAGCTCGCTCTGGGTCCAGAGCACGAGCTTGCGGTAGCCCGCCTGGCGGGCGAAGCGCACGCATTCGTCCACCAGGCGCGTGCCGAGGCCCGACCCCCGCGCCTGCGGCTCGACCAGCAGCAGGCGCAGCTGCGCGACCGTGCCCGATCGCGCCACCAGGAACACCGACCCCACCGCCGCGCCGTCCCGCTCGGCGATCCAGCAGCGCTCCCGCTCCGGGTCGAAGCGCTGGACGAACCGCGCCACGATCTCCGCGACCAGGGCCTCGAACTGCGCGTCGTAGCCGTACTCGCTCGCGTACACGGCGCCGTGGCGATGGACCACCCAACCCAGGTCGCCCGGCTGCGGCGAACGGAGTAGATGGGCGGCGGGGGGCCGCGGCCCATCGCGCCCGAGCAGCCGCTCGATGGTCTCCATCGCGGCGATGACGTGGGTCTGCGCGGCGGGCGTGAGGGCCGAGAGCAACGCGGCCACTTCGTCGTGCGAGCGGGCGTCGAGCGGGGCGAACACCTTGCGCCCCGGCGGCGTGAGGGCCAGGTGGCTCCGGCGCCCGTCGGCCGCGGAGCGCGTTCGCGTGACGAGACCGCGCTTCTCGAAGCCGCGCAGCATGCGGCTCAGGTAGCCCGCGTCGAGCCCCAGGTCGCGGCCCAGCTCGGTGGCCGTCGGCTGCTCGCGATGCGCCAGCTCGTACAGCACGCGCACCTCGGTCAGCGAGAACGGGCTGTCGTACGCGCCGCGGCGCAGCAGGCCGATCTGCCGCGTGTAGAATCGGTTGAAGCGGCGCGCCGCCTCCACCCGTCGCTCCAGCTCGCGCGACCCCATGGCGGCAATGTCCGGTCGATACTTGACTCTGTCAAGTACTTCACTCCCTCCCTGAACTGCGTAGATTGCGGTCACGTCCATGGCCGATCCCCAGACCGGAGAGACCCGACCGCCCAAGCATGCCATCCCCCCGGGCGCCTGGCAGGAGGCGCGCGGGCTCATCTATGCCCACCGCGGTCGCCTCGGCCTGGGGCTCGCGCTGTTGCTCGTGAATCGGCTCGCCGGCCTCGTCCTCCCCGCCTCGTCCAAGTGGGTGATCGACCGGGTGATCGGGCAGCACCACCCCGAGCTGCTGCTCCCGCTCGCGCTCGCCGCCGGCGGCGCGACCCTCGTGCAGGCCCTGACCGGGTTCGCCCTGTCGCAGGTGCTCGGTGTCGCCGCCCAGCGCGCCATCACCGACATGCGGCGCACGGTCCAGGCGTACGTGCTGCGGCTGCCCGTCAGCTACTTCGACTCGACCAAGAGCGGCATCCTCATCTCACGCATCATGAGCGACGCCGAGGGCATTCGGAACCTGGTGGGCACCGGCCTGGTGCAGCTGGTGGGCGGGCTGGTGACGGGCGCGATCGCGCTGGGGGTGCTGTTCTACCTGAACTGGCGCCTCACCCTGTTCGCGATCCTCATCCTCGGCTGCTTCGGCGGCGGCATGGCGTACGCCTTCGCCAGGCTGCGGCCCCTGTTCCGCGAGCGCGGCAAGCTCAACGCCGACGTAACCGGGCGGCTGGGAGAGACGCTCGGCGGCATCCGCATCGTCAAGGCGTACCGCGCCGAGCGGAGCGAGCGGCTCGTGTTCACGCGTGGGGCGAACACGCTGTTCCGCAACATCGCCACCACCATGACCGGGATCTCGGGCGTCGGCGCGTTCGCGACCCTCATCGTCGGGGCGATCGGGATTCTCATGATCCTCGAGGGCGGGCACGCCATTCTCTCCGGCGCGATGACGCTGGGCGACTTCTTCATGTACGGGGTCTTCATCGGCCTCGTGGCGCTGCCGCTCATCAACATCGCGTCGATCGGTACGCAGATCACGGAGGCGTTCGCGGGCCTGGACCGGATTCGCGAGATCCGGCACCTCACCACCGAGGACGCCGCGGATGGCGCCCGCCCGCCACTGGGCGAGGTGGTGGGCGACGTCCGCTTCGAGGACGTGAGCTTCCAGTACGTCGCCGACCGGGAGGTGCTCAAACACGTGTCGTTCCACGCGCCCGCCGGCTCCACCACGGCGCTGGTCGGCTCCTCGGGCGCGGGGAAGAGCACGCTCATCAGTCTGGTGCTCACCTTCAGCCGACCCAAGACCGGACGCATTCTCGTGGACGGGCGCGACCTCGACCATATGCGGCTCGCCGACTACCGGCGCCAGCTGGGCGTCGTACTCCAGGACAACTTCCTGTTCGACGGCACGATCGCGGAGAACATCGCGTTCGCACGCCCGCACGCCACGCGCGACGAGATCGAGGAAGCGGCGCGCATCGCCCACTGCAACGAGTTCGTGCGCCGCTTCGAGCACGGCTACGACACGGTTGTGGGCGAGCGGGGGGTGAAGCTGTCGGGCGGGGAGCGCCAGCGCGTGTCGATCGCCCGCGCGATCCTCGCCGACCCCCGCATCCTCATCCTCGACGAAGCCACCTCCAGCCTGGATTCGGAGAGCGAGGCCGCCATTCAGGACGGGCTGCGCGCCCTGCGGCGCGGCCGGACCACATTCGTGATCGCCCACCGCCTCTCCACGATCCGCAGCGCGGACCAGATCCTCGTGATGGAAGGCGGCGAGATCGTAGAGCGCGGCACCCATCCCGAGCTGCTCGCCCGGCACGGGCGCTATCGCCAGCTGTACGACAAACAGTATCGGTTCGAGCAAGACCGGTTCGTTAACCCCGGCGAAGACTTCACGCCCGAGCCCGAGGCGCCGGTGGCGGCCCCGCCGCTCGCGCCCCCCACCCGGCTGTAGGCAGCAGATCCTTGGCGGCCTGTCATCTTGCGTAGACGCAAAGGATCTCTAGCGCGAGCGTCCGGACGACCCTAGACTAGCGCATGCCTCTGCTCGACACGAACCATCAGCGCGCCGCGCTGCTCGTGCTGGTGCTCGGCATCGCCCTGGTCATTGCGGTCACCCCGTACGCCACGGGCCTCCTCGGCATTCCCGTGTTGTACGCCGTCTTCGCCCCGCTGCACGACTGGCTGGGCATGCGCGTCCGCCCCCGCCTCGCGGCCAGCCTGGTGGTCGCGCTCGCGCTGTTCCTGATCGTCGTCCCCGGCGTCTCCTTCGCCGGTCTCATCGTGGGCCAGGCTCAGGAGATCGCCAGCGGCGTCATCCGCAATCCGCTGCTCGGTCGCCTGCGCGAGCTGCGGCTGGGCGGCATCGATCTCGGGCCCCGCCTCGCCGACCTGGGCGCGACCGTCGTCGCCTGGATCGGCTCGTCCGCCTTCGGGCTGGTCGGCACCGCCACCCGCCTCGCCCTCAATCTCACCATCTCGCTGTTCGGCCTGTTCTATCTGCTGCTGCAGCCGCACGAGACGTGGGAGGCCGTGCGGCCGTACATCCCGTTCTCCGCCAAGAACACGGAGAAGCTGCGGCAGCGGTTCCGCGACGTCACCACCGCCACGATCGTCGGGACCGGCCTGACCGCGGCGATCCAGGGAAGCCTCGTGGGGCTCGGGTTCTGGCTGACCGGACTGCCTAACGCGGTGTTCTGGGGCGTGGTCACGATGGTGTTCGCCATCCTGCCGGTGGTCGGCAGCGGTCTGGTGTGGGGGCCCGGAGCGATCGCGCTGATGATCGGCAACCACGCCCTGGCCGGGATGCTGCTGGCGCTGGGTGGCGTCGTCATCGTCGGGAACGTGGACTACGTGATCCGGCCGCGCGTGTTCAGCCGCTGGGCCAACATCCATCCCCTCGTCACCCTGATCGGCGCGCTGGCGGGCGTGCCCTACTTCGGCATCCTCGGGCTGCTGATCGGACCGCTCGCCCTGTCGTACTTCTTCGAATTGATCAAGATGTACGGCGACGAGTATCTCGGCTAACCGGACGCCCACCGGAGACGCCCGCCGCACACTGTCGCTCGCCCGCCACGCCCGGCGCGCGCCGCTCCTGACGCCCGCCGGTCAGCCGCGTCTTCGTCCACGGGAACCCGGGCCAGCGCGGCGGGGGTATATCGGCTCGGCTACGAATCCTTTCGTACATCGTCAGCGATGAGCCCGGTACCCATCATGGCGAAGCGATCCCTAGCGCGGCCGACGCCGCCCCGCCCGACCAACGCGGAGCTCGAAATCCTGCGCGTGCTGTGGCGGCGCGGTCCTTGCACGGTTCGCGCCGTGCGTGCGTCCTTCGAGCGCGCTGAGCCGCTCGGCTACACCACGGTGCTCAAGCTGCTTCAGATCATGACGGAAAAGGGTCTGGTGCGGCGCGACGCATCGCTGCGCTCGCACGTCTACTCGGCCGCGGTGTCGGAGGCATCGACCCAGCGGCGTATGGTGGCCGATCTGGTGCGCCGGGCCTTCGGTGGCTCGACCCTGCGGTTGCTGCTGCACGCCCTCTCCACCCAGCCCGCGCCCCCCCGGGAAGTCGACGAGATCCGCAGGCTGTTGGACCAGAAGAATGGAGCACGCCCATGAACGTGACCCAAGCCTTGGGCTGGACCCTGCTGCATTCGGTGTGGCAGTGCACGCTGGCCGCGGGAGCGCTCACTTCCCTCCTCGCGATCGTTCCGGTGCGCGCGGCGCGCACGCGCTACGCCCTGGCCGTCACGACGTTGATCCTCATGCTCGCCGTTCCCATCGGCACCGCCGTGCGCCTGCGCGCGGCCGGCCCGTTGGTCGGCACGGTGGTCGCGCCCGCGGCGCGCGTCGTCGCGCTGCCCACGGCGGCGGCCTCGCAGCCCGCGCCGCCGTCCGCCGAGCGGCCCAGCGCGGCCCTCGCCACGCAGATCCGCGCCGACCTGGAGCCGGCGCTGCCCTGGATCGTGGTCGCGTGGCTCACCGGCGTGGTGATCCTCTCGATCCGGCTCGCCTCGGGCTGGCTGGTCACGCGGAGACTGATCACCACGGGCACGCGGCCGGTCCCCCGAGCGTGCCGGGTCGCCCTCGCCCGCCTGGTGGTGCGCCTCCGGGTCACGCGGCCCGTGCGCCTGCTCGAGTCGGCGGTGATCCAGGTCCCCGCAGTCATCGGGTGGCTCCGGCCGGTGGTGCTGCTCCCGGCCAGCGCCCTGACGGGCCTGACGCCGCTGCAGCTCGACGCCCTGCTGGCGCACGAGCTGGCCCACATACGGCGCTACGACTACCTCGTGAACCTGCTCCAGTCAGCGATCGAGACGCTGCTGTTCTATCATCCAGTCGTGTGGTGGGTGTCGCGCCGCGTGCGCGACGAGCGCGAGCACTGCTGCGACGATCTGGCAGTAGCCGTGTGCGGCGACGCGCATTGCTATGCGACCGCGCTGCTTGGCATGGAGCGGCTCCGCAATCCCATGCCTGCCTTCTCCATGGCGGCCGCGGGCGGCTCCCTGGTGGAGCGGGTCCGGCGGCTCATGGCGCCCGTGCCGGTGGAGACGTTCCCGCGCGGGCTCGCCGGCGCTCTGGCGGTGCTGCTCGCACTGGTGCTGGCGATCGGTGGCTCCCTGATGGGGAGATCGGTGGACTCCTCCCTGCTCGGCGCGATGCGGGACCGAGCCGGCGCGCTCGCCGGCACGCGGAGAGATCCGCACGCCCGGCACGACCTGCTGCGCGCGCTGCGTCGCCGCGGCGACTCCGCCGCGGTCGCCGGCCTGCTCGCGATCGCCCAGAACGACCCGGACGTGGAAATCCAGCAGGATGCCCTCCATGCATTGGGGAAAATACCAGGCGACGCCGCCCTGGCGGCGGTCATCGACATCGCCCGCTCCCATCCGAACGACGACGTGCGCCGGGAGGCGGTCCAGACCGTGAGTCGGGTCGCGCCGCGGGCCGTGGCGCTGGAAGTGCTCCCGGAGATCGCCCGCAGCGACCGCGATCACCACGTGCAGCACGAGGCCGTGGAGGAGCTCGGCGAGCTGCAGGACCGCCGCGCGTTCCCGGTGTTGCTGGACTTCGCGCGACACCACCCCGCGCCCGACGTGCGCCGCAAGGCGGTGACGGCGCTGGCTGAGGTGGGCGAACCCGACCGCGCGGCGGACGTGCTCGAGCAGATGGTGCTGCACGACTCGAGCGCCGATCTGCAGCGCGAGGCCGTCGAGGCACTGGGGGATCTGGACGATGCCGGCGCGCTCGCGCGGGTGGCGCGGCTGGCGCGCACACACCCCGACGCGGACGTGCGGGACGAGGCCGCCGAGCAGTACGCCAAGCACGCGCCCCCCGACGCGGCGCTGGCGTTGCTCAACGACCGGCTGGCGCGCGATCCCGACGCCGAGGTACAGGCCGAGGCCGTGGAGCAGCTCGCCGAGCTGCCGCGCGGCATGGGCATTCCCGCGGTGATCGAGGCGGCGCAAGGGCATGCGAACGCCGAAGTCCGCAGCGAGGCGTGGCGACAGCTGCGCGAGAGCGACGATCCGCGTGCCCGCGCGTTTCTCCGGGGGAAAGCGCGACCCTAGAATTGTAGCAGGTAGCTCATCTTCAAGAACAGCTGCCGCCCGACCGACGTGGTGGGATCGTCGATACGCGAGAGGGTCGGTGGCGTACCCGGAAGGATGGCGAGATTCTCGTATCCGTCCCGGTACCCTACGTAGAGCGCGGTTCCAGGGTTGAGCAGGTAGGTCAACAGCAGGTCCACGGACCAGCGGCGCTCGGGGTCCAGGCGCGACAGGGTCGAATCCCGGCGCACCGTCGAATAGTCGACGATCGCCCGCAGCGAGAGCGGGCGGCTGAACTGATAGTTGACCTTCTCCCGCAGGATGCGATCGGTGTAGACCCACCGGGCCGGCGCGGGCGCTGGTCCCGGCCGCGTCGTCAGGCGCTCGTAGAGAAACGTGTGATCGAGGCGCAGGCGCGGGATCGGCCGGAACGTAAAGTCCAGCTCCCCTTCCACTACATTCCCGAGAAACGGCTCCAGTCCCGCCGCCGGCTTGTGGTTCACGGCGGTGCCGACCTTGACCTTGCTCGCCAGGGCGAGCCAGGGGAACCATTGGCTCTCGAGCGAGACCTCGCTCTCGTACGTATCGAACGGCAGATCGTGGAACCGCTCGAAGATTTGCTTGCGCTTGAGCTCGAGCTGCGTCTCACCCACGAGCTTCACCTCGAAGGCGGCCTCGAGCTCGCGGTCGAGGAGGAGGCCGTCCCGGTCCCAGTCGAACGAGGTGCTGAGCGTGGGACCGACCTTCACGACGGCCCCGCTGGGCCGCGTCACGAGCTCGAGCGACTGCTCCAGCTGTCGAATGCCGACGCGCGGCACGTAGCCGAGCTCGTCATCGAACGCGGAGCTCAAGTCGAGATACGTGGCCTCGTAGTCGAAGTTGCGGCCATCCCGCACGAGCTGCGCGTAGAAGCCCGTTCCGGATGAGCGGCTGCCGCTCGAGTCCACCGCGGCCGTCGCGATCGCCTGCCCGGCGAACGTCCAGGTCTTGGACAGGCGCAGGCGGGCGTCGGCGGAGGCCACGCGATTCCAACCGCCGGCCAGCGTCCAGTCGCTCGCCAGGACGCCGAGCGACGACTCGCGCCCGATCAGCCGTTGCAGCCGGAACGCGCCGACGCCGGCCCGCGGTCCCCCCGCCGCCTCCCCGGTGGGCAGCTCGCCGGGGGCGCGGTCGTCGATGCCGATCGCGCCCAGCGCCCACCGGCCCGCCTTGCCCGTCATCCGCAGCCCCATGCCCGGGTCGGCGATGCGGCGTGAGAAAAACAGATTGACCGGCGTCTGGAAGTACCCCGCGTTCTCGATGAAGAAGGGCCGCTTCTCGGGGTAGAACGTTTCGAAGCGCTCGTTGATGGTCACCTGCGGCTCGTCGGATTCCACCTGGCTGAAGTCCGGGTTCGCCGTCGCGTCGAGCGTGAGCGCGTCACGCAGCACGGCCTTGAAATCGAGGCCCAGCCGGTGGTCGTTCGCGGTGCGAAAGGCGGGCGCTTCGGTGTCCAGGTAGCGCGCGCCCGCGAACGTGCCGTAGGGGATGGCCTGCAGGTTCCGGCCCGGCGAGATGTCGGTCAGACCCTGGAGCGTCGCGAACTGCGGGACGAATCCCGAGACGCGTTTGGTCAGGTACGGCCAATAGGCCTCTTCATTGGTGCGGGGGATGTAGCGCGCCAGCGCGATGCCCCAGGTTTGCGTCGGCGTCCGCGGAAAGCGCAGGCTCTTGAACGGAATCGCAAAGCGTACGACGTAGCCGCTCGGCGTGAGGCGACCGTCCGACTGCCACACGGCGTCGAAGCTGAAGTCGTCGTCCTGCCCCTCGGTGACCATGCCGTCCAGCTGCACGCCGAGCGGGTTCACCTGGAACCGGTAGGCATGGGTTCGGTCGTGAAACGTGTCGAGGTACACGGCCACGCCGTCGTCGACCACGATGTCCTCCCGCTTGGCGAGGCCGGCGCGCACCTGCCGCGGATCGCTCCGACACACGAAGACGACGTACAGATTCGCGTCGTCGTAGCTCAAATAGGCCGTGGTCGAGTCGCTCACCGGGACGCCATCGCCGGGCTCGAATTGGCGGAAGTCCGAGATGGGACGCATCGAGTCCGGCGGATCACCGGCCACGAACTCTTCGATCACCGGGGGGCGGGGCGTGCGGCTGATGCGCAGCACGCCGCCCTGGCGCGGCACTTGAGCGCGCAGCGCCGCGACCGTGGGGCCGAGGACGCCCAGCATCGCGGCGATGAGTCCGATCAGCTCGGCGGTTCTGTGCATGGATATTTGGGGCGCGGCAATCGTCATACCAGCGCGGAGCGCTGCGTCAGCGCCACAGGGAAAGGTGCCCGGTACGCGCCTCGCCTTTTATCTTGCCGAGACCGGCATGCGACTCTCCCTGCGGTTCGTGCTGCCCCTGTTCCTCGCGCTCGGCGCCTTCGCGTACGCGGCGGTGCCGCTCGTGGACAAGCTCACGCTCCAGTGGTTCATGCGGGACCTGGATAGCCGCGCCAGCCTGATCGCCCGAACCGCGCAGGAGCCGCTCCAGGATCTGATCCAGACGGGCAAGCGGACCCGGATGCTCGCATTCTTCGATCGGATCACCAAGGATGAGCGCCTGTTCGCGATGGGGTATTGCCCCTCCACTGCGGGCCAACCGGTGATCACGTCGACGCTGCCCTCCCAGATCCGGTGCTCGGACCTGGAAAGGTTTTCGGGCTCCCCGGGGCACCTGTTGGACAGCGCCACAGGCCCGCTGCTCGTCTCGGTGCGGCCGCTGGAAGCCGCGGGAGTGCCGGTCGGAAACCTCGTCGTCGTCCACGACATGAGCTTCATCGCGCGCCGCAGCGCGGAGACGCGCAAGTACCTGTACGTGTTCTTCGTGGGCCTGGGTGCGACGGTCTCGCTCATCACCGTCGCCATCGCCCAGCTGAGCTGGCGCGGCTGGGTGCAGGGCCTGCGCGCCCTGTTGCGGGGCGAGGGGTTGCTGCGCCCGTCCGACGGACGCGATGTACGCGAGCTCCCGGAGCTGCGGCCCATCGCCAGCGACCTGCGCGCCCTGATCCGGGACCTCGAGGCGGATCACCGCTCGCGTGACGAGGACCAGCTCGCCTGGACGCCCGACACGCTCCGCGCCATCCTCCGCACCGACCTGCCGGGGCACGAGGTGATGGTCGTCTCCAACCGCGAGCCGTACATCCACGTGCGGCGCGGCGAGATCCTCGCGCTGTGGCGGCCCGCGAGCGGGCTGGTGACCGCCATGGAGCCGATCATGCGCGCCTGCTCGGGCACCTGGATCGCCCACGGCAGCGGTTCCGCCGACCGCGAGGTGGTGGACGAGCACGCGCACGTGGCCGTGCCGCCGGAGCAGCCGGCGTATCAGCTGCGCCGCGTCTGGCTGACGCCCGAGCAGGAGGCGGGCTATTACTACGGGTTCGCGAACGAGGGCCTGTGGCCGCTGTGCCATATCGCGCACGTCCGCCCGATCTTCCGCACGTCCGATTGGGAGCAATACGTGACGGTCAACCGGACGTTCGCCCAGGCCGTGGTGGAAGAAGCCAAGTCTCCCGACCCTATTGTCCTGGTGCAAGACTACCACCTCGCGCTCTTGCCGAGATTGATCCAGGAGGCCCTGCCGGCCGCGACCATCGTTGCCTTCTGGCACATTCCCTGGCCGAACCCTGAGGCGTTCGCGATCTGCCCTTGGCGGGAAGAGCTGGTCGACGGCCTGCTGGGCTCGAGCATTCTCGGGTTCCACACGCAATTTCACTGCAACAACTTCGTCGACACGGTCGACCGCCTGCTGGAGGCGAGGGTCGACCGGGAGATGTTCACCGTCTCCTACCGGGGGAAGCTGACGGCGGTCAAGCGCTACCCGATTTCGATCGAGTGGCCGCCCTCGCCCGCCCTGCTCGGCAAGCCGGTGGAACGCTGCCGGTTCGACGTGCGCCAGCGTCACGGCCTGCCGGCGGAGCAGGCGCTCGGGCTCGGCGTCGACCGCCTCGACTATACGAAGGGCATCGAGGAGCGGCTGCGTGCCGTGGAGCGGCTGCTGGAGATGGAGCCGCAATGGGTCGGCCGGTTCACGTTCATCCAGATCGCGGCGCCGACGCGCAACCGGATCGAGCAGTACCAGGAATACGAAGCGCGCGTGCGCGCGATGGCGACACGGATCAACGAGCGCTTCGCGAGTGCGCCGTATCCGCCGATCGTGCTGCTCGTGGAGCACCATCAGCCGCAGGACATCTACGAGTATTATCGTGCGGCGGACGTGTGCATGGTCACCAGCCTGCACGACGGCATGAACCTGGTGGCGAAGGAGTTCGTGTCGGCGCGCGACGACGAGCGCGGCGTGCTGATCCTGAGCCAGTTCACCGGCGCCGCGCGGGAGCTACCGGAGGCGATCATCGTGAACCCCTACGACACGGATCAGTGCGCGGCGGCGCTCCACATGGCCCTGGCTATGCCCGCGGCAGAGCAGCGTACCAGGATCCGGTTGATGCGCGGACTGATCCAGGAGTTCAACGTGTATCGCTGGGCCGGGCGCATGTTAATCGACGCAGCGGGCATGCGGCGCCGCGGTCGTCTGTTGGACCGGGCTGCGACTCCCGAACGACTCTCGCGCCGTGCCGCCGGCCGCGAAGCGAGCCGCACAAAATGAAGCCGCCAGCGCCTCGGCCGGACTGGGCATACTTCTTCGACATCGACGGCACGCTGGTGGACATCGCGGACGCACCCGGCGGCGCGGGCTCGGACGGCCACCTGCGGCAGCTCATCGTGGATCTGTATCAGGCAGCGGGCGGCGCCGTCGCCCTCATCAGCGGTCGCTCGATCGCGGACATCGACGGGCTCGTACCCGGTGTGCGCCTCCCCGCGGCAGGGCAGCACGGCGTCGAGCGGCGCGACGCCGCCGGGCGGATCTCCCGCCACGCGTCGCCGTCACCCCAGCTCGATGCCGTCCGCCAGGGACTCGCGGCCGCGGTCGCCCGTCATCCCGGCTTGCTACTCGAAGACAAGGGACTCTCCTTGGCGCTGCATTACCGCCGAGCGCCACGCCTCGCGGGCTATGCGCACCGGCTGGCCCGCTCGCTGCTGGTCGGCAACGGCGGGACGTTCTGCATCCAGGCCGGCAAGCGGGTCGTCGAGATCAAGCCCGCGGGCAAGGACAAAGGCGCGGCGGTGCTCGAGTTCATGCACGAGGACCCGTTCCGCGGCCGGACTCCGGTGTTCGTGGGTGACGACTCCACCGATGAGTACGGCTTTGCGACCGTCAATCGTCTGCGCGGGCATTCGGTGAAGGTCGGGCCGGGACGAACGCAGGCGCGCTGGCGCCTGCGGGATGTCGGCGCCGTGCGCGCGTGGGTGCGGCAAGGCGCGCGGGGAGCGGCCCCATGAGCTCGCTCGATCTCGCCCTGGTGGGGAACGGGACGCTCGGCGCGCTGGTGAACCCGCTGGGCGAGATCGTGTGGGCGTGCTTCCCGCGCTTCGACGGGGACCCCCTCTTCTGCACCCTGCTGCGCGATCGGACGCCGGACGCCGATTTCGGCTTCTGGACGGTCGAGCTGCTCGACTGCGCCCGGGCAGAGCAGGAATATCTGGTCAACACACCGATTCTCGTGACCCGGCTGTACGACCGCAGCGGGGGCGCGGTGGAGCTCACGGATTTCGCTCCCCGTTTCCGCCAGTATGGCCGCGAGTTCTGCCCCATGATGCTGGTCCGGCGGGTGAAGCGACTCGCCGGGAGTCCCCGCATCCGCGTGCGCCTGCGCCCCGCCCGTGACTACGGACGCGAGCGCCCGGCCACGACCTGCGGCTCAAACCACATCCGGTACGTCGGACCCGACGTCGTGGTGCGGCTCACGACGGACGCCCCAGTGACGGCGGTGGTGGAGGAGAATGCCTTCTTCTTGGAGCATGCCGTGACGCTGCTGCTCGGGCCGGACGAGACCGTCCAGGGCACGGTCGCGGACGTCGGGACCCATTTCCTCGACGAGACCGCCAACCACTGGCGCGAGTGGGTCCGCTCCCTCGCCATTCCGTTCGAGTGGCAGGACGCCGTGATCCGCGCGGCTATCACGTTGAAGCTCAACGTGTACGAGGACACCGGGGCCATTATCGCCGCGGTGACGACGTCGATTCCGGAAATGCCGGGGAGCCCGCGGAACTGGGACTACCGTTACTGCTGGCTGCGGGACGCCTACTTCGTGATCAACGCGCTCAACCGCCTCGGCGCCACCCACACGATGGAGCGCTACCTCGGCTACATCCTCAACATCGTGGCCGACGGCGCCGACGGGCGGCTGAAGCCCGTGTACGGCGTGAGCGGGCACTCGGTCACGGACGAGCGCGAGGTCGATACCCTGCCCGGCTACCGCGGCTTCGGCCCGGTCCGGATCGGCAATCAGGCGTACCGGCAGGTTCAGCATGATGTGTACGGCTCGGCGATCCTGGCTGCGACGCACGTGTTCTTCGATCGCCGGCTGGTGCAGCGGGGAGGCGAGGGCTTGTTTCGCCGGCTCGAAGCGCTGGGCGAGCGCGCCGCCCAGCTGTTCGATCAGCCCGATGCCGGTATCTGGGAGCTGCGCGGCGGGGCGCGCGTGCACACCTCCTCCAGCGTGATGTGCTGGGCCGGATGCGATCGACTGGCCCGCGTCGCCTCCCACCTCGGCCTCTCCGACCGGGCCGCGTATTGGCGCGAGCAGGCGGCTCGCATCCACCAAGTGATCGAGCAGCGCGCCTGGAGCCCGAAACGCGACAGCTTCACGGCCACGTTCGACGGTGAGGTACTCGATGCCAGCCTGCTGCGGCTGAACGAGCTGGGCTTCCTCGGCGACGACGATCCCCGATTCGCCGCCACCGTTCGGGCCATCGGGCGCGAGCTGAAGCGCGGCGACTTCGTCTTCCGGTACATTGAACAGGACGACTTCGGCAAACCGGACAACGCGTTCCTCGTATGCACGTTCTGGTACATCAACGCGTTGGCCGCGCTGGGGCAGCGGGACGAGGCGCGCGCCCTGTTCGAGACCGTGCTCGCCTGCCGCAACCGCCATGGCCTGCTGGCGGAGCACATCGACCCCCGCTCGCGCGAGCAATGGGGAAACTTCGTGCAGACCTACAGCATGGTCGGCCTCATCGCCTCGGCGATCCGCTTGTCGGTACGGTGGGATCAGGCATTCTGAACGCGGAACGCGGAAGTGGCAACGCGGAACATCCGAGCCTGTTCCGCGTTCCGCGTTCCGACTTCCGCGTTCACCGAAGGTGAGTGGTCCCCTCCAGCGCCAGCGCCACCCCGTTCGTCCATCCGAACCCATCCTGCGTGGGATACTCGCCCCCACCCGCCCGCCGCCGCAAGTCGACCACGTCGTACTTCTCCGTCATCTTGCCCGTCGCCTGGTAGGTGCGCCGGTTCAGGGCGAGCCAGCGGTCGCGCGCGCGCGCGGCCAGGTCGGCGCGCCCGTAACGGCGTACCCCTTCGATCGCCAGCCATTCGAGCGGAGCCCATCCGTTCGGGGCATCCCACTGCTGACCGGAGGCGATCAGTGTGGGCACGAACCCGCCCGGCTTCAGGAACTCCCGCGCGAGCCGCGCCGCCACCGCCCGCCCCTGCTCCGGCGTGGCGAGCCCGAAGTACAGCGGAGCCGCCGCCGCGATGGTGGGGCGATCCGCCACGCGCGCGCCCGTCTGCCAGCGCACGTCGTAGAAATATCCCGTGGCGGGATCGTACGCGGCCGCGAGCAGCACCCGACGCCGGTCCTGGGCCGCGCGGGCGAACCGCTCCGCGACCTCCCGGTCGCCCGGTCGCCCCCGGACGCGCCGCAGCGCGGCGATCGTCACCTCGGCATGATACAGGAGACTGTTCAGGTCCACCGGGACGAGCTGCGTCGTTTCCAGCGTCCGCAGGTCCTTCGGGTCGCGCATCCAGCGGCTCGAGAAGTCCCAGCCGCTTTCCGCCGTGGCCCGGAGGTTCCGATACAGCGCGTCGCGTTGCCCCTCGGGAACGGTCTGCGCCAGCTCGTAGTCGGGGCGATACGACTCGGGCCGGGGCTCGGCGCGGTCGTCCCAGTAGCGGTTCAGCAGCGATCCATCGGGCAGCCGGACGACTCGGGCGTACGCCTGAGCCGGCGCGAGACGCTCCGCGCCATCCATCCAGAACGCGTGCTCCGCCTCGAGGGCGTCGAGGTAGCGCAGCGCCTGGGTGGTGTCGGTGGCCGTGGCGTAGAGCCCGACCATGGCCGCGAAGTAGGGCGGCTGGCTGCGGCTGAGATAGTACGTCCGGTTGCCGTTGGGGATGTGCCCGATCGTCTCGATCAGATATGCGAAGTTGTCGAGCATGTTGCGCACCAGATCGGTGCGGCCGCTGGCGACGAGCCCCAGCATCGTGAAGTACGAGTCCCAGTAATAGATCTCACGGAAGCGGCCGCCCGGCACGACGTACGGGTGCGGCAGCGGGATCAGCGACGAGCCCCGTTCCGCGTCGGAACGGGGCGAGCGCGCGTCCGCAGTGTCGGGCGGCCGCGTGAGCACGGGCCAGAGCGCCCGAATGTGGTCTTCCATGGTCCGCGAGCGGGAGACGCCCGGCGCGACGCCTGCTCCGACTGGCTGGGGCAGCTGGAACTGCCGCTCCACGAACGCCCGCAGGTCGAACCCGGCCACAGTGCGCGCCGAGTCGTAGCGCGCGGCGATCACGCTCGGCGGGAAGAGCGGCCGGGCGTCGACGAACGTCTTCGAGTCCGGGAAGATGCCCGACAGCTGGACGGCCTGGAATAGGGATCCCAGATCGTGGGCGGGATCGTAAAAAACAGGTTGGTGGAGGTTGGTGGAGGTTGTGGAGGTTGTGCAGGTGGTCGCGGTGCACGCGACCGACACCGCGAGGAGCAACCTCCCCCAACCTCCACAACCTCCACCAACCTCCACCAACCTTGCCGTTCTCATCTGAACACGATCCACAACACGCCGAGCAGGATCGCGAGGAACACCGAGAGCCCGATTTCAAACCTCCGTGCGCCAGCCGTCTCGCCCTCCTTCACCGCGACCGCGAGCTCGCCCATGGCCGGCTTGCCGTAGGTGTAGGTCAGGCCTTCGGTCTTCTCGGGGCCCGGCGGCGGCGTCATCAGGCTCACGACGAACAGGACGACGGTGCAGATGACGAACAGCAGCACCGCGAAGTGCAGGAAGTTGATCGTCGCGATCCAGTGCCATAGCGTGCCGGGCTCGAGCCCGCCCGACGCCTTGTTCGTCAGCTCGAGCACGAGTCGCAGGACGCCGAGCACGAGACCGGTGAGGAGCGACGCTATTGCGCCCGAGCCGTTGAGCCGCCGATAGAACAGACCGAGCAGGAAGCAGGCGGCGATCGGCGGAGCGATGTACGCCTGCACGCTTTGCAGGTAGATGTAGATCTGCGACGAGATGTACTTCATGAATGGAATCCACAGCAGTCCCATGAACACCATCACGGCCGCGGAAATCCGGCCGACGCGCACGAGCTGCTGCTCGCTCGCGGTGGGCCGCATCTTCCGATACACGTCCCACGTGAGGAGCGTCGAGCACGCGTTGAACGCCGAGGCGAGCGAGCTCATCAGCGCCGCGAGCATTCCCGCCAGCACCAGCCCCTTGGCTCCGTCCGGCAACAGCCGCGTCACGAGTGTGGGATACGCCGAGTCGGGGTTTGAGTGGATGTCGGTGAACAGCGCCGCTGCGACCACGCCGGGCAGGACGAAAATGAACACGGGAAGAATCTTGAGATAACCGGCGAAGATCGTTCCGGTGCGCGCCTGGGTGATGCTCTTCGCCGCCAGCACGCGCTGCACGATGTGCTGGTCGGTACACCAATACCAGATGCCGAGGATCGGCGCGCCGAACACGATGCCGGTCCACGGGAAGTCCGGGTGATTGGACGGTTTCCACATCGAGAAGAAGCCGGCGGGGACTTTCGCCTCGAGTCCCGAGAACCCCCCGACGCGCGAGAGGCCGATCGCCATCAGCGTCACGGAGCCGAGGATGAGCACGATCGCCTGCAGCACCTCGGTGTAGACGACGGCGCGCAGTCCGCCGAAGATCGTGTACAGTCCCGTGACGACGATGAGCACGATCGCCGCCGTGTAGAAATCCCATCCGGTGACGGCGCGGATCACGACGCCGCCGGCGTACAGCGTCACGCTGATCTTCGTGAGTACGTAGCCGATCACCGAGACCCACGTGAAGTACGTGCGTGCGGCCGGGTTGAAGCGGCGCTCCAGAAACTCGGGCATGGTGTATACGCCGCTGCGCAGATAGAACGGCGTGAACAACCAGCCCAGGAGCAGCAGGATGAGGCAGGCGAGCCACTCGAAGTGGCCCACCGCGAGCCCGCTCGCCGCCCCGGTGCCCGCGAGGCCGACCAGATGCTCGCTCCCGATGTTCGACGCGAACAGGCTCGCCCCCACCGCGAACCAGCCTACATCCCGGCTGGCCAGGAAGTAGTCGGCGCTCACGTTCTTCTCGCGCCGCGCGGCCCAGTAGCCGATCCCGAGCAACACCAGGAAGTACCCGGCGATCACGAGGAGGTCGAACAGGTGGAGGTTGCTCATAGGGGGGTTGGTGGAGGTTGGTGGAGGTTGGTGGAGGTTAGTGGAGGTTGAGGAGGTATTGGACGGCGAGGTCGGTGAGGCTCCACAGCTGCACGTCCGAGCTGGAGCCGTAGCGCGAGGGGACCAGGCGTCCGTTCTCGATGGTGTAGCTCCACAGCTCCGCGTGCCGCAGGCCGGACCGGTCGACGGCGTCCGAGATGCGGCGCAGGGCGTCCTGTAGGGGCGCAGCATGCTGCGCCCCTACATCACCAGGGGGGAGCTGCCGTGCCAGTCCCGCGAGCAGCGCGTTCACATCCCGGCCCCACACGACGGTGGGCGAATGATAGGCGTCGCGGCGGAATGCCTCCCACACGTCGCGTGCGGCGTTGGCATCGTTCGCGACCACCGGGCCGAGGTCGTCCACGAACAGGCCCACGGGGTACGGCTGCAGCATCGGCCCCACGAGCTCGAGGGTCCGGTCGGTACCGAGCGAGTCGAGCAGCAGCGCCATCGCGGGATCGGTGTTGACGATGGGGATCGGCCGCCCCGCCGCGTCGAGCGAGAGCGCGAGAAACCGCAGGGTGTCTCGCACGGGTCTCAGGACGCCTTCCCAGTACGCACGCTCCGCCGCGGGGAGCCACGCGAGCTTGGCCGCGACGCGTTTCGTGACCTCGTCCGGCGCGAGCGATACCCGGAAATGGCGCTCTGCCCCCTTCCAGGTGGCCACCGCCCGCTCGAGCGCCGCGCGGTCGCGCGCCAGCGCCGCGAGCGGTCCCGCGGGAATCGCGGGCTTGAGACCGAGCTCCTTCAGGGCATCGAGGATGGTCGCGACGCCCGTAAGGGCGTGCGGCGCCCAGATGGCGTTCACGTCCATCGCGAACCGGCCCCCCGCGTACCCCACCCGGCTGTCGCGCCAGCTGGCCGAGATCCAGTGGCCGTCCGACGCGCGCGGGAAGCTCACCAGATTGGTCGCCACGGGCGCGCGGACGTACGGCGCGGTGCGACGGGCCACGAGCGCCAGATTGGCGATGAGCCGCTCGACGCGATGCCCTTCGCGCAGGAAAGCGCGCTTGCGATCCGCCGGCACGCGGGCGTCGGCCAGATAGCGCGCGGCGACGACCGGGAGCTGGAAGTCGTCGTCCACCATGATGTAGTTCTCGCGCGTGGCCTGCAGATCGTGCAGCACGGCGCGGGCGCGGGCCAGCTGCCCCGCCGCCACGAGCCGGTTGTATTCGGCCGCGTTCTCGCGGATCGCCTGGCTGCCGAGCGCCTCCTCGTGGCTCACGTCGCCATCCGGCGCGAGCTTCTCCAGCGCGCTCGCGATCACGTGTTCCGGCATCGCCGGCGCCCACACCGGCTGCATCAGCAAGGCCGTCATCAGCATATCGCGCCCGAAGTACGTCGCGAAATTCGGCAGCCCCGCCATCATTTTCTCGCGATAGCTCAGCAGTTCCGCCCCTCGGACCTCGCGCTCGAGGCGACGCCAGCGCAACGGGTGCGTGGTGTCCGCGCGCACGCGGTCGTAGAAGCGCTGAAAGTCGTCGTTGAAGATCTCTTTGCGGGTGAGCGAGGTGAGCGCGGCGGCGTCCGTGGTCACCCGAACGCTCCAGCGCACCACGCCCCCTGCCGGACGCCGGATGGTGACGACCCCGCCGGAGACGGCGGGCACCGTCTCCCGGGTGTCGCCTTGGAGCGCGAGCCAGAGGTGGGTCTTGCCGTCGAAGCTCGGCTGCTCGACTGCGACGTTCCATACCGTATCGCCGTGCTGCAAGTTGATCCGAGGAGAGAGCCGGGCGCGCAGCGCCTCGACGGACTTCACGCCGAGCAGTGCGAGGTGACGCGCACGCTCGGCCGGTTTCAGTTTCGCGATATGGTCGATCAGCTGCGTGAGCTCGGACTGCACGAAGGGGGGCGCGTCGAGAGGGAGTGAGTCGCGCTCCCCGTAGCCGAAGTCGCGCTCCACGCGCATCGAGCCCAGGAGCAGCAGGCCGATCTTGACCGTGGACGGGGCCTCCAGGCCGTAGGACACCGAGCGGGTGCGGCCCGCCGCCAACCGCTGCACCACGGCGCCTGACGAGCCCCAGGCGAGCTCAGCAGGCTTGCCCATCGAATCGCGCACGCTGAAGCCCACGCTCTCGTTGGCCGCGTCGGCCCACAGGTTCACCACGCGTCCGCTGCTCTTCAGGTAGACCTGGAATCCGTTCCCGCTCGCGTCCTGGTACACGCGGGTCTGGTAGCCTTCGTACGCGGCGGGGTCGTCGAGCCCCGGCTGTGGGAACGCGAGGTAGGGGGGCACGGTGTCGGCGCGTGCGGGAGAGCGGCCTATCGGGCGGCCCGACGTTCCCACCCTGAAGGGTGGGCCCGACACAGCGCTGCCCTTAAGGGCAGTGGCATCTCGGGCCCAGGCTTCAGCCTGGGAACCCGGAGCCGCGGCACCTCCGACCCCGAGCATCACGAGCAGGAATGCGAGTGCGCTCACGTGCGGCGGGAATCGTACGCCGCGCCGGGGCGTTGCGCTACCCGTGCACCCTCTTGACGGGGTATCCTTCCCCCGCCATGCTAGCCGCCCTCATGCGCTGCGCCCTCGTCGTCGCCCTGCTCGCCGTCGCTGGGTGCCGGCCCGAAAGAGCCATTCGCCCACTGTTCAAGCTCCTGACCCCGGCACGAACCGGGGTCACGTTCGCGAACACCATCACCACCAACGATTCCGTGAACGTGCAAACCGAGCCCTACATATACAACGGCGCGGGCGTAGCGATCGGAGACATCGATAACGACGGACTGCCGGACATTTTCTTCAGCGGCAACATGGTCTCGAGCCGGCTGTACCGGAACACGGGCGCCATGCGGTTCGAAGACATCACGAAGTCGGCGGGGGTCGCCACGAACCGGTGGGCCACCGGCGCCACCATGGTGGACATCAATAACGACGGGTATCTGGACATCTACGTCTCCGTCTCCGGGTCCGAGCGCTCCAAAGGACAGGACCGGGCCAACCTGTTGTTCATCAATAACGGCGACCGCACGTTCACCGAGGCCGCGGCACGCTACGGCATCGCCGATACGGGTTTCACCACCCACGCCGTGTTCCTCGATTACAACCGGGATGGCTGCCTCGACCTCTTTTTGCTCAACAATTCCCCCAAGGACTTTGCCCGTGGCATGGCGGACACGCACCCGCTCGGCGTCCAAAGCAGCAGCCCGGAAGGCTACAACAAGCTCTATCGCAACAACTGCGATGGGACCTTCACGGATGTATCCCGGCAGGCGGGGATCCTGGAGCAGGTCGGATACGGACTCGGGGTGGTGGTGGCGGACGTGAACGACGACGGCTGGCCCGATATCTACGTCTCCAACGACGTCGCACCCAACGATGTCCTCTACATCAATAACAGGGACGGAACGTTCACCGACAAGGCCGGTGCCTGGCTCAAGCACACGAGCTTTGCGGGCATGGGCGTCGATATCGCCGACTTCAATAACGACGGCTGGCCCGACATCCTCCAGATGGACATGCTCCCGGCCACGCTCGAGCGGCAGAAACGCATGAGCGGGTATCTCACCTATGGCGGTCGCCTCGATCTCCGTCGCAGGGGGTTTCGCGACGCGTACGACGTCAACTCGCTGCAATTGAGCAACGGCGTCACGCCGAACGGGGACGTGGTGTTCAGCGACGTGGCTCGTCTCGCAGGCGTGGCGAGCACCGATTGGAGCTGGAGCGCCCTGTTCGGCGATTTCGACAACGATGGCTATAAGGACGTCTTCGTCAGCAACGGGTACCCCAAAGCCGCCAACGATCTCGACTACCAGACCGCGATGTTCGGTGCACGCCGAGCCGGAGACCACCAGCGTGCCCTGCGACTCCTGAAGGAGCTCCACAGCTACCGGCTGCCCAATTATGTCTTCCGGAACAATGCCGATCTGACGTTTACCGACAAGACGACCGAATGGGGAATGGACCAGCCTGGCTTCTCGAATGGCGCGGCGTACGCCGATCTCAACAACGACGGCAGGCTCTCGCTGGTGGTCAACAATATCGACGGGCCCGCGTCCATCTACCAGAACGTCCAACCGCAAGACGACGGCCATCACTACCTGGAAATACAGCTCGACGGAGAGTCTCCCAACCGACGGGGGATCGGATCGACGTTGGTTCTCACGGCCGGCGGCACGAAGCAATACCTCTATCACTCGCCCTATCGGGGGTATCTGTCCACGATGGACGACCGGGAGCATTTCGGCCTCGGCCGCGCTACACGGGTAGACAGTCTGAAGGTGATCTGGCCGGACGGGCGCTATCAACTACTGACTGGCCTGAGCGTCGACCGGATGGTGACGGTGCGACAGGGAGACGCCGCTCAGACGAAACGAGGAGCAACCTCCCCAACCTCCCCAACCTCCACCAACCTCCACAACCTGCTTCACCGGTTCCGGCCGATGGATCCGCTGCGGGCGCCCAAGTACAAGCAACCCGAGACCGCGAGCGTCGACTACGATGTGCAGCCGCTCTTACCCTATGAGCCTTCCCGGCAGGGGCCTCCCCTCGCCGTGGCGGACGTGAACGGCGATGGGCTGGATGACGTCTTCATCGGCGGAGGCGAGGGCATCCCGGGCAAACTGTTCATTCAACGAAGAGACGGCAGCTTCGTCGAGTCTGTTCAAGGTCAACCCTGGGTGGCCGACAAGGACTACGACGACTGGGGTGCCCTGTTCTTCGACGCCAACGGCGACGGGCTGCCGGACCTGTACGTGGCGAGCTGCGGCTATCAGCACGCGCCGCAGTCGCGTTTGTTGCAGGACCGCCTCTATATCAATAAGGGAGGCGGGCGGTTCGTGAGAGACACTCAGGCATTGCCGACGATGGCGACCTGCACGGCGAGCGTCGCGGCCGGGGACTTTACCGGCGATGGCCGGCTGGACCTATTCGTGGGCGGGCGCCTCACGCCACGGAATTACCCGTACCCGACGCGCAGCTATCTCCTCCGAAACGACGGCGGCCATTTCACCGACGTCACCGAGGAGTTTGCGCCAGACCTCATCCGGCCCGGGGGGATGATCACCGCCGCGGTCTGGATCGACTTCGATGGCGACGGGCGGATGGATCTGGTCACCGCCGGGGAGTGGATGCCACTCCAGTTCTATCACAATGACGGCTCGCACCTGCGCAATGTCACGGCCGCAGTGGGCCTGCCACCCCTGCGCGGCTGGTGGTACAGCCTCGCCACCGCGGACTTGAACCACGACGGGCGCCCCGATCTGATCGCGGGCAATGTGGGGCTCAACTTCGCGTACACGACGTCGCCGCACAGCCGGTTCGGGGTGTATGCGACCGATTTCACCGGGAGCGGGACCACGGACATCGTCCTGACGCAGGAAATCGACGGCACGGAGTATCCCGTCTTCGGTCGGGCGAAATTGGGACCGTCCATCTACCCCGTGGCGTTGCGATTTCCGAGCTACGGGTCGTTTGCGGCGGCGTCCGTGGCGCAGCTGTTCGGCACCGCCCAATTGGGGCGCGCCCTGCATTACCAGACGGACACGTTTGCCAGCGTGTATCTCCAGAACAACGGCGACGGCACGTTTACCTCGGTCGAGCTACCCACCCTGGCGCAGATCGCACCGATCCGTGGCATTATCGTGGACGACGTGGACGGCGATGGGAACCTCGACCTGATCGTGGCGGGGAACCTATACGATACGGAGCCGAACACCCCCCCTGCCGACGCCGGAAACGGTCTGTGGCTGAAGGGGGATGGACGGGGTCACTTCACTCCGGTCCCGCCCGTGGAGAGCGGCTTCCTCGCGCCGCGCGACGTCACGGGGCTGGCCCTCGTCAAAACGCCTGCCGGGAAGGCCGTGCTCGTCGCGAGCTACGGCGATTCCCTGCAGGCGTTTACGATCGTCGAGCGTTAAGCTACCACATCGGGTTCTGCACCAGATTTGACGTAGCCCCGGTCTTGCTCAACTCGATCTGGATGGTCGGGATCGGATACAGCCCATACTTGGGCAATGTGAAGATGGCCGCGGTCCCGAGATACGGAATGCGGCTCTTCTCTTTCAGCACGTAATTGGCGATCACCGTATCCGCGCCACCCCAGCGGACGATATCAAAGAACCGCTGGCCTTCCATCGCCAGCTCCAGGCGGCGCTCATAGTGCACCGCGGTGCGCGCGTAGGCCTGAGTCGGGAAGGAGGGATACAGGCCGATGCGGTACAGAGCCCACGGCGTCCTCAACGAATCGAGTGTCGCCGTCTGGATCAGTGTGTCAACCATGCGCTCATCGGTCGCGCACGCAGGGTACGTCGCCTTCAAGATGCTGTCCGATTTGGTATCAAACCCCTTCCCACACCCCTGGGCGACCCGCCCCGCACGTGCCCTGATCTGATTCACAGTCGTCAGGGCCTCAGGGAGGTTGTTCGTCTCCACATCCGCCTCGGCTAGCAGCAACAACAAGTCGGCATACCGGAAGATGTGAATGTTCACGTCGTTCGTCTGCGTCGCCTGCCAGCCGACGTTGTCTTCGGCGTCGGCGGCATTCTCATGGACGTTCTTCTTCGGGCTGTAGGGGCCGCTATACAGGGCATCCCGGATCCACGAGCGATCGTGGAGCCCCCAGTCCTTGTAGGGGACGAGATCGCGGCCGACGGTCCAATCCAGTCGTGGATCGACCGGCGTCAGGTTGCCGCCGGCGAAGTTCGTGTCGGGGTTGTTCCACGCCGAGGTCGACAATGCCAACGGTAGGCCGTTCGCGTCCACCGCGAAGAAGTTGACCAGATTCTGCGAGGGCTGGTGGAAGCCGCAGCAGCCGAAATGGCTGCCCGAATGCGGGAAATTCAGGCGCTCGCCCCAGTTCGAGTTCCACCCGCTGGGCTCGCCGTCCCGCACGGACGCCTGAAACGCGAGAATCGTCTCCGGACCGTCGCGATATTGCGAAAAGCCAGTCCAGACGTGATCAAAGCTCGTCTCCAGCCGGTACGGCCCGCTGTCCCGCACGGCGCGCAACGTCGCCGCCGCCGAGTCCCACAACGCGGGGGTGAGGGCGGCGCCGTAGGCCTGCACCCTGCCCTTGTACGCCCTTGCGGTCCATTTGGTGGCGCGTCCCAGCTCGCCGTTGCGCGGCGTGGCCGGCAGCAGCGTGTACGCCGTGTTCAAGTCGGCGATGATGAGCTTCACGATCGAATCGAGCGCCAGATTGTTCGGCTTGCGGTACCCGCCGTCGGTCACCGCCGTCGTATCGGTTTCGGAGTAGTAGGGAATGTGTCCCCACATCCGATACGCCTCGAAGTGATAGTGGGCCCGGAGGAACAGGGCTTCGCCCCGGATGCTGGCCGCATCCGCATCGGAGATCTCGAGGGGCTTGGTCGCCCGAACCTTGGCCAGGAGATTGAGCGTGGCATTGGCTCGGAAGACGCCGTCGTAGACCTGTGCCCACTTCTGGTTCAAGTACCCTTCGGCTTCCCCCACCGACCAGTAGTAGGTCTCGATGTCGTTGATGGGTTGCTGGTCGCCCGCGTTGGACCCCTTGTGGGCGTCGCCGCTCGGTACACTGCCCCACACCCAGTTGCTGGCCGCGCAGCCCCACGAGCCGGCGGAGCTGCTGCTGCAGTCCAGCGACCGGTAGGCCGCGATGAGCGAGCCCTCGACGCCGGCGCTGGTCTCGAGCGAGGCCACTTCCACCGTCCCCTGAGCCGGCTGATCCAGAAAGTCCTTGCAGGCGTACGTGACACCGGCGGCGACGACCACGCCAACGATCCCGTAGAGCAGTCGATTCCGATTTCGAATGTTCATCGTGCTCCGTCCCCCGATAAAGACGCGTCTCTAGAAGTTGGTCGAGATGCCGATGGTGAACGTTCGGTTTGTGGGATACGAACCCTCGTCGACGCCGCGGAACTGGTCGCGTTGGTCGCCGGCCGCCCCGAAGGTGCTCCAGGTCGGCAGGGCAGGATCGAGCCCGGAATACCCGGTGAGGGTGAACAGGTTTTCCGCCTGGATATAGATGCGGGCGACCGGGATCCAGCGGACCAGGCCCGGCGGTACGTTGTATCCGATTTGCAGCGAGCGCAGCCGCACGTACGAGCCGTCCTCGACCCAATAGCTCGAGAACTGCCGGCTCCACGCCGCATCGTTCACGTCCAATCTGGGATACTTGGCGTTCGGGTTCGTCACCTTCCCTGGGCAGGCAAACCCCGGTACGGTGTCTGGCGGTACGGGAGGCGTTTGGCCACAAATGCCGTCCAGCACCACAGAATTGGCCTGCAGGTCGGCGCGCACGTTGGTGTCGAAGTAGCGGAACACGTACCAGTACTTCTGCGCGTTGAAGATCTTGTTCCCGAACGTCCCGAACAGTGTGGCGCTGACGTCCCAGTCCCCGTGCCGCAGGCTGAGATCGAGTCCGCCGGTGAACTTGGGATGCGGGCTGCCGATGATCGTCGCATCGGCCGACGTGATATGGCCGTCCTTGTTCAAGTCCTTGAACTTAATGCGGCCCGGGCGCGCGCCGTCGTTCCAGAACGGAGCGGCATCCAACGAGTCCTTGTAATAACCGTCGGCCACCAGGCCGTAAAACGCGCCGATCGGCTGACCCACCATGTTGATCACCGGGTTTTGCTCGCGCAGCGAAATCGGCCCGACGAACGACTGCGTCCCCAGGTTGTCGATCTGGAGAATCTTGTTGGTGTAGTGGCTGCCGTTGAACGTCGCGCTCCACACCGTCGCCGCGCCGAGGTTACCGCGATAACCGATCGAGAAGTCGATGCCGTTGTTCCGCATCTGCCCGATGTTGATGATCGGGGGGGAGGCGGAGCCCGCCGTCGCCGGCGTCCGCGGGTCGAACAACAGGTTGTTGCTGTTGCGCCGATACAGGTCGGCGCTGATCGTGGCCCGGCCTTCGAGAAACTCGAGGTCGAGACCGACATTCACCGACCGGTTTTCTTCCCACTTCATGTGTTCATTGCCATTGGCCGTGAGCTTGAAGCCCGGCTGAATGGAGGAGACGCTCGATCCGCCGATATCATAGAACGTGTCTCCCCGATCGCCGCCGTAAGTGCTGACGATCCGTCCCGGCGGGATCAGCTGGTTGCCGGTGACCCCCCAGCCGAACCGCAGCATCACGTTCGAGAACGGCGAGTTGCGCATGAACGACTCGCGCGACAGCCGCCAACCGGCCCCGACCGCCGGAAACGTTGCCCAGCGATTCTCCGCCGCGAAGTGGGAAGAGCCGTCGCGGCGCAGGGTGAAGTTGAGATAGTAGCGGTCCGCAAAGTTGTAGTCGGCTTTGCCGAAGAACGACAACAGCGTGCTCTTCCCACCGCTGCTGCTCACGTTCTTCGTGGTCGGGTCGCACAACGCGTCCGTGATGTAGCGCGAGTCCACGCTCTCGTTGAGCAGGTTCGCGCAGTTGCCGGCCTCGAAGCGCTCGGTGAACTCGTTCGCCTCGTGCCCCAACAGCACCGTCAGACTGTGTTGGCCGAACGTCCGCAGGTAGTTCAGCGTGTTGGTCCAGGTCCATTCCGTTTGCAGGCGGTAGTTCTCGTTGATTCCGTCGACCGAGGTCACCTCGGAGTTCTCGGGCGTGGTGGGCGAGAACCCGTGATAGGAGTTCTGGCTCAGGTTGAACCCGAACCGCGTCTTCAGGCTGATGCCGTGGTGGGCGTCGAACCCGCCGAACACATTCCCGAACATGCGGTCGTTGGTGGCGATGTTGTTCTGGCCGGAGTACGCGATCTTGAGCGGATTGGTCAGGTTCGAGAGGCCGACCGCTTTGCCGGAGGCGAAGTATCCCCTGATGTCGTAGATCGGGACGACCGGCTGCTGCATGATGTTCTTGCCGATGATGTTGTCTTCACCCAGGGCGTCGTCGTCCAGGCCGCCGTGGTGCTGCTCGCGCGACAGCGCGATGTTCTCGCCGACACTGACGCGGTCCAAGCTGAACGCCGTGTTGATGCGCACGGCCCCCCGCTGCAGCCGGGTATAGGCGGCGGTGCCGTCCTGATCGAGGTAGTTGAACGACACGTGGTACGAGTTATCCTCCCCGCCGCCCGACACCGCGAGGTTCGCGTTACGGAACTCACCGGTCCCGAACACCGCCTTCCACCAGTCCGTCCCGGCGCTGCCCGGCATGATGAGCGCGTCGGGGAACTTGTACGTACTCGTGTCCACGTTGGTGCAGGGAGCCGGCACCTTCTTCGTCCCGCAGGGGTTCGGCCAGATGTAGGCAGGCACCGACGGGTTGTTTCCCAGCGTATCGTTTCCGTAGATGTTCGTCGGGACGTTGAGCCCGGCATTGCGGTAGGCCGTTTTGACCACGTTGAAGTAGTTGAGCGAGTTCAGCTCGAGGATGTCGTTCATCCCACGGCTCGGCGTGGCCATGCCGGTTCTCACGTCCAACGAAACCTGGCGCCGGCCCGGCTTGCCGCGCTTGGTCTCGATCACGACCACGCCGTTGCTCGCGCGCGAGCCGTAGATCGACATCGCCGAGGCGTCCTTCAGGACGTCGATGGACGCGATCTCGTCCGGGTTCAGCCAGTTCAGGTAGGTGTCCTGAACGGGCGTCCCGTCCACCACATAGAGCGGATCGTTGTTCTGAAACGAGGTGACGCCGCGGATCCGCACCGTGGTGCGCGACCCGGGAGAGCCACCGTCATCGATGGTCACGCCGGCCACGCGCCCATCGAGCCGCTGCAGCACGCTGGTCGAGGTCTGCCGCTCCACGCTCTCGGTCTTGACGCTGGAGGCGGCGCCGGTGAAGTCCTTGCGCAGCTGCGTCTGGTATCCGGTGACGACCACGTCCGGCAGCACCGAGATCGCAGGCTCGAGGGTCACGTTGACGCTCGACCGCCCGGCGACGCTCTGCGCGTTGCCGCGGTACCCGATCAGGCTGAACACCAGGACGGCATCCGGAGGGACCGCGACCGTGTACTTCCCTTGCGCGTCCGTCACCGTGCTGGTGTTGCTCCCCCGCACGCGGACGGTGACCCCGGACACGGGCCTTCCTCCCACGGTGGAGGTCACCGTGCCGGACACCTCGACCGGCTGCTGGGTAAACGCCGGCACCCACACCAAGAGCGCCAGCGCAACAGTCATCCCCACTGCACGAAGAAAACGCGTACCCTGGAACATGTCGTTCATTGGCGCGATCCTCATCCTGCGGGTCTTCGCATGGCCTGGAGGCCCTGCTTCGTGATCAGTTCGCGATACGTCATGAGGTGGACGTTGTGAGCCTTGAGGGAGACGGGCGCGGCGGTCTGACCGACACGGCGAGCGGCGAGCTGGGGAACACGACTAGGACGGCCCACCCCACACTGCGGATGTGCGCGGCAACGAGGTGACGGCCCAGTGCCATGCGCTTGCCCTCCTACGACGTGATTCGAGTACCCGCACGAACCCGCGGAAGCGTCGCGCGGAGATTGAAATACGCGTCGAAGGGCAACCCCGCAAGGGGGCCGGCGTGCGCGACGACCAACGTCACCCTCTTGACGGGCACGAGCACGGCGACCATTCTAACGGGCTCCAAAAGCCGGCCATGGGAACGATGGACGATCGGCGCGGGCGCTATGCCGCCTACACCACGCGCCTGCTAGACGGCGTGCTGACGCAGCCCGGACACACGCCGCCGGAGCTGCGGCGCGCCGTCCTCGAGCAGGCGGCTGGGTCCGGGGGCCGGAACCTGCCCCCCGCACTCGCCCAATACGTCAACACGGTGGCCAGGCACGCCTACAGGGTGACCGACGAGGATGTCAGCCGGCTGCAGCAGGCCGGCCACTCCGACGACGCCCTCTTCGAGGTCACGGTCTCCGCAGCGCTCGGCGCGGCCCTGGGTCGGCTCGAGCGCGGGCTCGCGGCGCTGCGCGGGGAGTCTTCACCCCCTGTCCCCCTCTCCGCAACGCGGAGAGGGGGAACTAGAGATTAGCGTCGATGCGCTTACACGCCGTCGAGCATCATCACCGCCTGCCCGAGCGACTCAAGCTCACGCTCATCCGTCTCGTGAGCAGACGTCGCGTGCCCGACGTCGTGAAGACCCTGCTCTACCGGCCGGAATTCTTCGGCCGGGCGATGTGCGAGTGGACCCAGGCGGTGATGCGCGGGCCCTCGACGTGGAGCGTGGGGGAGCGGGAGCTGTTCGCCGCGTTCACGTCGCGCCTGAACCAGTGCGTGTTCTGAACAGAGTCTCACGGCGCGGTCGCGTCGCTGGCCTTGAAAAACGAAAACAAAGACGACACGCTGGTCGCCGCCGTGCTGGCCGACTGGCGCACCGCTCCGCTCGACCCGAAACTGCGCGCCACGCTCGGCTTCCTCGAGAAGCTCACGCTCACACCCGAAAACGTGTGTCCCACCGACCTCACCCCCGTGCGCACCGCCGGCGTGAGCGACGAGGGCATCGAGGACGCGATCCAGGTGTGCGTGCTGTTCAACATCTACGACCGCCTGGCCGATGCCATGAAGTGGCACCTGCCCGGCCCTGACGGCTACGCGGCCTCGGGGCGCTCGCTCATGCAGCGCGGCTACCGGTTGTAGGACTCTCGCTCGACCCGCCGGGTGTTGTACGTCTCCACGAACCGCCGGTGCAGAGCATCGGTCGGGAACGCCTCGTCGGCACCGTAGGGGTAGCGCGACATCCGATGGAACGGCAGCGGCTCGACCGTACCGCCGGCCAACGTGTTCAAATCGGCGTCCTTGAGCCAGGCGTCCGTGTAGATGAGAAAGTCGCGCGTCCAGCCGGGCGGTAGGAGGGGAGCGGCGGCGCTGTCGAACTCGAGCGCAACTTCGTCGCCGGGACCGAAGATCACGTAACGGTCGTCCACGCTGTCCACCAGCGGTAGCACGTCGCCGTAGCGCGTGAACGAGCCCACGATCGGGGCCCACGCCCGCTCGCGCGAGACGTCGCCGTAATCGTACCACTGCGGCCCGTACCGACCGCCCTTGCGGTACATGCGGGAGAAACCGCGGTAGTGCAGATCGGCGGCCACGGGTCGCAGCGTGGTCACGGTCACGGGGCTCTTCGACGCGGTCGCGGCCACGAACGCACGGTCCCAGTAGATTTCCATGTTGGTGCGGATCCGGATCCGCCGGTCGGCGCTCAGGAACTTTCCCGTGAGATCCGCGATGACGGTCTTGTTCTTCCCCGCCGGGAAGCCGAGATCAGGAATCACGGTGCGCCACTGGCCGGCCGGATCCGTTACCTGCACCTGCAGCGGGACGACGTGCAGCGCGGGTGACTGGGCGAGCGCGAAGTTGATGCTCGCATCGGTGGGGTAGATCCATCCCGTGAGGAAGAGGAACACGCTGTCCATCCCCGCCAGGCCGCCGAAGTCGAGCACGAGATCGTGCAGCTCGGTCAGGCCCTGGTAGCGCGCCGGGCGCAAGTTGGCCGCGTACACGTCGTCCTGGACGCGCAGCGCCGGCAGCAGATCGTTGCCGAGCTCGTCGCTCGCGGCGACGGGCGGGCGCGGCCGCGCGACCTGGTACAGCCGGAGCGACGCGGCCCCCGCCGGCACGAACCGCTCGTTGACGTACACCTGCACCGACTCGGGATGGTCCACCGCCAGCAGCCTGGCTTCGTCCAGGTACCCGGTCTCCCACAACTCCTCGGTGAGTCGCAGCTGGTAGCGCCCGTCCCGGGCCCGGAGCAGCCCCCCCCCCGGTAGCCGCAGGTATTCCTGCGACGCGTGCGGCGAGGCGGACAGGATGCCGCCCTCCCGCGTCATGATGCCGAGCGGCATGCCAAGGGCGCTGTTCCACATGGCGTCCGTCGCGAACGTGAAGCCGCGACCGTCCCACACGTATAGGAACGGACACGACCCCTTGAGCTGCTGCTGCTCCAGCACGTCTTCTTCGGTCCCCGGATAGTAGACGGTCTGCGACACGCCGTTGGGCCAGCGCACCCGCAGCACGTCGGCCTTGAGCCGGCGCCCGAGACCGAAGTGGGTCACGCGGTCGGTGGCGAGGCGCAGCTGATACAGGTCGCGCGCGCGCAGCTCGACCGTGGCTCCGCGCCCGAAGCCGTTGTTCTTCCCGCTGCCCTGACGCAGCGCGACGAGGCGCACGTCCACGTACTGATTCACGTTGCCGCCGTCGTTGCGGAGCAGCCGGGGCCGACCGTCCCAGCCGACCACGATCAGGTCCAGGTCGCCGTCCTGGTCGATGTCCGCCACGGCGACGGCCCGGCCAGCGCGCAGGCTGTCAGGGAGAATCGACGAAACGTCCTCGAAGCCTCTCGTCGCGTCGTTGCGAAACAGGCGCACGCCGCCTTTTCCCACCACGACCAGATCGAGCCGGCCGTCGTTGTCGAAGTCGAAGAAGGCGGCGTCCAGGCCCACGACGCCGGCGAGCTTGCGGCGCAGGCCGTCGCTCCTGGCATCGCGCTGGAACGTGCCGTCGCCGCGGTTGTGGTACAGCGCGGCGTCGCTGCCATCGAGCGACGTCAGAAACAGGTCGAGGAAGCCGTCGTTGTCGTAGTCGCCAACCGCGACCGCGCCGGCGCGCCGCACGGCGGCGAGGCCGCTCGCCGCCGTCACATCCTCGAACCGCCCCTGACCGCGGTTGTGGAACAGCCGCGGGCGGCCATCGCTCGTGAGCACCACCAGATCGGTGCGGCCGTCGCCGTCGAAATCTCCCGCCGCAGCGTCGCGGCTCCCTTCCATGGCCAGGCCCATCGGCGCGGCCATCTCGCGGAACGTGCCGTCGAGGTTGTTACGGTAGACGCGGTTTCCCCGCGGCGTCGCGAGCAGGAGATCGAGGTCGCCGTCATGATCCAGGTCCCAGAACAAGGCCTTGTTGATCGGCCCGGAATCGGTCAGGCCGGCGGACGCCGCGACGTCGCGAAACGTTCTCCCGTCCTGGTTCCGGAGCAACATAGCCCGCCCCGTGGTCGCGACGTACAGGTCGAGCCGTCCGTCGTTGTCGAAATCGCCGAACGCCGCCGCGACAGGCCGGTCGCGGAGCGCCAGCCCCCCGGCGGCAGTGGCGTCCACGAAGCGCCCCGGGGTGCCGCGGAACAGGTGGCCCGCGACGAACAGGTCTTCGCTCTCGTCGTCGTCGTAATCTCCCACCGCCAGCGCCACCCCGCGCTCGAGCGAGCTCGCCACGCTCTCCGGCAACGCCTCCACGACCTCGAGTCCGCTCCCCGCCGTCACATCCGTGAAACGGATGGCCGCCGCGACGGTCCGCGGATCGTCGCGCGGCACGGCCATGTTGGAGTTGAACGTGAGCACCGGATAGCCCACGAATGCACCGGGCGTGGCGCTCGGGCCACTCGAACCTCCCAGGCGTTCCAGACCGACCTGGTAGGCCGCCGTCACTTCCATGGCGCGATGGAACCGGGTCGCCTGCGTCGCGGCCTCGGCCGCGCGACCGGTGCGCGCCAGCACGAGGGCCCGCTGGAAAAAGCCCGCTGCCTCTCGGGGGAGCCGTGGGAGCTGGCGCTGCAACGCTTCGAGCTCGCCGGCGGCGGCCCCGGCCGATCCGCGCGCCAGGAGCAGGTCCACGAGCTCGAGCCGGGCGACGATATTTGCGGGAGCGCGCGTCACCACACGCCGCAGCAGGCTCTCGCGGCGTTGCCGCTCCGGTGGGTCGGCGGATCGCGCCGCGAGCCGCGCGAGGGCGTACAGAGCCCGAACGTCGGTGGAATCGCGCCGCAGCACGCGGTCGATTGCGCCGCGCGCGTCCGCCTCCCGCCCGGTCAGACGGTACACCTCGGCGAGCATCAGGCCGACGTCCGAGTCCGCGGAGTCGAGCGCGGCCGCCCGTTGCAGCTCGACTTCGGCCTCGCGCGTGCGGCCCTCGCGCAGGTAGACGAGGCCCAGGTCGGCGTACCCGAGCGCCTGCTCGGGAGCGAGTGCCACGACCTTGTGAAACTCCGCTTCGGCGCGTGGGAGCTGCTGCTGCTGCAGGTAGGCCAGGCCCCAGGTCCGGGCCGTGAGCGCCGAGTCGCTCCGCGCCTGGTCCGCGCCGGGCGCCGCTCCCCGGCATGCCACCGCGAAAAGCAACAGCCCGACCACACCCGGCCTTCGATCGACCACCGTAACTCCTCGTCTCCTTCAGTTCACTGAGAGGGCCGGGAATTGTAGGGGCGCAGCATGTTGGCCCCTACTCGCGGACTCGAAGCGCCGGTGAAGATCGTCAGGACCGGGCACGCCGACAAGATGCGTTGCTTGTGCCGCGCGCGCGGCGGGTGGTAGGTTCCCGCCGTGATTTCCCCGCCCCCGCCCCGGTCGTGGCGCCGCACCGCCGTCGCTGTGTCGTTCCTGACCGCCATCGTCCTCGTGATCGTGCTGAACCGCCGCGGGGATCGCGCCGCCGGCGCCGGCGCAGGGCCGCCGCCGTTCCACTTCACCGACGTCGCGGCGCAGGTGGGCATCAGCTTCGTGCATCACGGGCCGACACTGGACCCGAAGCTCGACAACATCGCCCCACTCATCGGGTCGCTCGGTGCCGCCGTGTCGGTCGCCGACGTGAACAACGACGGCTGGCCCGATCTCTATTTCACGAACAGCCGCTTCGGGTATCCCAATGCGTTGTACCTGAACCGCGGCGACGGCACGTTCGTCGACGTCGCCGCGGCCGCCGGCGTCGCGAACGTGAATCGCCGCGGAGAAGGCGTGTCGATGGGTGCGATATGGGGCGACTACGACAACGACGGGCTCGAGGACCTGTTGATTTACAAGTGGGGCTACCTCCAGCTCTTCAAGAACATGGGCAACCTCCACTTCAAAGACGTGACCGACGCCGCGGGACTGCGCCAGTGGATGAACAGCAACTCGGCCGTATGGATCGACTACGATCGGGATGGACTGCTCGATCTGTACGTGACAGGGTACTTCCGCTCCGACATCGACTTCTGGCACCTGAAGACCACGCGCATCATGGAGAACAGCTTCGAGTTCGCTACGAACGGAGGCAAGAACCGGCTGTTCCATAACCTTGGCAACGGGCGGTTCGAGGACGTGACCGATCGGATGGGGGTGGGAAGCACGCGCTGGACCCTCGCGGTCGCCGCCGCGGACTTCAACGGCGACGGCTGGCCCGATCTGTTCCTGGCGAACGACTACGGACCCGAAGAGCTGTACCTGAACGACCACGGCCGGCGCTTCATCTTGAGCCGGGTGGGCCTGGAGAGCGATTCCAAGAGCGGCATGTCGGCCACGCTCGGCGATGTGCTGAATCGCGGGCGCGTGGACGCGTTCGTGACCAACATCTCGGAGCGGGGCTACCTGTTTCACGGCAACAACCTGCGCCTCAACTTCCTGCCGGAGCTGGGCCGGTTCCAGCAGGCGGCCGAGGGCGCCGTCGCCGACGCGGGGTGGGCCTGGGGAGCGCAGCTCGGCGACCTCGACAACGACGGACGCAACGAGCTGTTCATCGTCAACGGCTACGTCTCTCGTGACCGCACGCAGAGCTACTGGTACGCCATGTCCAAGATCGCCGGCGCCAACGGCAACGTGTTCGAGGACGCACGCAGCTGGCCCACGATCGGCACCGCCAGCCTCTCCGGCTACGAGCGATCGCGCGTGCTGGTGAGCCGCGGCCTGGCGGGATGGACCGACGTCGCCGCCGCCGTAGGTGTGACCGACGAGTACGACGGCCGCGCCGTCGCCCTGGCGGATCTGTTCAATCGCGGTGTGCTCGACGTCGTGGTCGCGAACCAGGGCCAACCGGCGCTGGTCTACAAGAACAGCGTTCCGCCGGGCAACCACTGGGTCGCGTTCAAGCTCGTGGGCACGCGCTCGAACCGCAGCGCCATCGGGGCGGAGGTGCTCCTCGTCGCGGGCGGGACGCGCCAACTCAAGGTCGTGGACGGGGGCTCCGGATTCGCGAGCCAGAACGACCGCCGGCTCCACTTCGGCCTGGGCCAGACCACGCAGGTGGACAGCGCGCTCATTCGCTGGCCCTCGGGCGGTGTGCAGACGCTCGCCCACCCCGCGGTGGACCGGCTGCACGTCGTCACCGAGCCGGGGCCATAGCATGACCGCCGTCCGGGCGCCGTGGACCTGGCTGGGCGGGCTCGATCCCCGCTACCCGGTTTCCTTCCTGATCACGCTCATCCTCGTGCTGGGCGAAGCGCGCTACGGCATCCTGGGTGGCTACGACCGGCTCGTCACGGCGCTGGGCGTGTCCACGGCGACGGAGCTGGTGCTGTCGCGCCTCGTACGGGGGCGTTTCGCGAACGTGGCGAGCGCGTACATCACCGGGATCAGCCTCGCGCTCCTGATCAAGCCCCGCGCCGGGCTGCTGTGGCCGTTCGCGCTCGGGGGCTTCATCGCGATCGCGTCCAAGTACGCGCTGCAGTACCGCGGCCGGCACCTCTGGAACCCGAGCAACTTTGCCATCAGCCTGCTCGTCCTCGCGGCGCCGGCGAGTGTCGCCGTGCTCAGCCAACAGTGGGGCAACGACCTGGCGACGAACGCGGTGATCTGGTGCTTCGGGCTGCTGATCGCCTCACGCGTCCGCATGCTGCACGTGACGCTGACCTACGTGACCTGCTTTCTCGTGCTCGCCGCGCTGCGGAGCTCGATCAGCGGGGGCCCGCTGGTCGCCGAGATCGCGCCGCTCACCGGCCCGATGTACCAGCTGTTCATCTTCTTCATGGTCACCGATCCCAAAACCACCGTGAGCACGGTGCGCGGCCGGGTGATCGTGGCGGCCGCGGTCGCGCTCGTGGAAGCGGGCATCCGACTGGCCGGGGACTGGCATGTGGCGGCGCTCGCCCCGCTCTATCCCGCCCCACCGATCCTCGCGCTCGCCATCGTGGGACCGCTGGCGAAGGCGATCGACCTCTACGCGACCCCCAGCCGCACACCCATTGTGCAAAGGTTTCCCTAGGCAACCTGTGCACAAGTCATCGTGGCGTGTAAAGCGCCCTCCGCCCCGACCCCCAGCGCCCCGTACCGAGTTGTGCGGAGGCTCCCTAGGGGGTGAGGACTATCGACTCCACCTCGACGCCGTAGGTGCCGGGCCGGATGTCGACGCCTTGCTCGCGCCGCAGCGATAACTGTAGCCGCTCCACCCGGTCGAGCCGCGGGCGGTCGCCGCTGCCGCCCCGCCCGGCCGCGGGTCCCACCCAGTAGTTCCACTCGCCCGGGAATCCCTCGGGGAGGAGCACGCCGCGACCCAGGGTCAGGGCCGCGAGGGGAATCGTGCGCTCGCTCCAGGTGCTGTCGACGGGCAACGCCGCGCTCCAGCTGGTGCCGTCGTCCTCCATCAGGGTCAGGTGCAGCACCTGCCGAGGCCCGAGGCCGCGCAGCCGCGTCCTCAGCTCTGTGGCGCGGGTAATGGTCTCCCGGCGGGCCTCGACGCGATCCTTGATGACCAGCGACGCCGTGTAGTCGGCCGGCGCCGCACCGCTCGCGCTCACCGGCAACTCAAAGTGGAACACCGGGTGACGCGTGACTGCAGAGAAGGCCAGGCGGAAGAGCCCGCGGCGTCCCGCATCGCCCAGTCGAGTAAAGGCGAGCTGCGCCGCGTCCTCGGCCGGGCTGAACAGCCGCAGCGGCGTCTGCGGGTCGACGACATCGATCCTCCAGGACGACCGGCCGTAGTAGTCCCAGTCCGTTGGCTGCTTCGGCAGGCGGTCGGGGAAGGTGAGCACCGAATCTCCGCGGAACAACGTGACCACGTATTGGTGCGGCCCCCCGCCCCCTGCCCCACCGCTTTCGCGCAAGGCCGCCGCCGAAACGGTGGCGGAATACACGTAACCGCCCGTGGCATGCATCGTGAAGCCACGGTAGACGCCACCGGCCGCGGGGCGGATGAAGAGCTTGGCGGAATCGGGGGGAGTGCGGTCGACGACGCGGGCCCGGAGTTGGACGTCCCGCCCCGCCAGACACTCGGACGCGGCGAGCGATTGCACCGACGGCGGCAGCGTATCGAGCGGAGGCGCGTGGTACTCGGGCGTTGCCACCGCGCCCACGTATGGCGGCAACGTGGCGAGGTCCACCGGTCCGGCGGCACTCAACAGGTAGACACCGGGTGTGACCATGAACGCGCCGGCGGCCGCCCGCTCCGTCCGCTGGTTGCCGGCCGCGATTGGCTGCACTGTGAACGAGGTGCCCAAGTCGGGTAGCGTGAGCGTCATGAGCCAGGCGCGGCTGATCGCACGCGTCACGACCTTGTCGGGACTCGGTGGCTCGAACGGGTCGCGGACCGGCACGGCGTCCGGGTACACCTCGAGGCGCCACAGACCCGGGCTCACCTTGTCCAGGAAGTAGATCCCCTCACCTTGGTAGGTCACGGTGGACGAGGAGCCGTACCCGGCGATGCGGCGCAGCGCGCTCAGGTCCGGCGGCGCCGAGCGGGTCGAGCCGGCGTACAGGAATGCGTCGCGCGCGACGAGCTCGCCCAGATCGCTGTCGGGCGAGACGTGGAAGTCGCCGAACCGCGTGTTCTCAGGGTAGGGGCCGTACGAGCCCATGCGCGGCAGCCGACGCATCGCCTCGGCCGCGATGACGGCGCTCATGGCCTTGCGCGGCGTGTAGACCAGGCTCAGGTAGTGGGTCTGCCACCCCAAGTTGCGGGAGGCGGTCTCCAGCATGTCGTAGGCGAACATGGCGGCGAACTGGGCTCCCACGGCGCGGAACGTCCGCGCCATCGCCGGATACATCGTGCCGCCCCGCAGGTCGGGGCTATCGAATTCGTAGACGATCCGCGGCAGGCGGGCCAGCTCGGGGCGCAGCATGTCGGGGTACGCGTCGGCGGCGCGGAGGTAGTTGCCCACGAGCTCGTGGCCCGAGTTCAAGCCCGTGGGATACCAGCCAAACGTGATCCCCTGTGCCCTGCTGCGTCGAATCGCCTCACCGATCCTGAAGTCCTGGCTCACATTGTAGAAGATCAGCTTGGTGCATCCCGTGCTGCGCACGGCGTCGGTGAGGGCGTTGATGTAGCGGATGGAGCCCTCGACGTCCTCGGGGTGATGCCACGGCTCGTTCACGAGCTCGATAAAGAGAATTGCAGGTTCGTCTTTCAGAGCCACGCGCGTGTAGGGATTCACGTGCTCCAGGATCTGGCGCAGATAGGTCATCTGCGCCCCGATGGCGGCTGGGTCCGTGCCCATGCGAGCCTTGCCGAAATGCCGGCCGAATCCCGGATCGGTCGTGTCTCCGAGGGCGTCCGGCCAGTTGGCCCCGTACAGTTGAATGGGACTGAACAGCATGTAGATGCCGCGCTCGCGCGCGCGCGCGATCAAATAGTCCAGCAGGTCGAGGTGGTCGTTCGCGATCAGGTTGCCGGCCGAGTCGGACGCCTCCCAGTCGCCCCAGAAGGTGAGTCGCAGGCCGTCCCAGCCCATGCGGGCGAACTGCGCCATGTCCTCGTCGATCATTTTCTTGCGATCGGCGTGGAGGTACCCGGCCGCCCGGTAGTCGGAGGCGGTGGGCAGCACGTAGTTCGCGCCGAAGAGGCGTACCTCGTTCTGGTCGTCTCGCCAGCGCACCACGCCCTGATTGTCGAGGTACACCGCTCTGCTGGCACGCTGTGCGTGTGCCGCGGCGCCGCCAACGGCCAGCCATCCGAGCAGGGCCAAGATGCGCTGCACGCGCTCTCGCCTTTCCATTTGAGCCTGCGCGGGGACGGCGGGACCGTCTTGGGCTCGACTCCGAACCGCTCATCCCCGCCCCTCCCCGGAGTCGCCCTGCGACGGTCCCGCCGTCCCCCGCGCTGCTATTGCCTGTTCAGCTCGAGTATGACGCTCCCACGCGGCTCGATCCACGCTCGCATCGGGACATACCCCTTCACCTGTCCGTCGGCGCCGACCGCGAGGGCGGTGCTGTTCGGGCCCCCTCCTCCCACCAGGTTGCGCACGGTGTAGCGACCGGCCGGCAGCGCACCGGCCGCGGAGCTGACCGCGATACGGGTGGCCGGCATGTCGGCAAGGTTCGCCACCACGAGCACGACGTCCTTGTCGGTGCGGCGCAAGTAGGCGGCGACATGCGGGCTCGTGGCTGAGAGCGGCAGCAACCTTCCTGTCGCGAGTGCCTCATTCTGCTTGCGCAAGTGAATCAGCCGGCGGTACAGGTTCAGCAATGACCCGGCGTCGGCGTCCTCTGCCGCGACGGTGGTAGTCAACGAGTCGGGTTGCGCGCTCTCCCAGGCCTTGCCGGACGTGAAGCCCAACCCGGGACCCGCGCTCCACTGCATCGGCGTGCGCAGCCGGGGATCGGGTTTGTCTCCGGTCATGCCGATTTCTTCACCGTAATAGATGAAAGGCGTGCCCGGCAGCGTGAGCAGCAGTGTCGCCGCGAGCCGCGCCCGCGCGACGTCGCCCCTGAGCTGCGTGAGGGTGCGAGTCTGGTCGTGGTTGCTCAGGAACGGCGCCCAGCGATACGCCGGCAGCGTGTCCTGCAGACGGAGGTAGCCGGTCAAGAGACCTGCTGCGGATCCGCTACGCACCGCTGCAATGAGCGAATCGGACAGCTCAAAGCCGAAGTATGAGGTGAGCTGATCCGAGTAATAGGGCATCATCTGGTCGATGCTGCCCCACGCCTCGCCCACCGTGTACCCACCGGGCTTCACGCTGTCGACGTGCTGGGCGTACTCGTGCAGGAACGCATGCGTCCCAGGACACCCCGAGACGCAGTCGCCTTGCTCGACGAGATACGGCACCGCATCCAGCCGGAAGCCGTCCACGCCCATGTCGCGCAGCCAGAACGTGGCGATCTTTTTCGCTTCTTCCCGCACGGCGGGCGTCTCGTAGTTCAAGTCCGGCATGCCGGACCAGAACAGCGCGTAGTAGTACTCGTCCCGCACGGGGGAATGGTGCCAGTCTTTTCCCCGCGCCGTGGGCGCGAAACGGTACCACGCGCGATACGGCGACATCGTGTCGTGCAGGGCCGCCTGGAAGTACGGATGTTCGCTCGAGCTGTGGTTCAACACCATGTCGACGAGCACCGCGATACCGCGGCGATGCGCTGCGGCCACCAGCCGCTTGAAGTCGTCGTTGGTGCCGTAGGCGGGCTCGACGCGGTAGTAGTCTGTCACGTCGTAGCCGTGGTAGCTGGGCGACGCGGCCACCGGCATGAGCCAGATGCAGTCGACGCCCAGTCCCGCGACGTAGTCGAGCTTCTGGATCAGGCCGTTCAGGTCGCCGATGCCGTCGCCGTTCGAGTCGTAGAACGACCGGACGAAGATCTCGTAACACACGCCGCCGTGGGTCCAGGCGGGGGCAGCGGCTTGCTGGGCGGCGAGCGAAGTGGTCGCGGCGCACGCGAGGAGTAGGATTGACACGGCCCGCGCTCTTGTGGTACTACTCGGCGAGGCAGGAGGAGGTAGTATGGGCGACGAAATGGGCACGTTCCGCGTCAACGTCGAGATCGAGAACCCGGCGCGCCCGGGTGAGCGGCGGGTCCTAGAGTCGGTGCTGGTCGACACGGGAGCCGAGCTGTCGTGGTTCCCCGCCGCTGCCCTCGAATCTCTCGAAATCAAGCGGATCAAGGTGTGGCACTTTCGCCAAGCCAATGGTACAGTGCTTGCCCGCTGGACTGGAGGAGTACGGGTCCGCGTGGCCGGCATCGAGACGCTCGACGAGGTCGTGTTCGGCGAGTCGGGGGACCTGATCCTCCTGGGGGCGCATTCACTGGAAGGCATGAATCTGCGTGTGGACCGGCTCAGGAAGCAGCTCATCGACGCGGGACCCGCGCCCGCCGCGGCGACGCGCGCGGCGTAATCCCACCGTCTCACGGCAGCTTGGTCGCGACGTCGATCGCGACGGCCGAGTTGGCTGCGAGATGAAAATGAACGGCCCCCGCCGAGTCCACGGCGACTGAATCGCCGGCGCAGGCGGCGGCGACGAGCCCGCCCGTCAAGAGGTCGCAGTACGTCCCCGGCGGCATTCCGGTCGCGATCGTGGTGTCCAGGACGGCCCCCTCCCGGTTGAGTGCGACGAAACCCTTGTCGCCCCGCGAGAACGCGATCGCATTGGCGCCGTCGTCCCACCAGTGGTTGATGTCGCTGCCCGTGACGACGCGGCGGAAGCTCACCATGCTCCGGATGTACGGATCGCGGTGCTCGCACACCCACTGGCCCACGGTCGCCGTCTCGAGGCTCGCCGCGCAGGTCACATCGTTGGTGTTGCCGTTCGCATCGGACGGTGGACCCATGTCGTTCCCCGCCGGACAGTCGAACGCGTAGCTCGACAGGATCGACGGGTAGCCGTAGGGTTGCGCCAGCATCCACACGTTCGCGAGGCGGAAGGTGTTGCCGTCCCGATAGCCGATGCCGCACTGATGCTGGGTATCGTGGTTCTGGAGGAAAACGACGGCCTTGTCGGCGGGCATCAGTCCCCACGCGGCTGCGGAGAACTGGTTCCCGGGCGGGCCGGTGGGATTCAGCTGGGAGATATGCTGTCCCCCGATGCCGCGGAATTTGTCGCCGACGCCCACGAACGTGAACTCGGTGATGTCGGCGGCGCCGCCCGAGCCGTACGCTTCGCCGAAGTAATCGCGCGGCGACAGGGCTTCACCCGCACCGCCGCTCACCTCCAGGAAGTAATACGGGATCGGCCCTCCCTCCGCCGTGAGCGTGGAGTCGACGATCGCGAGAATGTCGTCGAGCTCCACCTGCTGGATGTGCTTCGCCGCATCGACGCGGAAGCCCGCGACACCCAGGCGCGCCAGCATGATCAAGTAGCCGGCGATCTTCTGTCGCACCGATGGGAGCCCGGTGTTCAAGTCCGGCAGCCCGAACAGCTCGCAGTCCTGGACGTTGGCGGCGTCCTGGTAATTGCTGACCGTGCACGGCGCGTGGAAGTCGCTCGGCGTGTAGAGACCGGGATAGCTGTACTTGGTGTAGGCCGTCCCGTTGCTGCCGACACCGGGGCTCGGATAGTTGGTCATGTGGTTGATGACGGCATCCACATAGATGCCTACGCCCACGGCGTGACAACGTTGCACCATGTCGGCGAATTCGGCGCCGGTTCCCGAGCGGCTGCGCGCGATGCTGTAGCTCACCGGCTGATAGCGCTCGCTCCAGGGGTAGCTCGGGGGTTGGACGCTGTGCTCCTCGGGCGGAGAGATCTGGACCGCCGTGAAGCCGGCGGGGCCCAGGACCTGTTGGCACTCGGTCGCGACATCCGTCCACTTCCATTCGAACAGGTGGACGAACACGTCGCCCGCGGCCATGTGGCCGCTGGGGCGGTAGGTAGGGGAGAGCGTCGGCCGCGGAGGGGGCGGGTTCCCGGTGATACGTGGGGCGGTGTACCCGCCGGAGCAGGCCGCGGCCCACGTCAGGATTGCCGCGAGCGCACCACGGCCCCGCTGCCGGAGCGACGGAGCCGTGGTGAAAAGCCAAGCCGTGCCGCGCAGCGCTATCGACCCGGGTAACCGGGATTCTGCTTCAGATTTGGATTGGCGATCAGTTCGTTCCCCGGAATCGGATAGAGATTCAGGTGCGAGTCGGTCGCGACGCCGGTGGAATCCGTGCCGTAGGCATTCGCGCCTTTCCAAGCCCAGATGTAGCCGCCGCCGGTGAAGAGGCCATACCGCACCAGGTCAGTGCGGCGGTGCGCCTCCCACATCAGCTCGCGTCCCCGCTCGGCGAGAATGCTGTCCACCGTGAACGCACTGTCCGGAATCCCGTGCAGCGTATCGCCGTAGGCCCGTGCCCGCAGGGCGTTGACGTAAGCCAGCGCCTGCGCTCGCGTGCCCCCTCCGCCCCGCAGGCTCGCTTCGGCGTAGATCAGGTACGCCTCCCCCAGACGGAACATCGGGAAGTCGGTGTCGGCGAACGCCGGGTTAGAGCCGGTGCCGCCGGTCGAGGTCTTGTTGGTGAACTTAGGATTGGGAATTCCGTCGCCGAAGGTCGAGATCCTCGCCACGGCCACGGTCTGGCCACTGGTGTAGAAGTTCGACGCCCGCTTGTCCCCGGCCACGTAGAGGTCGTGGGCGGAGGGCTTGAGACGCAATCCGTACCAGCAACCGTCCACGCCGTAATCAGAGTGGTTCATGCTGTTGCCGCACGACGCGTGAATAATGAAGTTGGTGGAGCCGTACGTCTGGGTGTGGACGCCGTCTTCGGGGATTGCGAAAACCATCTCCGGCGACGTGTTGTTGTCCGCCTCGAAATTATTGAAGTAGTTCTGCGCGAGAGAGTAGCCCGCCCCGATCACCGCACTCGCCTCGTTCAGCGCTCCGGCATAGTTCGGTGTGCCGGTGTACACGCCAGCGTTCAGATAGAGCTCCGCGAGCAGCATCTCCGCGGCTGGGCCCGTCGCGCGACCGTAGCTGCTCGGCCCCGGCAGGGGCAGCGAGTCTTTGATTGCAGTAAGCTCACTCACGACGTATGCGTAGACGGCGGCGCGCGTGCTCTGCGTGGGGACGGTGCCGAGAGGATCGTTCTCCGTCAGCAGCGGAATGTCCCCGAAGAAATCGAGGCCATGCCAGTACGACAGCGCCCGCAGGAACCGGGCCTCGGCACGGTAAGTGTGAATCGTGGCCTTGAGCTGCCGGGTCACGCCCCGTGCCGCGAGCACGGCGTCCGTCGTCTGGCGCAGGAACTCGTTCGCCATCCCGACCTGGAAGTAGACGCGATAGTACATCGCGGTGACGAAGGTGTTGGACTGATTCCAGCCCTGGGTGTTCAACTCCGGCAGGGTCTGGTCGCCCCAGGCGATGACGGCCTCGTCCGTCGGCAGCTCCTGCAGCTCCCAATACAACCGCATGTACTGGGAGAAGCCTCCGTCGATCCCCTGAATGTCGGTCGACCCATCTCCGCCGTTCTGACCGCCGACCGCAAGGCCGGCGTACACCTTCGCCAGGAAGGCCTGGTAGGAGCCGAGGTCGTTGTAGAAATTCGCGCCCGTGACGGTGCTGGTCGGCGCCACGGTCGGATCGGTGCACGCGGCCGCGCCCAGGGCAATGAGGGCGGCCGCGACTCCGCGCGCCGTCCAACGATTGGTGTGCATATAGCCGCTCCGGTTGCGCGAGATGCAAGCCATGATGGGCGCCTCAGAACTGGACATTGAGACCACCCGTGACGATACGTGAGCGGGGATAGATGTTGTTGTCGATGCCGCTCACCCCGGCCGTGGGATCCACGCCGCTATACCCGGTGATGGTGAACGCGCTCTGCACGTTCACATACACGCGCAGCTGCTGGGCCTGCCATGGGAAAGTGTAGCCCAGCGCGATGTTGTCCATCCGCAGAAACGAACCGTTTTCGACGTAGTAGTCGGAGAGCAGCTGCTGGGTCTGGAAGCCCGTAGCCAGCACCGAGGTGCTCAGGTTGTACGGCGAGCTGCCGGCCTTGAGCTCCCGGTAGTCACCGACGTTGGAGGCCACGTTGTTGTACACGTAGTTGTCGAGCCACGCGCGGAGGGTGAAACTCAGGTCGAAGTGGTGGTAGGTCATGTTCGACGTGAAACCGAACATCCAGTGAGGCGCCGGGTCATGGAAGGCCCGGGTGTTCGTGCCGCGGGCGCACCCGGTCGTGTCGGCACCGGCCAGCGTCTTGTACCGGCCCTCGACCGGCTTCCCGCCGCTGTATACCTGCTGGCACACGAAGAACGAGTTGATCGGCTCGCCGGGCTCGAGCACTTGCACACTGCTCCCGACACCGCCGGCAATGTTCCCCGTGAGGATTTGGCTGCCCGTCACGCCGACCGCGTTGGGGTTGATGGTCAGAAGCTCATTCGTATTGTGAGAAACGTTCAGGTTCGTAGTCCAGGAGAGGTCACGCGTGGGCGTCGGCTCGCGGAGTCGGGCGGTCAGGCCCAAGTCGAAACCCGTGTTCTTCACGCTCCCGATGTTCCGGGTGACGTAGTTCGAGAGGAACTGACCGGCCGCCGCGGGCTCGTTAAAGAGCAGGTCGTCGGTGTGCTTGTTGTACCAGTCGATCGACCCTGCGAGCCGTTGCCCGAGCAGGGTGAAGTCCGCGCCCACGTCCCAGGTGCGGGTGGACTCCCACTTGATGTTCGGGTCGACGCCGCTGGGGCGGGCGGGGCAGACGTACTGGTTCCCGAACTGCACTTGCGCCTGCGAGTTGCAGAACTGGTACGTGGGCACGTACAGGTAGTTGGGGAAGGCTTGATTCCCGGTCTTGCCCCACGAGGCCCGGAGCTTCAGGTCCGAGATGGCGGAGACGCCCCTGAGAAAGGGTTCTTCCGAGATTCGCCAGCCGACCGACACGGACGGGAAATTCCCCCACTGGTTCCCGGCCCCGAAGCGCGAGGACCCATCGCGTCGGATGCTGGCCGACACGAGGTAGCGGTCGTCGATGTTGTATCCAGCCCGCCCGAAGAACGAGATGAGCTTTGAGTCCTGGACGTCGAAGGACGGGACGGGAGGGATCGCAGTTTGGGGGATCCCGGCGTCACCAAGGACGTTGGACAAGAGCTGCCTAGCGAAGATCGAAGGATAATTGCCGTGCGATTGGGAGTACGAATAGCCGCCCGTGAAATCGAGCTTGCCCGGGCCAAGGCTCACGGGCGGCGCATAGTCGGCGTACGCATCGAGCACCGTGTTCACTTGTGTGTTCTGGGCGCGAAAGTACGTGCCGTCGGTGCCGTTCTTGGTTTGCAGGTGGATGTCGTTTGGATAGAAGGTCACGCGGTCGGTATACGTAACGTCGTAGCCCAGGTCGACTGTGCCGGTGAGCCCGCGGAGCGACGCGAACCTGGAGAAGTCGTATTTGGCTTGGAGGTTGCCCACGCTGCGGTAAGTCGTGCCGTGATCCAACGCGCCATTCAGGACTTCAACCGGGTTGTCGGCCGACGTCAGGGAATTGCCGGGCCAGTTGTAGTAGCCGGTGCCGCTGGTCGGATCAAGCACCGGCTGGGTCGGCCCCATCTGCGCGGCGTTGTAGAGCACACCGCCGGGCGTGAACTGGTCGTAGTTGCGCGAGCCCTTCAGGTTGGCTTTCAAGTCGAGGTGATCGTCGTACAGCCGCTGGTCGTAATTGACCGCCAGGGACACGCGCTGAGTCGAAGAGCTTTTGAGGATGCCGTTCTGGTCGAAATACCCGAGGGACAGGCGATAGTTGTTAGTCGCTCCAGACCCCGACACCGCGACGTTGTGCTGTTGGCCCATCCCGGTCTGGTCCACCAGGCCGAACCAGTCGGTGTTGGCCGAGCCTAGCTGGGCCAGTCCCGCCGTGTCGTACTGCGCCACCGCCGCCCGAAATTGCGCCGCGTTCAGCATGGACGGGAGCCGGGTGACCGAGGCGGCGGAGAACGCGCTGCCGTACTCCACGCTCGCCCTCCCCTGACCCGACTTCGTCGTGATCAGCACCACGCCGTTAGAGGCGTTGGTGCCATAGATCGCCGCAGAGGCGGCGTCCTTGAGGACCGTGATGCTCGCGATGTCGTTCGGGTTGATGAAGTTCAGGGGATCACGGCCCGCCGAGAGTCCCCCGCCCGAGCCGGTGCCGAGGGGCACGCCGTCCACGACGTAGAGGGGCTCGCTCGCGGCGGTCACCGACGCGGTACCGCGGATGCGGATGGAGAGGCCACCGCCTGGCTCGTTGTTGTCCACCACCTGCACGCCTGGGATCTTGTCTTCGATCAACTGCTGAGGGCTCGTGATGGTGCCGGTGTTGAAGTCCTCTGCGCTCAACTGGCTGGCGGAAGTCGTTATGTCGCCGGCCCGCTTGGTCCCATACCCGACCACCACCACCGACGCGAGGTTGACGGCCCGCGGCGTCATTGCGAGGTCCACCGTTACCGTATCGCCGCCCGCGACCGTGACCGGCTGCGTTGCCGGCGCGTACCCGATGAGACGCGCGTGCACGGTGTCCGGACCGGCTGGTACGTCGGTCAGCAGGTAGCCACCATCGACCCGCGTCACCGCAGCGCGCCTCCCGACCGTCACCGAGACGCCCGCCAGTGGCTGCTGCGTGGCGGCGTTGGTGACGCGCCCCCGGACCGTCCCCGTGGCTTGCTGCGCGCCGAGCGGCGCCACCCACAGCACCCCCAAGAGCGCTCCAATACCGCACCGTGTTCGCCTCATACGCGTCCCCTCAAGCTGAAAGTGTCGCCCCCATGCAACACTTATTCTTCCCCTCACTGTCGAGTTGTCAAGGACGCTCGGAACGCGGTCGGAGGACCTGCAACTTGTCGTTGTTGCGAGCTACGGCGATCACGTGGCTGCCGTCCGCTCGCCGCAGCCAGCGCATGTGGCGCACCTGGCCGTCGATCACCACGCCACTGCGCTCCATGTCGACTGCCTCGAAGCGACCATTCCCCGTGCCGCGCAACAGCAGACCGTAGCCGGCGTCCTGGCGACCCAGCACGGGCGGAAACCCGTAATCGTTCCCCGCTACCAGCAGATCGGTGCGTCCGTCGCCGTCGAAGTCCTCCGCTAGGGCGGCACGGATCGGGGCCAACTGGGCCTCGACCGGCAGCGGCACGAGCGTGAACGTGCCGTTGCCATTGTTGAGCGCGACGGAGCTCGCGAACACGCGCGCTTGTCTCACTGTGGCCTGGGCGAGCTCCGCGGCGGAGAAGATGTCCTCGACTCGGGCTGCGCCGAACGAGGCATATGATGGGTATCGGCTCCGCAGTGGGGGGATGAGGCCGAGCAGCTCGTCCCGACCGGCCACCGGGTAGCTGACGC